>JAEIGA010016403.1_pt1 | contig 11274 bp, 9 predicted proteins | sample 9270691 | NCBI WGS metagenome assembly JAEIGA01 (sample SAMN17057246, study PRJNA624740) | gut metagenome | biome: biome; isolation source: fecal sample | host: Bos grunniens | place: China: Xizang | collected 2019
AGTGGCGCAAAAAATGTATTTTCAGGCAATACCGCCAGTGACACAGGCGCAACAAAATCTGGTGGTGGCGCAATTCATAATCGTGGAAATACAAATACAGCCACACTGATTATTGGTACAAATGAATCGACCAACAGCTTTGCATCAAATCGATCCAGTGCATATGGTGGCGCAATCGTTGCACGTGCATTTGATGGGGCGGGGCAAAACTCAGACATAACGATTAACGGCACAACAACATTTGCAAATAATCAGTCTGTCTTGGATGGTGGTGCAATATGGAATTTTATTGCGCCTGACAATGGTACGACGGGAACGTCCACACTGACATTCAATGGCAATACAACGTTCAAGAATAATTCGGCCAGCGGTATGGGTGGCGCAATCTACAATAACGACACCATAACGTTTAATGGCGCGACAACTTTTAGCAATAATACCGCAAACGGCGTGGCGAATGATATATATAACGATGGCACAATTAACTTTAATGGGGATGCAACATTGGCCGGTGGCGTAAACGGTACAGGCACATTGAATATCGCATCGGGCACAACATTTGATATCGGCGCATCTGATTTAACCCAGGGCGCAATTAACCTGGATGGGACAATGCTTGCGACATTGCGGATGGGCGAAAATGCACAGATTAACGTCAGCAATGCAAATGGCTTTACCGGCAACGGCACGTTGAAATTGTCGTTTGATTCGGCCGGCACGTACAAGGTCTTTGGCAACGAAACATTTGCAAATGTTGATATCAGTAACCCTGTCTTTGATTTGGTTTGGAATGGTGGCGATGTGACGGCTACGACCAAGTCCGTGTATGAAATCGCATCGCAAAACAATCTGACACCGGACGCGGCACGTGTTGTGTCGGGGGCGTCTGATTCCTGGGGCGCGGGATTAAGCGAATTGTCCATTTTGTTCCAGGAAAAATTATCATCTGGTACGCCCGCCGATATTGCCGCGGTTGAAACGGCCGCCGCCGCAATCAATCCAGAAAAGTCATCGGTTACCCAATCGGTCGGTGTGTCGCATCAAAACACAATCGCATCACTGGTAACGGGGCGCATATTGGCGCCCGGCATCGGACGCGCCGGTGGGGATTCGGGTGTTGATTTTGGTGGCGTCTGGGCCCAGGGACTTTATAATAAATCAAAATTAAACAATGTCTTTAACGGCTATACACGTGGTGGTGCGGTCGGATTTGATGGCACGATTAACGGGACCTGGACCTTGGGGGCGGGATATATGTACGCGCATTCCGACATCAGCGCCCAAACCCGCAACACTGAAATAGATTCATCCACAATGTTTATCTATGGCCAGTATAAACCAAGCGCCTGGTATGCAAATGCGATTGTAAACTATACAATGTCTGATTACAGCGAAAATGGCAGCGCCCTGGGCGTGCCGGTCACCGCGGATTATGACGTTGATATATTTGGTGGACGTATCGCAACCGGATATGATTTTATCGGTGGCCTGACGCCAGAGGTTGCAATGCAGTATATGCACATAAACGCATCTGATTATACAAATTCATTGGGTGTATGGAATCATTTTGGTAATGCAGACTATTTAACCGCGTCCATCGGCACACGGTACGAATTTGGTTGGGTGATGAATAATGGTATTTTACTGCGTCCACAAATGCACTATGCGTTGAAATATGACTTGATATCAGACAATCATAATGCAACCGTTACAATGCCTGGTGTAAATGCATATGTGCTTAATGGAGAAAAGCTGTCGCGCATCGCGAACGAGGTCGGCATTGCCCTGGCTATGAATTATGGTGGATTTGAAATGTCATTAAATTATGATATAGAATCGCGCGCCGATTATACATCGCAAACAGGTCGCATAAAATTCAGATATGAATTTTAATAACAACACCCCTGCGTGGGGTGTTTTTTTATAACGTAAAAATAAATTTAAATTTTGCACAATTTATGATAGAATGTCCCAATAAACAAAGGATTTAACAATGGCAGATATTGTAAATAAACGTGTAAATATTGCCCAGGAAGAATTAAATAAACGCGCAGAAAAATTAAAGCGCATAGTGTCGCGTGCCAAAGGGAAAAGGAAAGATGCTGCCTTTGCCCAGGGGGTGAAGTTGGTTGGTGATATGATTGCGGGGCAGTCAAAATTGTTGGACACGGTTGTTTTTGATGCGCCTACTACTGCGCTGGAACAACACCGCAATTTAATGTTGATGACAGGGACGATGAATCAGACGGTTCAAGAAGGTATTAAATCCACCACCGATGCAATTGATGGAATGTTGGAAATGTTGGAACAGATGTCTCGATAAAACAAACCGCCCCAGGGCGGTAATTTTTTTGTTTATGACGATGTTTCGCCGGTATTTTAAGAATTCTGCGATATATGATAAATAAAAAACACCCCAGTCGGGGTGTTTGTGAATTTGGTTGGGGCGCACACAGGGGTGTGGGGATGTCTCCCACTAGTGTTTTGGGAAATCTGTGATTTTCTAAAACACGTACAAAACATTAATAATGTTTTGCCGTACAATCACTGAAACTGATTGTACAAGCCGTACGTATAGCAAAATAAAAAAAATGCCCCCAGGGGCATTATTTTATTTTGGTTGGGGCGCACGGATTCGAACCATGATAAAGAGAACCAAAATCTCTTGTCCTACCATTAGACGACACCCCAATTGCGAACTAAATTATATATATTATTGTCGTTTTTGCAAGTAAATAAAATTTTAAAAAAAAAGCTTGAAATAAATTTGTTAAAATATATAATAATTAAGCTTTTTAATAAATCGTAATCCGAAATCATTATAAAGGAAAATAAAATGTCGCGCAAGGAATTTGTTCGTCTTATGGAATCTAATATATGGATGCTTGATAAATACGCGGATAAACTGCGCATTGATCAGGCGCAACTGTCCGGTTTTCCACGTCAACAGATGTCTATTTTGGTCCGCCTGCACCAGGGTGGACGTGCGATGTTAAAAGACATCGCGCGTCGCGAATTTGTATCGGCACCGAATCTGTGTGCGGTTTTTAGAAAACTGGAATCAGACGGTTTGGTTCTGCGTGTCGTTGATGAAAACGATCGTCGTAATACCTGGTATTCTGTTACTGAACGTGGTGCGGAATTGGCGCAAAGTGCGCTGGAAACATTTCGTAATGGCGTTGAAAAAATGTTTTCATCTCTTTCACGCGAAGAAGAGGCGGAACTTACCGCGGCATTAAAAGTGATGAATAAAATTATATCAAATATGGAGCAGAAGTAATATGCACAGCAAACGTATGTTATCATTGTTTATTGTGGCAATTGCATCAGTATGTGCAATGCCATCTTATGCATTGGATTTATCATTGGCTGATGCGGTTGAACGCGTGTCAAACGAATCTAATGATTTAAAGAAAGCAGCCACCAATGTCGAAAAGGCCCAGGCGCAATTAGACGCAATTAATGCAAATCGTTGGTTTAAAATTGATGGTACGGTTGCGTATTCAAACACTATAAATGTCGAAGCCCCATCCAAGGCGCGTGTTATTGAAATTCCAGGGGAAATCTTGGGGGAAATTAATGAAAAGTTCCAAGACGGCTTGTCTTTTGAATTCCCAGACAACATGTTTACTGCCAGTGTGAATTTGACTCAGCCGATTTACACATTTGGCAAAATTGGCAATGCGGTAAAATCTGTGAAGTCTGCAATCAAGATGGCGGATGCTTCGCATGAATTAACTCGTCGAGAGGTTGCTTATGCCGCTGCTAATTTATATTGGACGGCTAAAATGACGGATGAGATTGTAAGGTTGTCTGAAACAGATTTAAATAATGCACGCGTTGCGCGCAAGCGTTTGACCGCCGCTGGGCGCGCAAACCGCAGTAATTTGGTTAAAATAGAATCTGATATTGCGTCCAAAGAAATCAATTTATCTGATGCAAAATTTAATCGTGACACCGCGCACAGAATGTTAAAAATTATGGCGGGTATTGATTTGGATGTCGAATTGGTTTTGACGGATTCTTTCCCAACAAAATTTGGCGAATTAAATGCACCGACCAAACTGGAAAATACACCCGAATGGGATATTTTGTCAGAACAGGTTAATATGTACGAACGTATGGCACGTGCTGAACGTGCAAATGGATATCCAACATTGGCCGCAACCGCTGGATACAGTTATTATGGTATGTCCACCGAAATTGACGGTATGTTTGATACCAAAGGGGCGCAATCTGCAAATGTTGGACTTGCGCTACAGGTGCCAATTTTCAGCGGTGGTTTGAATCGCGCCAATGCAACTATAGAGGCGATGAATGCTATTGCTGCACGCGAAGACTTGGAAAAATCCAAGAAGTTGACATCTGAAAAATATGATAATGCAATCAAACAATATGATCATTTGCGCGGGAACTTATCTAAATTGCAAGAGGCTCGTGACCTTGCCGCCAAGGCATATAAGTTTTCCCAAGACCGCTTTGGTGCGGGTCAAACATCGGCCGTTGAATTGGCGGATGTTGCGGCGGGCTTGTATCAGTTGGATGTCGCGTTATTGAATATGAAATACAATATTTTAATGTCTGAACAATCGATAAAAAAGTTAGGTGAATAAAAATGGAAAAAATAGCGGAAAATTTAAAAACAAAAAAGATGAAACATTTTTTTGCAATTTTAACAATTGCGATTTTGATTGGATGGGTTGTGTTTCGTTTTACGGCGGTTGCATCTGAAAATTCCCGTCACGTGTTTAATGCATCGCGCGTTGCCGTAACCCAGGGGACCCCGGTCGAGACTATTGTTGTATCGCGTACTGACGGTGTGTTGCGTGAACCTATTGCTGTAAAGAATAATCGTGCATTGGTATCTGGGGCGCGTGTTGCAAAATTGCGCGCCGGTCAAAAGGTTGGTAATGGTAAAATTATATCTGTCTCACGTAAAATAGATTATGATACCGGTATGCATATCGTTCGTACATCTGGTGTATCTGACGGATTACAGTTTGCAGAAATTTCTGGCAATGGATTTTATGTTCCAATTTCTGCAATTGAAAACAACACATTGATGATTGTCGAAGATGGTGTTGCATCTACTCGTGATATTGTTATAGCGGCCCAGGATGCAACAATGGCGCAGATTACATCGGGCTTAAACGATGGGGATCATGTAATTCTATCGAACGTGTCCAACGGGACCAAGGTTAAAATAATCAAAAAATAATCATTTAATACAACAGGGGATTTGGATATGTTAAAGTTTTTTGTTCGTCGACCAGTTACAACATTAATGTTTGTTTTATTTTGGGTGGTGTTGGGTTTTGTATCTTTTCCCAAGATGAATGTAGAACGCACACCTGCAATTGACTTTCCAATTGTAACATCAACATTTATTTACCCCGGGGCGGCGCCTGCGGAAATGGAATCCCAGATTTTAAAACGTGCAGAAGATGCTATCTCAGAAGTATCAGAGTTAAAATCATTAACATCATACGGCTATGAAAACAGCGGTATGGTTTTGGCAGAATTTCATCTTGGGGTGAACGTTAATGACAAAGCGTCCGAGATTAAAACAAAACTGGATGCGTTATTGTCTGAATTCCCAGATGATATGGAACAGCCTGTTGTTGAAAAATTAAACCCATTACAAGAAGCGGTTGTTGATATTGTTTTGCGTGGCGCCGATGCCCGTGATTTAGAAGCGTATGTCGATGACATATTATCTAATAAGATTACGGGATTGTCCGGGGTTGCATCTGTATCGATTTTTGGTGGAACCGAACGCGCAATTCGTATCGCTATGAATCCAGATTTAATGGCGGCACGCGGTATAACGGTAATGGACGTTGTTGCTGCGTTGGGTAATCGCAATTTAAATGTACCGGGTGGTAAAATCGAAACCACAACCAGTTCATCAACCGTGCGTTTTGTTGGTGAATTTGCATCGGTTGCGGAAATTGAAAACCTGCGCCTGACCACGGTTGAGGGACACAATTTCAAACTGTCTGATATTGCGACCGTAACTGATGCTGCGCGTGAAATTGAAACGGGTGCGCGTTATAATGGGCAAGATGTTGTAATTGCATCTGTGGTCAAGGCATCCGATGGTAACGCAATAAAAATTTCTGAACAATTACACAAGCGTATGTCCGAATACCAGGCGGATTTAAAATCGCATTTACCAAACGCAGAAATGGAAATTGTTTATGATTCTTCCGTGGCGGTATCCGACGCGACAAACGATACAATTAACTCAATTATATTGGGGGTCGTTTTGACCGTATTGGTATTGTTGGCGTTTACACGCAACTGGCGTTCGACGGTTATTGCTGGCGTTGTTATTCCTGCGTCCTTGATTGCCGGCTTCTTCTTTATGGATGCGTCGAACTTTACTGTTAATGGATTGACTTTGTTGGCGTATTCAACAGCATTGGGTACGTTGGTGTCAAACGCGATTATTTTGATTGAAGCGGCATTGACCGAAATGTATGCCGGTAAAACGCCCGAAGATGCCGCGATTGATGGCACGAAAAAGGTTGCCGTTTATGTTCTGGCTGGTGTTGGAACGAACGTCGTGGTGTTCTTGCCATTGGCGTTTATGAGTGGTATTGCCGGCCTGTTTATGAACCAGTTTGGTATGACGGTTGTGTATCTGACAGTATTGTCATTGATGTTCTCGTTTACGTTAACGCCAATGATGATTGCAAAATTTTTGCGTCTGACGGGTAAAAAACAATCTGCAAAAAAATCAGAAACCAAAAAAGTTGCGCGTTCTGATAATAATGCGGGCTTGCGCAAGTGGTATGATTTTCAGTACAAAAATTCAGGCAAAGTATTGCTGATGGCGATTGCTATATTTATCGGCTCTACAATGCTGATGAAGTTTGTTGGTAACGAATTTTCGCCATCGACCGATGCAGACGAGATCACGGTCACAGCACGTGCGCCAATGGGTGCAACTTACGAAAAGTCTGCCGCAATTGCAGAAAAATTAGAGGCACGCTTACACGAATTTGAAGAGGTAAAATCCACGTCTGTAAAAATAGGGGAACGCGGATTACAAAACATCTCTGTCAAGGTAGAGTTGGTTGATGCGGATGATCGCGTGTTGTCTGACAAAGAGCTTGCCCAGGCAATATTGCCAACATTGGCGGATATTCCCGATGCAGAAATTCAAATTCGTGCGGGTCAATCTTCATCTGCCGGCGTTTCGTCTGATTTGGTGCTTAATGTATTTGGTGCAGACGATGCCAAACGCGAAGCCTATGCGGCACAAATCATTGATATGGTTAATGAAATAGACGAGGTTCAATCCGCCGTTCGTGCACAACAGGTGCCTGCCAATGAATTCAGATTTGTTCCTGATGAAGATAAAATGAATTTCTGGGGTGTTCAAAATGCCTATGCGGGTACAACATTGCGTACGGCGTTATTTGGAAATGATACTTACAAATATAAAGAGGCCGGCGAAGAATATCCAATCGTTTTAGAATTTGACGATGCGTTTAAAACATCTGCCTTGTTTGAAAACGTGTATGTAAATTCACAAAAAGGTATGGTGCCATTATCAGAGTTGGGGCGTGTAGAAAGTACCGCCGCCACCCCGGATATTCGTCGTAAATCCAAGAACCGTCTGACCGAAATAGATATTAACATCGGTAAATCAACGATGGGTCCGGTACAGGCAAAAATTCAGTCGGGTCTTAACAAAATTGAATGGGAAGACGGATATTATGCTGAATTCGGTGGTATGTCCGAAATTCAGGGTGACACCGCATCTGCAATCGGAACAGCGTTCTTGTTGGCGACAATTCTGACATTTATGTTATTGGCGGCGATATTAAATTCATTGGTGCATCCATTTACGATTGCCACATCGATTATAACCAGTTTTACCGGTGTGTTTGTTCTGATGTTCTTGTCTGGTGCAACGATGAATATTGGCGCAATGTTGGCATTTGTTATGTTGGTGGGATTGGTGGTTAATAATAATATTCTGGTATTAGAGCCAACAATCAATCGTGTCGCAAATGGTGAAAAGCCATACAATGCATTATGGTCTGAATTGATGGACAAAAAGAATATGGTTCTTATGACATCGATTGCGGTTATGGCGGGTATGGTTCCGCAACTGTGGTCTGGCGACGGAATGAAGGTCGCAATGGGTGCGGTTATGATTGGTGGTATGTTGGCCAGTCTTATATTCACATTTACTCTGACCCCGGCGCTATATTTTCTTATGGAAAAACTGCGCAATTGGAAACCTCGATTTGGCAAATAAACAAAACCGCCCCGTTTTCGGGCGGTTTTTATTATTTGCGCACATGTGCTTTCATTGTTATAATCTGCGATGAATAAAAACCCAAAGGGAAAAATATGTTAAAAAAAACAGACATTGTTGTATTTGATTTTGATGGCACGTTATCAGCACGTGATTCGAACGTAGAATTTGCAAAATATTGTTTTCGACACTCGATTCGTCCATGGCTGTATTTGCCGCTGATGGCGGTATGTGGAATTGTGCGCTGGTTTAATCCAGATGGTCTATGGTGGCGCGAAAACATTCGTCGCTTTTTGACGCGTGATATGGTGAAAAAATTTGCACCTGATTTTATCAAACAACACAAACGTGAACGTTTTGGGTGGGCGCGTGAACGGGTCCAGGCAGAACGTGACGCGGGGCGTACCGTTGTTCTGATTTCAGCCAGTACGGATTATCTTGTGCCACACTTGGTTCGTGATATGAAATTTGATGCGGTATTGTCGTCACGCATGGATAAAAGTAGCCCATGGAAATACGAATATTTGTGTTGGGGTATGAACAAGGTTTATGCCTTGGATGAATGGGCGCGCCAGAATAAAATAATACCACACGTTGTACGTTCTTATTCGGACAGCAAATCTGATATGCCAATGATGGATATCGCAGACGAAGAAGTTTGGATAAATCGCAAAACAGGCACCAGAAAAGAAGCCTAGTGCCAGCGATATATTTGTTTGATAAAATGGTGTCTATGGTAATGATGGACACCATTTTTGATTTTTTAAGTGCGTCCGGCGGTGCAATTCTGGGGGCCTTGGTTGCGTTTTTGCTAAATCGTAAGAGAAATCGTCAAATGGCAAATCAGTTGATTGTCAGTCGTCAGGCACTGGATAAAATAAAACTAGAAAATACAGAATTACTTAAACAAATCCAAGACAAAGAAAACACGATACTGCAACTGGAAATGCAAATTCTGGGCAATGGTGACGAAGAAAAAAAGATAAAACCAGAAAAAAGAAGAATGCGCACCAGTCATTCAGCATAAAAATCCCGATGTCGCCGGGATTTTTTTATTGTAAAAAACTTATTTCGGTATAATATATAAACGTTTATAAACCCAAGGAATTAAAATTATGCCAGCAAAAACAGTTAATGATATCGTTGCGCTTTGCAAGCGTCGTGGATTTATTTTTACCGGGTCCGAGATTTATGGGGGCTTAGGTGGTGCGTATGATTACGGTCCATATGGTGTCGAATTGATGAAGAATATTCGTGATGCCTGGTGGAATGCAATGATTTATTCTCGCAATGATATCGAGGGGTTGGATGCGGCACTGATTTCAAATCGCCTGTTGTGGAAATATTCCGGACACGAGGCAGGCTTTTCAGATCCATTGGTTGAATGTAAAAAATGTGGCACCCGTATGCGCCAGGATAAAATGAAAGATCCGACCAAGTGCGATAATTGTGGCTCGGCCGAAATTACCGAACCGCGCGCGTACCAGTTAATGATGGGGCTGTCGATTGGCGCGACGTCTGATGGTGCGATTAATGCATATCTGCGTCCAGAAACGGCGACCACAACGTATACAAACTTTAAAAATGTTTTGGATGCAAAACCACATAAATTGCCATTTGGTATTGCCCAGATTGGCAAGGCGTTCCGTAATGAAATTTCCCCGCGTGGATTTGTATTCCGTATGCGTGAATTTGAACAGGCTGAATTGCAATACTTTGTTCGCCCCGACCAGGATGAACAATATCACAAAATGTGGATGGAAACACGTTTGGCCTGGTGGGTAAATGAATTAGGTATTCCAACAGAAAAGTTGCGTTTTATGCCGCACGAAAAATTGGCCCATTATGCCAAGGCTGCCGTTGATATAGAATACGAATTCCCCGACGGCTTTGATGAGGTTGAAGGTATTCATAACCGCCAGGATTTTGACCTGGGGTCACATACTAAATCTCAGAATGAATTTGAAATTCATGCGAATGTTCTGGAAAACAAAGACAGCACTACAAAACTGTCTTATTCGGATCCGCAAACCGGCGAAAACTTTATCCCATACGTAATTGAAACGGCGATGGGGGTAAATCGTGCAATGTTGGCCGTTATGTTGGAAGCGTACACCGAAGAAGACCTGGGCGATGGTAAATCACGCACGGTTTTGAAATTGAAACCAAAATTGGCCCCGGTCAAGGCGGCGGTTATCCCATTGGCGCGCAATGTGCCAGAATTGTTGGAAATCGCAACGAATATTGAAAACGATTTGCGGAAACTTGCGATTGGTCGTATTGAATTGGAAAATTCTGGTAATATCGGTAAAAACTATCGCCGTCATGATGAAATTGGTACGCCGGTATGCATCACGGTAGATCATCAAACTATGGAAGATAATACTGTTACTCTGCGTCATCGTGACAGCATGGCTCAAGAGCGTATCGCAATAACGGATGTTCCACGTCGTGTGCTTGAAATCGTAAATGGTTAAAAAAATCCCCGATTGGGGATTTTTTTTGTGTCAAAAATATTGCTTTGTATAAAAAAATCGACAAAACACTTGACTTTTGGTGTAAAAAATATAGAATTTGCATAAACTTTTCGACAAAGTGCGAAAAATAACGATAAAATAACAATAATAAAAAGGAAAGATAGATGGCAGAATACGCAATCTTTCAAACCGGTGGCAAACAATATCGCGTGGCAACGGGTGATATTGTCAAGGTTGAAAAACTGAATGCCGACGGAAAAATTGAATTCGACCAGGTATTGATGGTCGGTGACAAGGTTGGTACACCTTTTGTAGAAGGTGCCAAGGTTGTCGCAGAAGTTGTCGAACAGAAACGTGCTGACAAAATTTTGGTGTTCAAGAAAAAACGCCGTCAGAATTATCGTCGCACCGCTGGTCATCGCCAGTTTATTACTGTTCTGAAAATAACAGATATTAAAGCCTAAGGAGCGAAATTATGGCACATAAGAAAGCGGGTTCCGCAACGTCAAACGGACGCGACTC
>JAEIGA010016404.1_pt1 | contig 11274 bp, 12 predicted proteins | sample 9270691 | NCBI WGS metagenome assembly JAEIGA01 (sample SAMN17057246, study PRJNA624740) | gut metagenome | biome: biome; isolation source: fecal sample | host: Bos grunniens | place: China: Xizang | collected 2019
AACGAACGTGAAAACATCTCCGCCTTTATGACATCCAAAACAATGGAAATATTGTCTATCGGCAGAAACAGAAAAAGAAGGTGATTTTTCTTTATGAAATGGGCATAAGCCGAAAAAATTTCTACCACTTCTTTTTAACGTCACATATTGAGAAATAACGTCCACTATATCATTAGCAGATCTGATTTCCTCTTTTAATTCATCAGTGTATTGAACCATTCTAAAAACCTTTCTTTTATATTATTCGACACGGAAAGCCTAAATCCTTCATTTTATGTAAATTATTTTTCAATTTTGTTACAAAAATAATACAAACCCTTTTATTTCAAGGGTTTAAAACAACAAAAAAGATTATATATTTTGATATATAATCTTTTTACTTTATGTTATCTTAAAATTAATTAGCTGGGATGAATTTTTTAACGATGTTGTCAGCTGGTTCTTCAGCCATACCAACAGCTCTTTGTAGTTCTTCAACTGTTCCTATTCCATGTAATTCATAAGAAGTGTTGATTTTTGTTTCTACTAAGTGTTCAATTTCATCTTTTTCTTTGCTTTCAGCTAATACTAATTCGCTTACTAAAATTTGTTTAGCATTTAATAGCATTTTCTTTTCAGTTGTAGATAACCCTTTATCTTTTTGTTTGAAACTTAAATTTCTAACAATGTCTGCTACTTCGAAAATGTCTCCAGATTTCATTTTTTCAACATTATCTCTGTATCTTTTGTTCCATTTCATAGACATTTCAGTGCTATCTTGCTCTAAAACATTTATTACTTTTCCGGCTGTTTCTTTATCTATTATATTACGTACTCCTATTTCTTCTGCTTTTGCTGTAGGTACCATAACTTTTACTTCGCCTGGCATTTTAATAATATAGTATGATTGTTTTTCATCTAAAATAGCTCTTTCTTCAATTGTTTCTATAACACCTGCTCCGTGCATTGGATATACAATTTTATCTCCTACTTTAAACATCATCGTCACTCCTTCCAAGTAATATCAAATTACTACATTACAATTATACTACATTTTTGAGCAAAAGTCAAAGAAATATAACGATTTTTTTAAAAACTTTTCAATTATATTACACAAATTTAATTTTCGAGCAAAATAATAGGGCCCTAAGGCCCTATGTCTTTTTTATTATTTACTTGTTGATCCAAATCCACCTGTTCTTTCGCCTGCTGCGATATCGTCATCTGTTATTAAATATTTTTGGAAAATTGCTTGTCCAATAGCATCTCCTTTTTTAATTTCAACATCCTCTTCTTTTATATTAATAAATGCAAACATGATATGTCCGTCATTATCAGGATTTCCATAATAGTCTTTATCAACTACACCAACACTATTAGCTAAAATTAATCCTTTTTTACCTGGATTAGAACTTCTATTATATAATAGAAGCATTTCGTCATCTTCCATAAAAGCTTTGATTCCTGTTTTAACTAAAGTTGGTTTTTGTCCTCTTTTGAACGCTGGAATAATTGTATCTTCAGCAGCTTCAACATCATATCCTGCTGAGAATTTTGTTTTTCTTACTGGTAAATTAATTCCTGCATCTTCAAATCCTTTTGCAACTTCAAATCCACGTTTTTTCATATTATTATCTCCTTTTTATTCTTATTCCTTCCTTATTATATATGCTCTATTTAATATTTGCAAGTAAAATTGCAACAAAAAAGACGTTCTAAATCGAACGTCTTTTAAACTATAATTAGTCTTGTGAATAAGCAATAATAGCGATGTGTCTAGCTCTTTTAACTGCGATTGTGATTTCTCTTTGATGTTTAGCACAAGCTCCTGTTGCTCTTCTTGGTAATATTTTACCTTTTTCGTTAATAAATTTTCTTAATTGATCAACGTTTTTATAATCTAACTCAAAGTTTTTGTCATTGCATAATGCGCAAACTTTTTTTCTCATTTTTCTAAACTTTGGGTTGAAATCATCGTCTTGGTTGTTTCTATTATTTCTTCTATTTTGTTTTTTATCAGCCATTGCAATCTCCTCCTATTCTTTAATACTCCATATTAACACTAGAATGGTAGATCATCATCAGATGCTGTAACTTGGAACTCAGCGCTTTGAGCAACTGATTCTCCAAATGTACTTTCAAATGCTGATGCTTCTCCATCTCTTTTACTATCTGCAAAATAAGCTTCTTCTGCAATTACTTCTGTTGCATAACGTTTTTGTCCGTTTTCATCATCCCAGCTTCTTGTTTGGATTCTTCCAATAATTGAAACTTGTTGACCTTTTTTGAAGTATTTGCTGCAGAATTCTCCAGTTTTGTTCCAAGCAACGATATTAATAAAATCAGCTTGTCTTTCTTCTCCTGGTCTAGCGAATCTTCTATTAACTGCTAAACTGAATGATGCAACTAGAGTGTTATTTGTTTGAGTATATCTTACTTCTGGGTCTCTTGTTAATCTACCCATTAAAATTACTTTGTTCATTTGGTTTTCCACCTTTCATTATTATTCTTCGTCTTTTCTTACAACGATGAATTTAATAACTTCATCTGTAATTCTGTATACTCTTTCAAGTTCTTTGATTAAACTTGGTGCAGCTTCAAAGTTAATTAATACGTACATACCTTCTGAATTTTTTTTGATTTCATAAGCTAATTTTCTTTTTCCTAACTCTTCTACTGACTCAACTTTTCCATCATTATTAATTAAATCTGAGAATTTTTTTGTTAATTCTTTAACTCCAGCTTCCTCAACATTTGGATTAATAATGAATACTGTCTCGTATCTATTCATTATTTTTCACCTCCTTATGGATATATAACCCATCTCGCGACATGGGTAAGGGTACGAACACGTCTCGCATTCATACTGGTCTATTTTAACACAAAATTCCTTATTTGACAAGTATTTCTTGCAAATAATTTAATGTTTACTCTATTAATAGTTTTCTAACTTTATTTCTTCATAATCAACTGGTCTTGTATAATATGTTTTTTCCGCATATATAATACCTTTTACATAATAAACTGTATGGCTTTCATAATTAATTATATATACATCATCTTCGCCTAACTCTTTCTTTCCATATGTTATATCTAAATCGTCAAGTACTGATAAATCTATTTCATAATACTCTTCGCTATCATTTGGATTTATTGACTTATCTTTAAACTCTGCTGCTCTTTCTTTATTAACTGGTAAATAACCATAATTCAAATAATATATTGAGACTTTGTTTTCAAGCTCTTCAATGTCATTATACATATTATTTAACATCATTATATCTACACCACTATCAGCATATTTCTTTATATTTACCGAAATCAATAAAACAATAAATGCTGTTAATAAAATTAATATTATTCCAGATTTTTTCATAGTACATTTTCCTTTACATTTTATATCTATAATGTACTATTATTTTTAATTAATTTCAATATTTTTTATACAGTTTCTAGCTTTTTTATATAACATCCACTTCTCTTCTTCTATAAAATATAATCTCCATAAATATAGGATTAAAAATATCAAATATAAGTTTTTTACTTTAACTAAAATAGCAGCATATAACAGTGATAATATAAACAACAACAATTTAGTAAAACAAATCATTATTTCACTTGCATAGTCTTTTCCAACAATTATCTTCAAAAGTTCTAATACAATCTTTCCTCCATCTAACGGTAATATTGGAAGCAAATTAAAAACTCCTAATGCAAAATTTATACATGAAATCTCTATTATAGAATCTTTAAATGTATACGCTAAAATAAAATTAGTTAAAGGACCAAACATATAAAATAAAATTTTATTCGAAAAATTTTGTTTTCCTAAAAAAGCAACATCAATTCCCATTCCCATAGCACCAATTGTTATACTCGTAACTTCTGCTTTAATAAAAAAAGCAATTAACATGTGCGTTAACTCATGAAGAATGATAGATAAAACAAATATTAAATAAAGTTCAATTCTTCCAAAAAAATAGAATAACAATATAAATAATATAATTTTATAATCTACTTCTACTTTCATAAAATTTCCTTCTAAAACTTAATCACTTTTCCTGGATCTACAAATCTATCATCAATCCTTATTTCAAAATGCAGATGAGGACCAGTACTATTACCAGTATTTCCAACCGCTGCTATTTTTTGACCTAATCCTACAATTTGTCCCTTTTTCACAAAAATTTCTGAACAATGTGCATAAAGTGTTATTACATTATTGCATCTAATTTTTATATGTTTTCCATAATCTCCTTGACTAGAAACTTCTTCAACTATTCCTTCCATACTTGCAACAATTGGTGTACCTGTTTCAGCTGCAATATCTATTCCAGTATGGTATCCTTTAACATTTTGATATTTTGATTCGCGAGAACCAAATTCTGAACTAACAACTCCTGCTATTGGATTAGTAAATTTATAAATCATTTTTAAATTTTTAACATCATCTTCCATCAAACTTAATGAACTTTCTGTTGGCTGATTAATTATTACCTCTTCTAATCCATCATTACTTACTATACTTTCATTATATGTATTATTAGTAGCACTATTATTTTCATTTATCTCTTCTATATATAACTTTTGTTTTATTTCGTCTATAACTCTACTAGTATAACTTTCTACATTTACAATAAATTCTTTACTAAATACATAATCTTTATTTTGTATTACAAACACAAACAATGCTATATTAAACATTAAAAGTATATGAAATAAAAATTTACCTTTTACTTTATTTTGTTTTACATGTACATTTTTAGAAGAAATCATCTCTTTGTTATTTCTTCTAAAATACAATTCTTCTGCCCTTTTAAGCTTTTCATTTTCATCAAAAATTCTTTCCAAAAAAATACACCTCTCTTACATGATTAAAATATATTCATGCAAAAAAGGTTTATGATTATTTTATATTTTATTAAGTCTTAAGCGTATATTTATTTATATTTAAAACGCTTCAAATTCACTTTTAACAAACTTTATTCATTCTTTTTATATAAGTTTAATCTTTAAAATTTTAACCGATAAAAAACGATTTTAACCACTTTAATAAAAATGAAAAAACCGGCGAAATTTCGCCGGCATTTCAAGACGCGGTTTCGCAATTCGCCTTACTCGCCGGCATTTTTCCTGTTCTTTCGATTTCTTCTCCAACTTTTGAAAGAGTCTTCGAGTCCATCATAGACAAGAGCACCGAGAGCAACCAACACAACGATCACGATGACAGCAACCCAATTACCAGACACGTAGATCCAGAGTTTGAAGATGATGTCTTTGATCCAGTTAGCGGCAACGCTGAGTCCCATAGAGAGAACATAAAGCGCGCCAAGCGTAGCTGCGATTGCTACACATGATAAAATTGTCCGTATAGCAGTTTTAAAGATTTTCTTGATCATTAGGTCATACCTCGCTTTCATATTATTCGGGCGAAATACCCGAACTTATAATAATTATAACATATTTGGAATAAAAAATCAAATTTTTGCATATATTTTAAGGATTAGGAGGATTTATGAACAAGAAAAAAGGATTAGATTTTAAACATAAAGAAGTTATTAATATAAAAAACGGAACAAGACTTGGATATGTTCAAGATGTTACTGCCGATTTTTCTACAGGAAACATCAAAGAAATTATCGTTCCTGGTAATAATAAATTCTTTAATATTTTATCAAGTGAATCTGATATTAGTATTCCCTGGAATTACATAAAAGTAATTGGAGAAGATTTAATCTTAGTCGACTTTTAATTACTTATATAATCTTCTCATATGCTCAAGTGCAGTCTTTTCAAGTCTTGAGACTTGTGCTTGAGATATTCCAATTTCATCTGCAACTTCCATTTGAGTTCTACCTTCAAAGAACCTTTTATCTATTATCATTCTTTCTTTATCATTAAGTCTTTTTAATGCTTCTGACATGGTTATATTTTCTGTCCATAATTCGTCTGTATTCTTTTTATCCTTTACTTGATCCATTACATATAAACTCTCTTGCCCATCGTTATATACTGGTTCTTGTAATGATACTGGATCTTGTATTGCATCTAAACTAACAATAATTTCTTCTTTATCAACGTTCAATTCTTTTGCAATTTCTTCTATCGTTGGCTCTTTTCCTTTTTCTCTAGTTAATTTTTCTTTTGCTTGAAGAACTTTATAAGCTAAATCTCTGATTGATCTACTTACTCTAACCATATTATTATCTCTTAAATACCTTCTTATTTCTCCAATTATCATTGGCACTGCATATGTTGATAGTTGTATATCTAAACTTGTATCAAAATTATCAATTGCCTTAATCAATCCAACACAACCAATTTGAAAAAGATCATCAGCATTTTCTCCTCTTCCACCAAATCTCTGAATTACACTAAGTACTAATTTTAAATTTCCATTTATAATTTTTTCTCTTGCATCTTTATCTCCATTTTTCATTAATTTAAACAATTCTTTTGTTTCATCTGATGTTAAAACTTGTAATTTAGAGGTATTTACATTTGCTATTTCTACTTTGTTAATCAAAATAAAAAACCTCCTTTGGAATATAATGTTATTTACATTATTTCCAAAAGAGGTAAATTTTATACAATCTTAATTAATACAATTTTATCTGAATCCACCGCCAGAAGAACCTCCAGCAGAATCTCCACCGCTGCTATAGCTATCTCCGCCACCGCCACTATCAGTATCACTTCCGCTATAATCATAACTACTATATCTTCTAGCTTCGCGTCTTCTTTCACGTTCAAGTATTCGTTCATATCTTTCAGTTTCTTTAATTAAAGTTGTCACTATTGATGTTGAAAGTGAAGTTGTATAACTACTTGTATTTTCTAAATTAATTTTTGAAAGTTCTTTAAAATCTGGATACAATCTACTGAATTGCTCTTCTACTTTATCTGCTATTCCCAACAATTGAGCAAAAATTAAGTAGTCTTCCAATAAATGAACTTGTTCATTCTCTCTGTCAGGAATCAAACTATAGTCTAATAAGAATTTCTTTAATCCCAATAGCCTTTCTACTTCTGTTCTTGCTTTTTCTTCAACATATTTTTTTACAATAATTTTTGATTTAAATAATCGTTTTTTAATTATTCTTTCTTCTCTTATAAGTTGTTTTTGTTGCATACGTTCTGTTGCTTCATCTATAACCCTATCAAACCATCTATTTAAATAATTGTGATTATCTCTACACCATTTCTCAAACTCGTTGGCTTCTAATATACAATTTTCTCCACTAGCATTTCTAAACATATTCATTAATTGTTGTTCCATGCCAGGTTTATTTTTATAATTTTCTGACTCTAATTGATTAAAATGAACTGCATATTTATTATCTTTTAAACTAAAGAATCCTCCTTTTGTTTTTGTAATTTCAACATATCCTTCTTTAATCCATTTTAATATCATTGCGCCAATTAAACCATTCTTACATTCATTTGGTTTTAATATACCATATTTTGAAATCAACCAATATGCATAATATAAGTCTCCATCACATGGTATTTCTCTACAATAAGCAACATTTCTTTTATTTATCTTTTTACCAAAATCTAATGGTCTATAATCAATGTTCATATATCTTGAAGGATTTTTTCTTCTACCAATACCTCTAAAAGCAATTCTTAATATAAAAAACACCATTATATAAGGCATACACATAAGAATTATATAAGCAATATAGGCTCTAACAAAATTACTTTCATTCTCTTCGTCTTCAACAGTACTCATTGCTGATTCATATATATCATCAAATGATAACTCAGAAATATTTTGTGTATTAAACAAATTACTTTCAAACCTAACAAGACCTACCATATATTCACTAGTTGATAACAATCCCTCAGACGCAATACATATACCACCATCTTCAAAATCAATAGTTCCATCATTTCCAAACGCCCAAATTTTTGAATTTTCAAGTGAAAATTGGTGATTAGAACGTAATCTAATTACAGCATTTCCTACACTTTGATCTAGATTCAAAAAATTAAAGTATATTCCTTGAGTATCCGTATATTGAACAACAAAATCTTCAATTTCATATTTTAAAATATATTGGTTATTTCCATATTTAGAAATACCCCAACATAATTCAACGCCATCAGATATAGGATTAATACCATACTTATATGCTTTATCAGAAAAAGTTCCACTCACATTCCATGGCTTAGCTTCTGTATATACATTACCATTTGAATCACTAACAGAAAAATTTGAAATCTCTGATTTTCCTAAATTAGTATAAGGTCTAAAACCTTCTGTTCCTGATAAAAGTTCCGCGTCCCACGTTTCAGTAAACAACGCATCTCCATCATCTTCAATAAATACATCAATAATTATACTAGTTATTTGATTAGCATTTGCTTTATTTACAAACAAAACACTAATCATTATAAAAGTTAAAATAATTATTTTTAATACTACATTTAATTTATGACTTTTACTCATAATTTTATCCCCCTCGTATTTAATCAATATTATATCAATAATTTTAATTTTTTTCATATAAAATAAAAAACTCTTATAGATAATTTCTATAAGAGTTTTTATTTACATATATAAACTTAAATATGCTGCACGTTTTGCACTATTTTTTAATGTTTTTCTTTTACTTACATCTTCAAATTTATGTATCATTTCTATAATATTTTTGTCTGAATATTTTATCATTTTATATACAAATTCATCTGAAGATGGTTGTATTTTTTGTTTTTTATTCATATTGATAACCAATCCCCTTTCAAATAATCTTCTATTATTAAGTTTACAATTATATATTACTTTCCAAAACCTTGATGTAAAAAATTTTGTCCGTACTTCAATATTATAACACAGTTTACATAAAAATGCAAATTTTACAAAAAAATAGGCTACTAGTCTTCTAGTAACCTATAATTTTTATTAATCTTCTAATAATTCTGATTGTTTTAATCTTACGTGTCCAAGTTCTTCCCATCTATTATATGCTAAGTTTAATCTAAAGATTACAGTAGGTTTTGCACCAGCTCTGTTCTTATCTACAACGCATGCATAGAATCTAACGTCAGTATCTTTTGGCACGTCGATTTCATAACATTTATCAAACTGATCAGTATCAGCATATTCATATTTATGAAGTGATTGTCTACTAATTTGTTTAATTAAGCAAAGTGTATCAAGTACCTCTTTTGCTGTTTTACTTGCAGACATATCATTAATTGTTAAGTTAACTGGTAATGTATTACTTTCTAATAATTGCATTGATGAAGCAATAAAGATTTTAAATTTTTGAGCTAAGTTAGAAAGTATTGTAGCTGTTTTCTTAACTTCATCACTACTTCCTATATTAGCTGTATCAGCTTTTAATGTATCATAGAACATATATTGAATACCTTCTTTATAATAGAAGTTCATGATAATTTTCTTTAAGTCATCATTTGTATGTTCTGTGATATGGATAAAGAAGATTGAGTTATTTAATTGTGTATTTACCCATTCTGTAACTTTTAATGTTTGTTTAAATACACTTGAATTTTTCTCAAGTCTTGCAACATATTCTTCTTGTGTTTCATCATCTTTTCTTAAAATATAACCATTCTCATCAACTTTAACTCTCTTACCTTTATCAGGTCTGAATTTCAACTCTAATAATTCACCTTCAGAAACTGTAATTTTTTGACCATGTAATTCTTGAATTTCTGGGTTATTTAAAATTGTTGTAATCATACAAAGTTTCATTTTCTCTTCAGACATCTCGTTAGAGATAATTAAAACTTTTTGTTTATGAATAAATGAAATATAAGCAGCAAGGTTTATTGTAAATCTTGATTTACCAGAGTTTGAAGGCATTGCATAACACATTGTCTCACCTTTTCTTAAACCTTTAAATACTGTTGATAATATATTAAATGGAATTGAAATACCATTACTTAATTCATTATCTCCTGCAAGTAAGAAACTTGTAACATCATCATTTAATCTACCTTGACTTAATCCTGTTGTAACAGTGATTTGCTCTAAAGCACTTTCAACCTCTTCAACAGTCATATCAGCATATAATTCATAATTTTGAATTTCAAGAATTTTTTCTTGTATTGCTGATGTAGGTGCACTTAAATAATTTTTCTTTAATATGAATAATTTCTTTAATTTCATATAAACTTGTTCTAAGTTATAATCTTTTGCAGCTGCAATTTTTCTTACCTTTAATTTTAATTCATAAGTATTTGGTGTTTCTCTAGGTAATTGGTATTTATCTTTTGCAATTGCTGGTGCATATTGTTCACCATCTCTAAATAGAACAATTTTATATAAGTTCATTAATTCATCATCAGAGAATCTACAATCTTCATATATAAAGTAGAATCTAGACATTGCTTTTGGGTTATTAAATAATAAACCAATATAAATACATTCAAGTTCAATATCTACTAATTCATCTGGATAGATGCTTTCTTCTTCAGTCTCTTCCTCTTCTTCCTCTTCTTCTTCAGGTTCTTCTTCCTCTTCATCAGAATAGTAATAATATTCATCATCATCTTCTTCTGATTCAGATTCAGCGTCAACTACTTCTTCTACAGTTTCAACTTCTTCTACTTCTTCGATTTCTTCTGCAAGTTCATCTGATGTATCTGATGCTAAAATATCATCTACAAGTTCACTATCATCTTTAGATTCTTCAACTGCTTCAACTTCTTCTATTTCTTCGATTACTTCCTCAGTTTCAGTTTCATTTTCAGCTTCTTCAATTTCTTCTACTAATTCTTCTTCAACTTCTACAGCCTCTTCAGTATCTTCTATTTCTGAAACTTCTTCTGTTATTTCTTCAATAGCATCCTCTACTACTTCTTCTGTTACTTCAACTTCAGTTTCGTCAATTTCTTCTATTGTTTCTGCTTCTTCAACTGGTTCTACTTCTTCAATAATCTCTTCGATTATTTCATAATCTTCACCTTCAGGTAATTCTTCACCATCTTCAATTTCAATGATTTCGTATTCATCATCTTCTTCAACAGTATCATCAACTTCTTCGATTACTTCTTCAGCATCTTCAGTTTCTTCTACCACTTCTTCAATAATTTCATACTCTTCACCTTCTGGTAATTCTTCATCTTCACCAATTTCGATAATTTCATATTCTTCATCTTCATCAAGTTCTTCGATTACTTCATCTTCTGCAACTTCTTCTAATGAATCCAATTCATCTTCTTCGATGATTTCATATTCTTCGTCTTCATCAAGTTCTTCGATTACTTCATCTTCTGCAACTTCTTCTAATGAATCCAATTCATCTTCTTCGATGATTTCAT
>JAEIGA010016405.1_pt1 | contig 11273 bp, 16 predicted proteins | sample 9270691 | NCBI WGS metagenome assembly JAEIGA01 (sample SAMN17057246, study PRJNA624740) | gut metagenome | biome: biome; isolation source: fecal sample | host: Bos grunniens | place: China: Xizang | collected 2019
AATTATAATAAGACCAAGAAGTTCAGAGACGCAGAATTGACAACAAAACCCACACCGCCCGTTGTGAGAGGTGGGCGATGAGTAATTTGATTTCTGTTTCCAATAAGAATCATAACTTAAAATGGGTGAAAAGTCAAGTTGCAACTCCGAATTTCAAAGCACAAAGTTCGGAACAGGAGGTGACAAAATCGTGATGGACATTCGAGATCGCATGAAGAAGGTCGGCATGACGCAGGTTGAGATGATTCTCGAACTGCAAAAGCATGGCGTGATTGTTCAGCCGCCCGAGATGTCGCAGATTCTCTCTGGTGTGAACACCTATCCCAAGGCAAAGCGAGTGTTGGAGCTATGCGACAAGATTCTGAGCGAGAAGGAGACATCGGCGTAATCCTTGACCTGGCCCGTCCTCTGGCGCGAATGATAGATGTAATCGAGGATTACTACAAAGAACCTGAACACGAACGAGCGTTTCAGGAGTGGTATCTGAAAAGATATGGTCACTCCGCACCTGCGGAGGTTTGAAAGGAGCGTATCACCTTGGTTGAAACTTACAACGGCTGGAAGAACTATGAGACGTGGAACGTCGCCCTCTACATCAACAACGAGTACGAGCTTTACCTGAAAGCCAAGCACTTCATGGAGAAGCTCAATAAGCGGGACTGGAACCGCGAGAACGCCTATCGGCAGTTCGTCGAAGCGGTTCATCTCAAAAAGCAGTCCACCCCGGACGGCGTGAAGTATCTCTCCGATGAGCTGGACTACGGCGAGCTGGACGAGATGATGTGGGACTTGATCGACGCGAAGGAGAAGCCCGATGAACACGAATAAGCGGCAGGGTAATCAGTTCGAGCGCGAACTGTGCGAGATGCTGGCTGAGAAGGGGTTCTGGGCGCACAATTTCGCTCAGAACAAGGACGGTCAGCCCGCCGACATCATCGCCGTGAAGGGCCGCTACCACACCCTGATTGATTGCAAGCTGATCAGCACCTCCAAGGGCTTCGAGTTTTCCCGATGGGAGGAGAATCAGCGGTTGTCAATGCGGCTGTTCCGGGAAAAGGGAACGGAGGTCTGCTTCCTGGCCTTGAAGCTCCCGGACGGCGAGATCAGGATGCTCGACACCATCACCATCTACGGTCAGGAATCGCTTGACCGAAGCTCCATCCCGCTCGACAAGATCAGGAAGTACACCATGAGCTTCGATGAGTGGCTCAGGATAGAGTTTGAAGCGAACAGGAGGTGGAAGCCATCCACACAGTGGTAGACAGCACCATTCGCATCACCGACCCCACGGAGGAGATCAGGCGATGGTGCAAGCAGAATCTCGTCCTTCCCAATCCCGAGTACAACAAGAAAGCCCGCATGGGATTCTGGACGGGGAACACACCCGAAACCCTGAGCCTCTACGAAGTTCAGGGAGACACATGGGTGTTGCCCTTCGGTCTGCTGAGACCCCTGAAAGGCATGATTGATTGGAGCAAGGCCGAGAGCGGCTTTGAGGCGGTCAGAGACGTGGATTACGGCGAGCCGGTTCCGCTCTATGACTACCAGCAGGAAGCCGTTGAGAAAGCCCGTCAGGGGCGCTACGGCATCCTCCAAAGCCCCGCAGGGAGCGGCAAGACGCAGATGGGGATTGCGCTCACCAAGTTGTATGGGCGCACCACCCTGTGGCTCACCACCACGAAAGACCTGCTCAAACAGAGCAAGGAACGCGCCGAGCGGTACATGGACAAGAGCCTGATCGGAACCATCACCGAGGGCAAGGTCAATATCGGACGGGGCATCACCTTCGCCACAATTCAGACCATGTGCAAGCTCGACCTCACCCGTTACAAACATCTGTGGGATTTGATCATCGTTGATGAGTGTCACCACATAAGCGGCTCGCCCACCACGGTGACGATGTTCCAGAAGGTGCTGAACAACCTGTCAGCCCGCCACAAGTACGGCCTGTCAGCCACGGTGCATCGCGCTGATGGCATGATCAAAGCCACCTACGCCATGATTGGCGAGGTTATCTGCTCCGTCCCGGAGGCGGCGGTGGCTGACAAGATCATGAAGGTGGGTATCATCCCGGTTGGTATGCCGACGAAGATCACTCCCGAGTGCCTCAATCCCGATGGCACACTGTCCTATGTGAAGCTGATCAACGCCCTGTGTGAGAACCCGGAGCGAAACGACATCATCACAGAGGCCATCGTGGAAAACAGGGATTACTCCTGCCTGATTCTCTCAGACCGGCTCGCGCACCTCGAAACGCTGATGAACCTGCTGCCCGATGACATGCGCTCCCAGGCGGTGATGATCTCGGGAAAGATGACCACCAAGCGGGAAAAGGCGGCGCGGGACGAGGCCATCGAGCGAATGAGATCGGGCGAGAAGAAATACCTGTTCGCCACCTACAATCTCGCTCGCGAGGGACTTGACATCCCCTGCTTGGAGCGATTGTTCCTCACCACGCCGCAGAAAGATTTTGCGGTGATCACCCAGAGCATCGGGCGAGTGGCCCGAACGCACGACGGCAAGGCAGACCCAATCGCCTACGATTTCGTAGACGGCTACATCGGGTTCCTGCAAAAAGCCTATAAATCCCGGCTCAGTGTCTATCGGAAGAACGGATGTTACTTCCCTGAATGAAAGGAGAATTACCTTGATCGTAGGATTTGGAATCGTAAGACCCCATGACGATGAGAATGAAGTCAAGACCCCGGAGACCGCAGAGGCCCATCAGACCGAGCAGCAGACCGCCGATGATTTCTTTGATACCCTCGTGGAGAACATGCCCGAGGAGATGAAGAAGTTTCTGGCGAAGCTGATCGTCGATTCTGTGCCCGATGAGGACAAGCAGGTGTTCACCGCGCCTGAAAAGGTCAACGAGGTCTACGATCTGTGCCAGGACATGATGGACATGACTCTCACCGCCAAGAGCGTCGAAAAGAAGCGCATGTTGGCGAACCTGGCCCACAACACCCTGAATCATTGCATCGCCTACATAAAAGGCGGCATCGCGGATATGAAGCGCCTGAGCGGGGAGGAGGCGAAGCCTCGTGCGTGAACTGAAACGCAGCATCGCCCGCCACCTGATGAAGCTCCAGGGCATAGAGAAGATCAACAAGAAGCGGTTCCTTGTTGTGAATAAGGACGGAAGCACCACTGACAAGCGCCAATCTTACTTCGCTCGCTACTGGCGCGATTATGTTGACCCCAACAACCGCAAGCACAAGCGGGCTGTGCGGGAAATGGGGTTCGGGCATTGAGGCCATGATCAACATTCACAATGAGGATTGCTTCGATACGATGACGAAGCTCCCCCCCCCATTCAGTAGACATCGTTCTCACATCGCCGCCCTACAACACCAATAAAAAGGCGGGCAAGAATCGCGTGATCGGAAACACGAAGGTGAAGGATGAGCAGTATCAATATGTACGCTACGACGCCTTTGTGGATGATTTCACCAACGATGAATACACCGATTTCACCCGCAGATTGTTTCTCGCCTTTGACGGGGTGTTGAAGCTCAACGGCTGTGTTCTCTACAACATCAATTATGGCGCTGAAAACACGGACGGCATGTTTCAGGCGGTCAACGCTGTCATCACCGGCACACCCTTCACCATCGCGGACGTGATTGTGTGGAAGAAGTCAAACGCTTTTCCCAACAGCACCTCCTCGAACCGCTTGACCCGCATATGGGAATTTGTGTTCGTGTTCTGCCGCAAGACTGAAATGAAAACCTTCTCGTGCAATAAGGCGGTGAAGTCATACCGCAAAACTGGCCAGGCGGCTTATGAGAATGTGTTCAATTTCATCGAAGCCAAGAACAACGACGGGGTGTGTCCCTTGAACAAGGCCACCTTTTCCTCGGAGCTTGTGGAGAAACTGCTCGGTCTGTATGCCAAGGATGGCGCTGTGATCTACGACCCCTTCATGGGGTCGGGCACCACGGCGGTAGCCTGTCAGCGCCTCGGTTTTGATTGCATCGGCTCAGAGCTTTCCAAAGCCCAATGCGAATATGCGGAGAACCGCCTCGCGGACACCTGTTCGGATTGGCTCGACAACCTCTTATCTTGATCAGACGTAAAGGAGAATTATCATGAATTTCACCGAACTCAGGAATCGCCTTAACGCGAATTTCAATGCCAAGATCGCCAACAAGGTGCTGTTCCAGACCGACATCGACAAGGACGCGCTGTGGGAGCTTTACCTCAGCAGCTTCCCGGAGGGCACCAACCCCGTCTACCGCAAGCGCAGGGAGTTCGATTGCTCCTGCTGCCGCCACTACATCAAGGAGATCGGCGGCGCGGTCTACATCGACGATGACCTGACCGTTCACTCCATCTTCGAGTTCGACGCCGAAAGCGACGTGTACCAGCCTGTCATGGACGCTCTGGCGGCGTATGTCACCACCCGGCCCATCGTGGGTCTGTACCTGTCCAAGACCCCGAGCGTGGGTACGGATTTCTCTTGCGAGCAGGACGGCAAGAATGTCAATCGCTGGTATCACTTCCACACCAAGCTCCCTCAGCACATGGTGTTCAGCGACAGGCGCTACGGCACCCTCGACACCCGTCTCAGTCAGTTCCGCGACACCCGCAATGTGTTCAAGCGCTCCCTGGACGAGATCAGCGTGGACGCCATCGCCACCGTGAAGGAACTGATTCAGTCCAACACGCTCTACAAGGGTACTGAATGGGCCAAGCCCATCAATGACCTGCTGACGGAAAAGAGGGCCTACGACGCGCTGCCCGCCGACAAGCGGGAACTGTACACCTGGCTCAAAGCCACCAGGGTGGACAACGTGTTGGGCCGCATCCGCAATCACTCCATTGGCGTCCTGCTGACCGACATCTCCGAGGGCATGGACTTGGACAAAGCCGTGACCCGCTATGAGAAGATCGTCGCGCCCGCCAACTACAAGCGCCCCAAAGCCATCTTCACCAAGAAGATGTTGGAGGACGCGCAGAAAACCGTCACCGAGCTGGGCTACATGGATTCTCTGCCCCGGCGCTTCGCCACCCTGGATGACATCACCGTGAACAACATCCTGTTTTCCAACAAGGATTCTGCCAAGCGCATCTACGGCTCCGTGTTTGATCAGTTGAAGGAAGCGGCTGACGTGAACCCCAGGCAGTTCTCCCGTGTGGAGGAAATCGGCATCGAGAAGTTCATCTCCGACGTGCTGCCGGGGGCCAGCGAGGTGGAGGCGTTCTTGGAGAACCGCCACGCGCCGAACATGGTCTCTCTGATCGGGCCTGTCAATCCCGAAGCGCCCTCCATGTTCAAGTGGAACAACGCTTTCAGCTGGGCCTATGCGGGCAACATGACTGACAGCGACATCAAAGAGAATGTCAAGAACGCTGGCGGGCGCGTGGACGGCGACCTGCGGTTCAGCCTCCAATGGAACGACGTGGAGCCTGATAGGAACGACCTCGACGCTCATTGCCAGGAACCCACTGGCTGCGAATACATCTACTATTCCCACAAGGTCTCCCGCCGCACCGGAGGCAATCTCGACATTGACATCATTCATCCCAACAGTGGAGTGCCCGCTGTGGAGAACATCACCTATCCCAGCAGGGCGAGGATGATTCCCGGCGATTACCTGTTCCTGGTGCATTGTTACACCAATCGCGGTGGGCGAAGCGGGTTCCGCGCTGAGATCGAGTTTGACGGACATGTGTTCAGCTACGATTACAACCGGGCCATGCGGCAGGATGAGACGGTCAAGGTTGCCACGGTCACGCTCCATAAGGACGGCAGTTTCAGCATCAAAGAGCATCTCAATTCCCGGCACACTTCCCGCGAGATGTGGGGTGTCAGAACTCAGGGTTTCACCCCGGTCAGCACCATCATGTACAGCCCGAACTATTGGGATGAGCAGCAGGGCATCGGGCACAAGCACTACCTGTTCATGCTCAAAAACTGCGTGAATCCCGAACAGCCCAACGGCTTCTATAACGAGTATCTGAAAAACGATCTCGTGAAGCACAAGCGCGTGTTCGAGGCCCTGGGCGGCAAGATGGCGGTGGAAACCGTGGATGACCAGCTCTCGGGCATCGGGTTCAGTTCCACCAAGCGGAACGAACTCGTTGTCAAGGTCAAGGGCGCAACTGAGCGCATCATGAAGATTAAATTCTAAAGGAGGAACAGCATCATGGCGAATCTTTTTGAGATCGCATCCCGAGCGAAGTATCGCTTTCCCTACAAGGGCCTGATCTCCACCGAGGATTTGTGGGATTTATCCCCGGCCCAGCTCGACACCATCTACAAGACCCTGAACAAGAACGCCAAGGCCCTGGGCGAGGAGAGTCTGCTCAACGAAGTCACCGTGGACACCGCACTGACCAACATGGTGGAGATCGTCAAGCACATCTTCAACGTCAAGCGCGAGGAGGCCGAGGCTCGCAAGGCCGCTGCCGCCAACGCCGAGAAGCGCAAGCGCCTCCTGGAGATCATCGCCCAGAAGCAGGACGAAGCGCTCCTCAACATGTCCGAGGCCGATCTCCAAAAGATGTTGGCTGATCTGTCCTGACTGGACATAGAATGACACTCTCATCTCAATTTATAATAAGAATCAGAACATATGTTTGTTTAGGAGATGACTCCATGCTTGACACCTATCGCGGAGGGTACGGACAGGCACTTGTAGATATGATGAATTTCCTGGAATCGCACAGTAATATGCTGGCGTACCACGGAATCGTTCCTCGGGCGGTCAACCGTCGAATCCGACAGATACTCAAAGAGCAGTTCGATCATCGTCATGACCTGTTGGACAGGCCGCAGGACGTTCGATACTGGATGGACGAAAAGAGCAAGCGCGTAAAGATCACGCTTAGGCGAGAGGGGTGATGTGATTTGCTTTTGACTGATGATCAGGCCAGCCGCATATCCGCTGACGGTCTGATTCACGACGCTCAACGATTGAAAGAGTTACAAGCCCTTCCGCTTTACCGCAAAATCGGCATAAGTATTGCCCGGATTTTGGAGTGGTATCGCTACTGGAACGGCAAGGTGTATGTGAGTTTTTCAGGCGGCAAGGACAGCACCGTGTTACTTCATATGGTGAGATCGCAGTTCCCGGATGTTCCCGCTGTGTTTTGCAACACGGGTTTGGAATATCCTGAGATTCAAAAGTTCGTCAAGGGATTCGACAATGTGATCACTTTGTACCCCAAGATGAACTTTCACCAGGTGTTGACACAATACGGCTACCCGCTGATCGGCAAAGAGGTTGCAGAGGCCATCTATTACGCCCGTCGCATCGTGCCGACACACACACACACACACACACACACACACCGCACCCCGCTTCGCAAGCGAGCGGAATTACTCGGCCTCCGACCGGCTTCCGAGAAACAATTCACAAACGGATGGAACTTCTCGGATTGCGATTCCAAGGGGGGGGACAAGCGAATCAGACCTCAGACCCGATGGAACCGGGGTAATCAATCACTGGCGCAGGGCTTGTCTGCTTAATGTCAAAGAGCAGATCGGTGAGAAATCATCGTATAACAAGGAAAAATGGTTGCCGATTGCTCGTGATCTTCCAGTGATGATTTCTCACTACTGCTGCCGTGTGATGAAGAAAGGTGTCGCTCAAAAATACCAGAGCGAAACGAAGCGCAAACCTATTATCGGAACGATGACGGAGGAAAGCCGTGTGCGCAAACAGGCGTGGATTCGCCATGGGTGCAATGCTTTCAAGGCGAAAAAGGCCACCAGCCAGCCGTTGTCATTCTGGACGGAACAGGACATTTTGACCTACATCAAGATATTTGAGCTTGACATCGCGCCACCCTATGGAGACATCGAGATCGTTGATCAAAAGGGCAGCGTGGTGATTCCCGAAGGGGCTGAAATGCCCGAAGGGTGCAAATATCGGTGTAGCGGATGCACTCGCACCGGCTGTGTGTATTGCGCTTTCGGCGCACATCTGGATAAAGGTGAGACCCGGTTTCAACGTTTGGCTCATACCCATCCACGGCTCTATGAGTATTGCATGAAGGGTGGACAGTGGGTGGAAAACCCGGCTTACGACCCCACGGCAAGCATGGAACCTGATGAGATGGGGTGGGTGAACTGGAATCCGAAAAAGATTTGGGTTCCGAGCAAAGAAGGTCTCGGCATGGGCGAAGTATTTCGCATGTGCAATGAGATCATTCCTGGGATGTACAGATATGAAATCTGACAGGGAGGTGATGGCTTGACAGACCAACAGATCAACATTGCCGTGGCCCGAGCGGATTTGTTCATAGCTCAGTATGGCAGACGCATCATGCTGTTGTTGATCATGCTCGTTATATTCATAGCGGTGCTGGCGATTGGCATTGAAAACAGGAGGTGATTTGTTGCGTGACATGAAGCGGGTGAGAAGTCCGTGAAAATCTACATCTATGACTTTGAGGTTCTTCGCTACGATTGGATTGTTGTCTTTATGGACTACGAGACAAGAGAGTTCACTGTTTTTCACAACGATTGCCAAGCTGTGAGATGGTTCATGGATGGGAATAGAGTGATACCTGATAGCAGTTCGGGGAGGATGGATGAGCGGGATTTTGGCAGTTATCAGGTGGATGACGCCATCTACATCGGCTTCAACAGTAAGAGCTACGACCAGTACATCATGAAAGCGGTGTGTTGCGGCTGTGACAACGATGAGATCAAGGAACTCAACGATTTCCTGATCAAAGGCGGCAACGGATGGGAACACCCATTGATGAATCAGATTCGCTACTGGTTCAACAATGTGGACATTCGAGACGATACACAGCAGGGGTTGAGCCTGAAAGCCATTGAAGGGCACCTTGGGATGTCCGTTCAGGAAAGCTCCATTGACTTCAACATCGACCACCCGCTCAACGAAGATGAGCTTGCAGAACTCATTCACTACTGTAAGCACGACGTGGAGGCCACCGCGCAGCTTGTCAAGGTTCGCAAGAATTACCTGATGAGCAAGATTCAGGTGGGGCGTATGGCGGGCCTGGATGATGTGAAATCTCTGTCCATGACCAACGCCAAGCTGACCGCCGCTTTCTTACAAGCCCGCAGACCGAATCAACCTTGGACGGATGAGCGCAAATACGCCTATCCTGCGAACCTGAAACGCGAGTATATCCCCCAAGAGGTATTTGACTTCTTTGATCGGATGTACAACCCCAACGTGACGGATGATGAGCTTTTCAAAAGCAAGTTGAAGATCACATTAGGGCAAGCCCAAGCCACCATAGGCTTCGGCGGGATTCACCTCGGCATACCGAACTATGTGTGGGAAGGAGAGAAAAGCGATGTGGAAAGTTCTACCGAGTAATCCCCATTACATGGTCAGCGACGATGGCTATATCAAATCCCTTCGCCGTGACAAGTTGTTGACGCCAAAACGCAATCACGACGGTTATTTGAGGATTCAGATATGGGAGAATGGTACATGCAAGTTCGTTGCCCTCCATCGGTTGATCGCAGAAGCATTTCTCCCTCGCCCCGCAGGTGAGAACATCGTTGTCAATCACAAGAACGGCGAAAAGTCGGACAATCGTGTTTCCAACCTTGAATGGGTAACACAGCGCGAGAACATCGTCCACGCATGGGAAAACGGATTGTCAAAATCTCATCTGAATCGCAACGGTCTACCTGTTCGTCAACTCACTAAATCGGGTGATTTTGTGAGAGAGTACCCTTCCACCATGGAAGTGGAACGAACCCTTGGTATTTGCCATGGCGACATCTCAGCCGCTATCCGACGTGGTGGGACAGCAGGTGGATTCAGATGGGAGGTGGTGCGTGTATGAGAATCCTTCGGAATTGGGATGTCTCATCTATAACGTAGTCCTACTATCCATCATTGATGATTCAGAACGGTTATAGTTCTCGAAATATCCCGTCGTTTGAATTGTTTGAGGACGTGTACAACCGCCGCATTACCGCCAAGAAATCGGGCGATAAGGTCACGGCGAACAGTTTGAAGCTCGTACTTAACACGACCTATGGAGCCACTCTGAACCGCTATAACGATCTCTACGACCCTTTGCAAGCGCGATCTGTGTGTATCAGCGGACAGCTTTACTTGCTCGAATTGGTCTGTCACTTGATGCAGGACGTGGAAGGATTGATACCCGTCAATCTGAACACTGATGGTCTCATGGTGGAATTTGACGATAGTCAATATGATCAGGTGAACGCCATCGTTCAGGAATGGCAGGAGCGCACACATTTTACCTTGGAGGAAGATGTTATAGCGCGGTATTACGCCAAGGATGTCAACAATTTTGTTGAGATCGGCGGGGATGGTTCCGTCAAGAAAAAGGGCGGCTATGTGGTGCGAGGCATCGCTCCCGCTGGCGCTTTCAACGTCAACAACAACGCCACCATCGTCGCCAAGGCTATCACCGAGTATTTTGTCAATGGAACTCCCGTGGAGCAGACGATCAACGAGGCCACCGATGTATTTGAGTTTCAGATGATCGCCAAGGCCGGGGCAAAGTACAGAGAAGCCTATCATCTGGTAAATGGTGAGAAGCAACCTGTTCAGAAGGTCAACCGTGTGTACGCCACCAGGGATGAGCGCTATGGCAAACTGTATAAGGTGAAAGCCGACGATGACAGTGAAGCCAAGATTGATTCTCTGCCTGAACATTGTATCATTGACAACACCGCTGTGACCGACCCCAATCATACTACGCTTGATCAGATTGACAGGCAGTTCTACATCGACATGGCAACCAAGCGCATCAACGATTTCCTCGGCATCAAGCCCGAGAAGCCCAAAAGAGAAAGGAGAACCAAGAAAATGGCAGCAGCCAAGACCACCGAGAAGCCCATGAACGTCTATCAGCGTCTCCTGACGGCCCGTCAGAAGTTCCTGGCGGCGGGGGTGTCCAAGAGCGGCACCCACAACAAGCTCCAATACCACTATTTCACCCTGGATGACATCGTGCCCGTTGCGGAGAGCATCTTCGCTGAGGTGGGTCTGCTGGGCGTCCCGTTCATTCGAGGCGAGGAAGCCGTGATGAACGTCATCAACGTGGAAGCGCCCGATGAGATCATCACCTTCACCTGCCCTTTCAAGCCGGGTGTGACCAACAACGCTGTCACCGAGGTTCAGGCAATGGGTTCGGGCATTACCTACGCCCGCCGCTATCTCTACCAGCTGGCCCTGGACACCTGCGAGTTCGATTTGGAGGACCGCGGCACCGCCTTGGGCGGCTTCCAGCCCGCCGCCACGCCCACAACCCCTCAGACGGCCCCCAGGCCCTCTGCACCGCCCTCTCCGCAGACC
>JAEIGA010016406.1_pt1 | contig 11273 bp, 5 predicted proteins | sample 9270691 | NCBI WGS metagenome assembly JAEIGA01 (sample SAMN17057246, study PRJNA624740) | gut metagenome | biome: biome; isolation source: fecal sample | host: Bos grunniens | place: China: Xizang | collected 2019
CGCTTGAACACCACGTTGTACATATCCTTGTTCTCCTCGGGGCAGATGTCATCACGGGTGATGCATACCTGGATACGTCCCTTAGAGTCCTGCAACTCGATAAACGAAGCCTTACCCATCACGCGGCGGCTCATCAAGCGACCGGCGATAGATACTTTACGGGGCTCGTCCTCATCGCGGAACTCCTCTTTTATATCGGTAGAAAATGCGTTGGTCACATACTCTGCGGCAGGATAGGGTTCGATGCCCATAGCTCGCAGTTCGTTCAGACTGTTACGTCTTACAATCTCTTGTTCTGAAAGTTCTAATACGTTCATTTCTTCAACGTTTTGTATTTGAGGGTACAAAATTAGTGCAAGACGAGCGAAATATCAAATTTCAACGAGCTAAAGTAAAGGAAATACCCATTTCTTTTACTCTTGCAAGAATGAAATCTCCTCCTAAAGCGACACCTTCTATCCCAACCATCATCATATTTCTTGTAAATCCGCATGTTATTGCCAATACTATTCCTCCAAAAAGCCTTTAAGAACTTCTACAATACTGCATCTTCTTGCATTTTATTCTTTTAATACTTATCTTCGCAGAACATAAAATTAGCACACCATGAAAGTAAAAACATTTGTCTGCAACATGCTACGCGAGAACAGCTATCTCGTATACGATGAAACGACACGAGAAGCAGCCGTTATCGACCCAGGGTTTTATTGGAACGAAGAAAAGAAGCTGTTTAAAGAATTCGTAGAAAGGTATGATTTACATCTCAAATATCTACTTTGCACACACCTGCATTTCGACCATATTTTCGGCACTACATTCATCGAAGACACTTATGGTCTAAGAATCAGCGCCAATCTCGAAGACAGTTCCTGGATAACCAATTTCGCACAGTCTACAGCCCGCTTTGGCATACAGCCCAATAGCATGCCACGTCCCGTAGGACACCCTTTACATGATGGCGACATACTCACCTTTGGATCAGAAGAACTAAAGTGTATTGCTACCCCTGGACACTCAGCTGGAGGTATGTGTTATTATGCCCCTAATAGTGCATTGCTCTTTGCAGGCGACACGTTGTTCCAGAATTCTATCGGCCGCACAGATTTCATTGACGGCAACTATGCCCAACTCATCCGTTCCATACAGTCACAACTATTACCCTTACCGCCAAGCACAATCGTATACCCAGGGCATGGAGACCCCACCACGATTGGAGACGAGGCACAATACAACCCCTACTTGTAAGTGCAACATAGCTATGACAACTAAATATATCCAACTCACAAAAATAAGGGACAATATGAAAAACACGTTTATTAAAGCATTGTGTTCACTGACACTGCTCACTGCCTGTAATTCACCGAAGAATACAGAGTCACTCTCTGGGTTAACACGTGCTGATTTCCAATCTGAGCAACAAGGCAAACAGACCGACCTCTACACCCTCATCAATGCCAATGGCATGGAGGTATGCGTAACCAATTATGGTGGACGCATTGTGTCAATCATGGTACCCGACAAAAATGGCACTATGCAAGATGTCCTCATTGGATTTACTAACATTACCGACTACACCACCAAACCTGGTGACTTCGGCGCATCAATAGGTCGTTATGCCAATCGCATTGCCAATGGGACAATAACCATCGACGATGTTGTATATGATCTTCCAAAGAACAACTTTGGGCACTGCCTGCATGGTGGTTGCACTATCGAGCCTACACCTCTAGGCTGGCAATACCAAGTATACGACGTGGAACAGGTTAGTGAGAATAAAATCACACTTGTAAAAGTAAGTCCAGACGGCGAAGCTGGATTCCCTGGCAACGTAGTGGCAAAGACCACCTACACTCTTACCGACGACAACGCTATCGACATCGTATGGACTGCAACAACAGATAAGAAGACTATTATCAACCAAACCAACCATTGCTATTTCAACCTCAATGGCGACCATCAGATACCCATCACCAATCACCTGCTACAGCTCAATGCAGACTATTACACCCCCATAGACAGCACTTATATGACTACTGGTGAGATTGCGCCCGTAGCAGGTACTCCGATGGATTTCACTGCCTTCAAGGAGGTAGGTTCTGAAATCACCAACTTCGAGTTTGAGCAGTTGAAGAATGGCAACGGATACGATCATAACTGGGTACTCAACACTAAGGGAAACGACACGCAGGCATGCGCCACTCTTAAGAGTCCCATAACTGGTATCGTACTCGAAGTCTACACCAACGAACCTGGCATACAGTTCTACTCGGGCAACTTCCTCGACGGCACCACCATTGGTAAAGATGGTAAGAGTATCAACCAACGCGCGGGAATGTGCCTTGAGACACAGAAATTCCCCGACACTCCCAACAAGAGTCACCTCGAAGGATGGCCTTCAGCCACATTGGAACCTGGGCAAGAGTACTACAGCCACTGCATTTACAAGTTTTCTGTAGAGTAGTAATACACAACGGGGACCCGCTCCCCAACTTCACAAAAGATTGAAGGCAGGCCCCAACGGCCTGCCTTCAACCTTTCCTAATCAGTCAACTACTTCACCACTACCTTGCGTCCATTGATAACATAGACACCCGAGTCGAGTCCCTGAGTAGTCTTGGCATTCAACTTAACAGGGCGTCCCGTGATATCATAGATATTCAAAACCGATTCATCGCCTACAGTATGTTCAACGCCAGTAGACTCCTTCACCGTCACTACACAAGTAGCAATACAATCGGCGGTCGCTGCAGTTATGATAGCCGTTCCCGGTGCCTTAGCCTTCACTTTCCTACGGCTTATTGTAGCCACATCTTTATTCGAAGAACTCCATGACACCTCCTTATTGTCGGCATCCTCAGGAAGTGGCGTAGCAGAAAGCGTCACCGTCTCTCCCACCAAGAGTTCTACTTCACTATAGTTCAATACGATACTTGTCACAGGCACATAACGTTTCTTCACTGTCACCACACAAGTCGCTTGTCTACCACCAGCCTTAGCAGTAATCGTTACCGTTCCTGGTGCCACGCCAGTGACTATTCCATCTTCTACCGTAGCGATAGACGCATCCGCAGTTTCCCACGTCACTGTTTTATCGTCAGCATCACTAGGAGTCACTATAGCTGCTAGCGTCACCACATCACCTACCGTTACTGTAGCGGTAGACTGGCTCATAAGCACACCAGCCACAGCCACGTAGCGCTTCTCCACAGTCACCATGCAAGTAGCCTCCTTACCTCCAGCTTTGGCTGTAATTGTGGCTGTTCCAGGTGCCACTGCTGTCACAACACCACGTACCACGATAGCCACTGAAGCATCTGATGTAGACCACGTCACTGTTGGGTCTGTAGCATAACTAGGATTCACGGTAGCCTGTAAAGCCAAAGCATCACCAGCCATCAACGTTGCCGAGCTATGGCTAAGAGTTATCTCCGTCACCTCCACAACAGGGAATAGTGCAAGAGGAGCCTTGGGATTAAAAGTCTTTGCAGGACGAATGACAATCGAGTTACCTCCATCAGGAGTACGATAATTATCAATAACCATTTGCCCATTACCATCCACGTTAATGTAGTGTTCCTCATCAAAATAGGCTACGAATGTCGTATCGTAAGCACCTTCCTTGAAGCATATGGGGTCAGTCGGAGTCTCAGTGAGTCTGCCATCCCTACCTACAAACTTCTTTTCTGCAGCATGATAAAGATAGTGTGTCAAGCCTTCGTTATTGGTCAAGAATGCAAATTGCTGCATTGCATCATCTCTATCGGTTGTAACACCGAGTTCTGCATTTGACTTCAATGTATTACCACCCTGAGCGATAGCCCATGATTTGACTCCTCCCTTATGGTAAGGTAATGACACATAGTAGAGTTTATCATTACTTAGTTTTGTGATTGAAGGAACTGCATCCGAAGATTTTTCAAAAATTGTAACCCCGCTCTTCTTTAGTGTAAACTTTTGTATGGCCATTAGGCTATTTCCACTCATATTAACCAATAGGCCCACACTCACAGTCGTCTCTTGGGTGAGGACAAATCCCAATGTATTGACAGTAGCTTGTCCTTTAGCCTTCATAGAAGTATAGGAGATGGCTTGTTCTAAATTCTCCGTATCAGGCAAAGATTTACCTACAGCAGCCACGAGATATGAATTTCCACATTGTCCTTCATAGACACCATCATATTTCGTTTCAAAAGTATAATAGCCTGCAGGAAGAGTCATTGTACGGAATACCTTATGGTTGCTGAGCGAAGACGCGAAACCATCCCACCCAGTGGTCACGGTAAAACAGTTATTCTTTCCACGATCCACGTGTGCGCCGGTGACAACATTACCTTTAGTAACAGCATTTTCAATCGTCCATCCCGTGATGGCAAAAGCACGTGTTGGCAAGGCAGGATTGATGCATTTTCCGTTATCATCAAATACACTCATATGATTGGGGAAATAGGTCGATGTAATATCCCCTGATGTTGCATCAAAATTAAGAGAGAAGACCCCTTTTGACAATCCCCAAGCATCTCCATCAGGACCAAATCCTATGCGTCGTCCATGATTGGCATTCGAGGTCGCATCCTTTACATCACCTCCGTTTTGATTGAAGTTATAGTAAAGTTTCAGCGCATGTTGACTTTCAGAAGCTGCCACATCTGTAATAGGAGCATTGGCATAGGTTCTCAACTGATTCTCCGTAAGAGCCTTTCCCCATACATGCAATTCATCGATACTGCCCTTGAGAGGAGCCTCCTCACTACTAATATTGAATGTTCTAATATCGGGGATCTTAGTTCCGGATGGCATCGTACCAGTACCAGCGAGCATTCCATCGCAATAAAACTTAACAGAGCCAGCATTATAGGTCACTGCATAATGATGCCACTCACCAGAGGTGACGATTCCCTTCGAAGACGTCACGCTATTACCTGCCACAGTGAACACAAGTTGGCCATTAGCATTAGTCTTAACAATCATTGTCTCATCACTATCACCTATACCATTGCAGAAGGAGGTGGGCCATCCACTATTCATCCACCAATCAATCGTGAAAGCTGTTTGTCCCCCTGTAATGGGAGGCATTCCTACTGCTACGGTAGCACTACCAGAGAAAAGTAAGCCATTCTTACTATCAGCATTAGTGACGATTAGCGCACGCTGTCTCGTCTGTTTGCTACTACCAGCACTATTTGCAACACTAAGGGTCACGTCATATACGCCAGGCTTGTCTATTTTCAGTGTCTTGTATTGGTCGTATACGATATAGTTGTTATTCTCGCTACTAAGCCTCCACTCCCACTGTGTAGGTGTATAAAGCGATTTATCGGTAAGTTCCACCTCTTCGTCCTTGACAACCACTGCTGGCACTATACTGAAATCAGCTTTAGGAGCCACCTCAAGAACCTCAATCTGCTCAGTCTGCTTCTTCTCCTCTCCATTTGGAGCCGTTACAGTCAGTGTTACGACATAGGTGCCTTTCGCTTGATAACATGCGGCCACACTAGGCGATGTTCCCTCTTCGGTATCAGCACCAGGCATACTCCATTTATAGATATATCCTATTTGAGGATTTCGTGCATGGAAGGTTACCCGTTCCCCCGCAGGTATAAGTCTATGCGTCATATCAAAGGTAGCATCCACTTCGGGAGTTTCCAAGACTGTGATCTCGCACGTTGTCTTTACAGTAGCGCCTGTTGCCGTGTATGCAGTTGCTTTCACTGTATGCTTCCCTGCAGTCGCAAAGGTCATATCGACCATTGCGGCATTGAGGTTCTCAATGCCTGCATCCTCGGCGTTCCAAACAATGCGGTTTACTGCCGTATTGTATATGGCACTGAATGTTGCGGGAATACCCGCATAGACAACTCCCTTAGGTTTGTCGATACTGATAGTAGGCTCTTCGTTTGAAACAGACAAACCCAGTTCGTTGGTATTTACTACGCTATAGTTACCTTGCAGTGTCGCATGATATCCTCCCACACAATCATAAAGGCGTTGGTTTCCTTCATCATCGCTAATAAGATCGCCACGAAGATAGGCAATAAGTCCCTTCGGCATGACACTACCTGAAAACTCCACATTCATGCTTGACTTAATCTCTGCTGCCGTACGCGCCGAATTCCAAATACGGATTTCATCGTAGATTCCATCTTGCGCAAAGCTGGCATAAGCTGACATATCAGCATCGAATACGAGATCACCAAATCCACCAACACCACTATTGCTGCTTGATGTTCGGTAGGCACGCTGCACACCGTTAACATAGATAACTATCTTGTTCTTCTCTACTACCATGGCTATATGAGACCACTGCCCCGTTTTCAAGGTACTGCCAGTCGTTACAGCACGATCATTATCGCTCCATCCTGCAAAGTATGCACCAGAGCCATCTGCATGGAACATAAAGGTACCCCATCCAGGACCGCCACTTTGATTCCAATACTGGAGAGTACGAGGTTTGAGCCAAAACTCTATGGTTGCATTTTCATAGTGAGTGCTCATCACGTCAGGGATGGTAAAACCTGCATTATTGAACTGCACTCCCATATTCGGTTCCGAAATTTCAAGAGGTATACGTGCAGTGACACATTCCGATTCACCACCATCACTGTATACCGCACTCACGCCATACTCTCCGAGCGAAGCTACATTTAGTGGCACATAGCTGTGTTCATCCGCCGATAGCGAAGCAATCTGAGCACCATTGTAATACACATAATATGCAATAACAGTATTACCCGAAGCAATAGGAGCTTGCCAGGTGAGTGTGCCATCGGCATAAGCAGCATTTTGTGGCTTGCTGTATCCACTACCCTGCACGATAACCGAAATAATTGTCTTTTCGCCGGCATTCTTCACCTCTACGCCCTCACCGATGGCAAAGGGAGTCTCCACGCCCAATTCGTTGAATCGGTAATCGATGATTGAGGCATTATATATAGTACCTTCACCCTGCGCCCACGAACGGCTATCCACGATAAAGAAATACTTCAGAGGCTGACTCATATCGTACCCAGCACTTAGATCGGTAAGGTCATAACCGAACTCCATAGGTTCAGTATGCAGTTTGCCGTCAGCCCAACGCCCAAGCATAGGAATCTCGGGAGCTGGGTCACTTCCACCCCAATTACCGTCTCCTGCATAGCTGAAGTGTACAAAGGGGATAGCGCTTTCGGGTTCCGTAGCGTTGAGATCGGCACTAACACCTGCACTCAGTGCAATCTCGCTACGACGGCTATAATCCATCTCCAGCTTGATCGTGCGCAAAGGACGATAATCTTTACGCACTCGGTATATCTCAGGAGTCCAGTGGTTGCCCGGGAAGGTACGTTCACCAGGATTTCCATCATTATTGAAGGCTGGACCACCAAAAGCATATGGGCAATAGATAAAGCCTCCATTACACCAATTACCCCATGAGTTGACGATGATCCATGCGCCCAATTCATCAGCCTCGGGCTCTCCATAGACTCCATCCTTATCTATATCAAATTCTATGCGGTCGTCATAACCTACGATAGTGAGAGCGTGGTCTACCTGTGTACCCCATTCGTACACGTAGTCCATACCTGCCACACCTATCTTTTCATTAGTATCTGTCTTTGGAATAGGTTTCCAGACACCTCCTGACGCCACACCGATACCGCAGATTCCGCCAGCCTGGAACGAGTCGTCACCATTGTGGTTCCACAACCAGTTCTTCACCGCCTCGCGTCCCTCCTCGGTACCCACATTCACGGGGAAGTTCGAGGGTTTGAGCATACGATTGTGCATAGCCTCGTACCATTTGTCGTAACCCTGCATCCAGCCGAAGTCGTTGTGTGATTCCTCCTGATTACCAAAGAGCGACGAATAGGTCTGTCCGCCATATGTAGCCGCTGAGGGTACACCCACCTTGGTCACAAACGCATCCTTACCCTGGTCGGTGGGCGACGAGGGCGAGTTGGTATGTAGCCACACAAAGTGTGAAGGGTAGTAGTTGTGAGGATCCGAGCCATCAAGGTCGCGATAGGCAGCCAGTTCATAGCTGAACATATAGCATATGCGCGAAGCCGATCCGCACGAGCCACCATCCTGGTTAAACACGGGTGGGAAGTGTCGGTTCAGTCCGTTGTGCACATGGTCGGGACGGCCACTGGCTGCACGGCTACGAGCTTTGGCCCCCATTTCACCTTTCGGAGTCATGAGCGACCAGTCAGGGTTCACCTTATCCGAATAATCTGGATACTTCGTGCGATCCACGTCAAGAGTCACCTCCTGAGCGGTCAGAGTAGCACTGCTTAGAAACAATGCGGCAAGGATGCCGACAAATGAAATCTTTTTCATGATAATCATCTTTTATTCAGTAGTTGTTGCTATTTTCACTTATTCATGTACTCCTTCGCCAGTCGGATCACCTCATCGGCGATGACCTCTGCTGAATGATGGAAGGCGAGGGTCAGGATGTTCTTACTTAACGCCGACAGCCTTTCCTCGTCCTTGACTGTGTCAAGGGCAAGAGGGATCAGCGCGTTCGGTGCATCGGCATCCTTCACATAGAGTGCTGCATCCTTATTGACGAGGGCGAGTGCATTCTTCGTCTGATGGTCCTCCGATACATTGGGTGAGGGTACCAGGATGACCGCCTTGCCTAACAGACAGAACTCAGATATAGACCCGGCTCCAGCGCGTGAAATGACGAGGTCGGCAGCCGCATAGGCGGCATCCATGCTGCTGATGAAATCGCACACATGCACGTTCTTCAGCTCGCGTCCCTTGAGCTGGCGGGTGATATCCTCGTAGTAGTATTTTCCAGTTTGCCAGATAAACTGCACATCGCTCTCCTTCAGCGTATCCCATGCTCCGAGCATGCTCTCGTTGAGCGTGCGTGCTCCGAGGCTACCTCCCACGATGAGCACGGTCTTCTTTTCAGGGTCGAGGCCAAAGGTCTTCACCGCCTCATCGTGCGCAATGGCGGCATCCAGCAGGTTCTGGCGCACAGGGTTACCCGTGAGTTTGATCTTCTCTTTCGGGAAGAAGCGTTCCATACCCTCATAGGCCACACAGATGCAGGCAGCCTGCTTGGCAAGCAACTTATTGGTGACGCCAGCATAGGAGTTCTGCTCCTGCAGTAGCGTAGGCACTCCCATTGCCCCAGCCTCCTTCAGCGTAGGGCCACTGGCATATCCACCTACACCCACAGCCACGTGAGGGCGGAAGTCACGGATGATAGCTCGGGCTTTGCGGCGGCTCTTCATGAGTCGCCACAGCACAGCGATATTCTTCAGCAGGTTCTTACGGTCGAAGCCGCTCACGGGCAACCCGATAATGGGGTATCCGGCAGCAGGCACACGCTGCATCTCCATGCGGTTCTCGGCACCCACGAAGAGGATCTCTGCCTCGGGACACTTGGCCTTCACGGCATTGGCTATCGACAAGGCGGGAAAGATGTGACCACCCGTACCGCCACCACTTACAATCAGTCGAATGGGAGAGTTATTCATCATTGGTCTTATTTTTTAGAAGTTAAGAAGTTTTTTGACAACGGGCTCTATACAACTGTCCGCAGCTCCGCTGCATAGTTTTCGTCTTCGGTAATCGGTAAACGTTATCCTTCTCTCAATATCTCCGGTATATCCTCCTCGGCAGCCTGCTCAGCAGCGAGTTGGTCATCACGCTCCATCTTCTCGGTATAGTAGCTCACACTGAGGATCATGCCAATGTATCCGCAGTTGATGATTGTCGACGTACCACCACGGCTAATGAGCGGCAAGGGCTGTCCGGTGACAGGGAAGAGTCCCACGGCCACCATCATGTTGAGCATGGCCTGTGCTACGAGCATCAAGGCACACCCCATGACGAGGAAGGCGGGGAAGTAGCTTCTACACCGCTGCGCGATCTTTGCCGCTCTCACCAGCAGGATGACATAGAGCAGCACCACGAAGGCCCCTCCCAGCAGTCCCAGTTCCTCGATGATGATGGCAAAGATAAAGTCCGAATAGGCTTGTGGCAGATAGTCGCGCTCCACCGAGTTGCCCGGTCCTCGACCGATACCATTGCTCGAAGCAATAGCCATCGTGGCATGCGTCTCCTGGAAGTTCTCGTCGGTAATCTTAAACTGCGAGGCAGGTACCGGGTCAGTAGCCTCGAAGAAGCGCTCGATACGTGCCTTCCACGTGGTCAGTCGGTTCAGTCCGGGGATGCTATCCAAGGTCTTGTATGGCAACAGGAGCAATGAGCCAAACAACATTACCACCACTCCCAGCACCAGCACCAGCTTACCCAGCTGCTTCATGGGCACACGCCCCACCCACATCATCAGGAACACCACGCCAAAGAGCAGCACCGCCGTCGAGAGGTTCTCCGGCGCGATGAGTCCGCAAGCGATACCCGTCATCCACAATATCCACTTCATGGCATTGGGGTTAGCCCCCTCCTCCTGTTGCGTGCGCGAGAGGAGGAGTGCCGTGCCCATGACCACCCCCACCTTGGCCAGCTCTGAAGGCTGGATGGTGATGAAGCCAAGGTCGATCCATCGGGCTGCATTGTTCACCGCCGTACCTTTGAGCAGCACCCACGCCAGCATACCTATGGATATGGGCACCAGGAGCACGGGTACCGCCTTGTAGAAACGGTAAGGGAAGAGATGCAAGCCATACACCACCGCGAATCCCAACAACAGGTTGATGGAGTGCTGACGTATGGGCCACCAATAGTTACTCTTACCATAGGTAAGCATACTGGCAGCACTGAACACCTCCACTACCGAGATGAGCAGGAGTAGCATAAACACCACCCACACCACCTTATCACCGCGAAATACCCGATTAAGAAAATCCATATATCAATGATCCGTTTGCACACTTATTCGTTATCATGTGCGAAGGTACGAAAATTATCCGCAAAGACAAACGAAGTACACACTTTTGTGTGTTAGACCATAAAATGGTCTGCTCCATCTTCGATTAATCAAAATTTTCCACTACCTTTACGCTTTATTTCAACAAAAGCATAAAACGACACATAACATGATGAATCTCGACACGCTAACATCAGTCTATTTCGTCGGTGCCGGAGGCATCGGCATGAGCGCCCTGGTGCGTTATTTCCTCTCCTTGGGCAAGGAGGTGGCGGGTTACGACCGCACCCCCAGTGAGCTCACCCAGCGCCTTGTCGCCGAGGGAGCCTCCATCCACTATGAGGACAGCGTGGCGCTGATTCCCGCGAGTTGCCGCGACCGGGAGCACACCCTGGTGGTGTACACCCCAGCCGTGCCTCAGGACCATAGCGAGCTCGTCTGGTTC
>JAEIGA010016407.1_pt1 | contig 11273 bp, 7 predicted proteins | sample 9270691 | NCBI WGS metagenome assembly JAEIGA01 (sample SAMN17057246, study PRJNA624740) | gut metagenome | biome: biome; isolation source: fecal sample | host: Bos grunniens | place: China: Xizang | collected 2019
ATAAAACACAGAAGTATTACACGGTGGTTTTTCCTGCCAAGGCGCCCGATTCGTTGATTGATTGCGCGCAAAGTATTGCGCACCTTCCCGCGCAGCATCAAAAGGGTCTCTTGAATCTACCCTTGCAAAAGGATTGGCAGGAGGGAAAGGGCTTTGAAATTCTTGTGGGATACACCAACCGTCCCGAAAGCCGAAAGGTGATGGATCGCATTGGCTACGATGATTTTGCCATTGTCCAAGAGGGAGAGTACATTGTTGTTGCCGCGCACCGCGAGGAGCGGATGCGGCAGGCGGTGGAGTATCTTTGCAAGCATTTGTTAAAGATCGAGACCGATAAAAACGGACGGTCATCCTTTTTGTACACGGGCGATTACGTGTTTGCCGGTGAGGAAGGCTATTTGTTTGACGAACAAAATAAGCTTGCCGATTACAGTATTGTTTACCGTGACGGATCGGACATTTTAAAGAGCGCGGCAGAGATTCTGCAGGCGCAGATCCGGGAAAAAAGCGGCATCACGGTTGCCGTCAAGAGTGACGCAACCCCGGAGACCGAGCGTGAGATCCTTTTGGGAATGACCAATCGCGCCCTTTCCCAAAAACATCTTTCCCAGGGGAGCAGTGTGTACGATTTTTCCTATCTCATCCTGACCGAGGGCAAAAAGCTGCTGATCGGCAGTTCCACGGATGATTTTACGGTAACGGCGGTGGAGCGTTTTGCAAAGGAATATCTGGGGTCCGGCTTGTCTTATCTCTTCAATCTTAAGGCAGATACCCGTTTTGATGGGGTTGGATTTACCTTTTCCGAGAGCCCCGCACTTGCCGAGGGCGCCGAAATGCGCATCATGTCCTTCAATATTCTCTCCGAGTACTACGGACCGAAGGTAGGAGTGGAGGAAAGAAAGAACATCGTAATGGCGACCATTTTGACCTATAGCCCCGACGTGCTGGGACTTCAGGAAACCACGGCCGCGTGGCAAAAGGCACTCAACCCTATGTTTGAGGGCAAATACGCCTTTGTGGATACCAAGACCGAGCGCGGAAAAACCAATATGTCGCCCCTGGTGTATAATTTGGAGAAGGTCACCCTCCTGGAGCACGGGGTGAAGACCCTTGCTTCCGGCAATTCCGAGAATATGCGAGTTATCTCCTGGGGATATTTTGAGCGCAAGAGCGATGGAAAACGCTTCATTGTTGCCAACACCCACTGGGATCTGACCGCAATGCCCGAGTCAAGAACCAAGCAGGCCATTGAAATGGGAGACTTTGTTTCTTCTATGAGTCAAAAATACAACTGCCCGGCCATTACCGTGGGAGATTACAATACCCAATCCCACCAGCCGCAGTTCCAGACCTACCTGGATCACTCCGGGCTTTCCGACGCGGGACTGACCGCAAAGGTAATCAACCGCAACTATAAATCAACGCACGACCTGTATCAGGAGCAGGTGCCCGCTCCGGACATCCTTGCCATTGATCACGTCTTCTATTCCGCGGATGTGGAGGCACTCTATTACAATATGCTGATCGATAAGGACGTTTTAAACGCGTCGGATCACTTTCCGGTGTATGCCGATCTTCGCTTCAAGGAGTGATCTTCTATGTACCCGGAGGACTCCTTGGGATCGGACAATGAATGATCCGAGGTGTCCACGATCTATATTCAAAGAGGGGGAAAGGCAATGAAAAAATTTCAAAAATCCATCCATCCGGACGATGATCTTCACTACGGATCCATGGGCTTGAAAAGAAACAAGGTGGAGCTCTGGGAGGACGGTTCCCGTGTGGATGGCTCCAAGGGGTGCTACGAATGGTGGTATTACGATTCTCATTACCCGGATGGCACCGTGCTGGTCCTCTTCTTCTTTTCTAAAATGCCCATCGACGTCAACGGTCCCATCAAGCCCATCGCGTCCATGGAGTTGACCCTTCCCAATGGGCAAAAATTCTCCGAGGAGGTCTACGCCACTGTCGAGGAAAGCCATTATGCCAAGGAGCAATGTAACGTAAAGATCGGCGCGTGTTGGTGCCGCGGCGACCTCAAGCATTATGATGTGGTATTCCAAGGCAAGACCATGAGTGCAAGGCTTGCCCTGGACGGAACCATCCGCGCCTGGCGCTCCCAGACCGGAAGCATCTTCTTTGGCAACCGGGAAGAGCACTATTTCGCATGGCTTCCCGCCGTTCCCGAGGGGAGAGCGGTGGCTGATATTACCTATGACGGTGGCCGGACGCTTCATCTGGAGGGCTCGGGCTATCACGATCACAACTGGGGCAATATTTCCATGCTCAAGCTGATGCACCATTGGTATTGGGGCAGAGCTAAGATCGGAGATTATAAGGTCATTTCCTCCTGGATCACTGCAGAGAAGAAATACGGTTATCGGGAGCACGACGTTTTTATGATCGCAAAGGACGGAGAGATCCTGGGCGATAATTCCAACCACACCTTAAAATTTCTTCCCGAGGATCGCTACGTGGACGAATATACGGGCAAGCCCGTGTACAACAAGGTGGTTTACGAATACACCACCGAGGCGGGAGAGGAATATCGAATTACCTATGAGCGTAGTGGTGACATCAATAAAACCCGCTTCGTTGACGTTCTCCCAAGCCCTTTGGGGACGCTTGCCAAGATGATCGGCTTTGACGGCGGCTATCTGCGATTCGAGGGAACGGCTACCGTGGAGAAGCTCGAGGGAGGCAATCTGGTGGAGAAGGCCAGTGCCCCCGCCGTATGGGAGCTGATGTACTTTGGCAAATCCTGCGCGGATGAGAAGTACCTGGAAAGAGGCCAAAATAGACCTCGTTGATCCTGAAAGAAAGGGAAACCGTATTGACAGAACGCGAAAAAAATGGTATAATATTAGTTAATTATATCAATTAAGCAGGTACGGGGTCGAAAAAACGATTTGGGAGGCGATTTTTTTGAAATCGATCAAAACAAAGCTGTTGATCGTAGTGATCGTAGCGCTTCTAGCCAGCACGGTGTCCCTTGGTGCGGCAAGCTTTATGACCATGCACGAGATCATGCACGAGGATGCTGACGAAATGTTGGCCGCCAGATGTGAAACCGAGGCCACCATTGTAAACCGTGTGTTCCGCGATATGCAAAAATCGGTGCAAATGATGGAGAGCTATGCCGATGAAAATTTGAAAAACGCATCTGTTCTCGAGGATTCCGCAGCCTATGCGGCCTACACCGAGGCAATGCGGTCCATGTTTTTGGACATTGCACGGAATACGGAAGGGGCAGTAACCTTCTACTTCCGCTACGCGCCCGAGTTGACCTCCTCTTACACGGCAGGCTTTTGCTATACCAAGCAGGCCAGAGACGGTGATTTTATGGAGATCCAAACCACCGATCTTTCCAAATACGATCCCAAGGATCACGCTCACGTGGGCTGGTACCATATCCCCGTCAATGCGGGATGCGCCATGTGGTTGGATGAAGGTCATTCGGTAAACTATGGACGTCGCATGGTTTCCTTCGTCATTCCGTTTTACAAAAATGGTTCGCTGATCGCTGTGATGGGCATGGATGCCGATTTTGCCACGCTGACCGAACGCATCGACAGCATCAAGGTATACCAAAACGGCTATGCCTATCTGACTAATCACGAAGGGCAATTCCTCTATTGCTCTCCCGGCGTTATGAACTATCATGAAAACAGCCACGGTGCGGAGTATACCGAGGCCACGACCCAGTTGATCAACGGCATGAACCTTGCGGTCCGTGCCGACTATATTGACATTCAAAGTGAAAGCCGCCCCATGCTCTTTAATATCATTGTCATCTCTGCGATCCTGTTTGTCGTTTTTATTATAGTTACCATTTGGTTGACCAACCGAATCGTTAATCCTCTGAAGCGGTTAGCCAAGATTGCGGAGGATTTTACTGTTAACGGTGGCGAGGTCGAGGTAGAGCTGGTGAGCTCCTCGAATGACGAAATTGGCACGCTCTCCCGTGTGTTCAAGCAAACCTCGGACAAGCTTCGGGAATACATGGGGCATATCAACGCCCTGGCCTACCGTGATTCTCTCACGGGTGTAAAAAACCGCACGGCCTATACCGAGGCCAGTGCCGAAATGGAGCGAACCATGCTTCATTCCTTTATACATTTTGGGGTACTGATGGCCGATATCAACGACCTCAAGGAGACCAACGACCACTACGGACATGACATTGGCAATCAGCTGATCATTAGCTCGGCGCGTCTGCTTTGCGATATCTTCAGCCAAAGTCCTGTCTTCCGTATTGGCGGTGATGAGTTTGTGGTGATCCTGCGAGGTCATGATTTTGAGAACTATCGAGAACTGATCGAAAAGCTGGATTCCGAATGTACTACCCGTTACATCGAGCTGAACGACGTGCGGATCCCCATCTCCATTGCCCGGGGCGTAGCGGTGTACAATCCCGAGATCGACCACACCTTTAAGGACGTTGTGGTGCACGCCGACCAGGCGATGTACCTGCACAAACAAAACTTTCATAAGTAAATCGGGTGCCCGAAAAAGGGATGGGCTTCTGCATTGAAAGCACATTTATATAATAAATTTAGAAAATATTTCTCAAAAATCATTGACAGAACGGCAAAAGTGTGCTAAACTAACGTTAGAAGTTCATAGAATTTACTCTTAGCAAATCTGTCGAAAGGCAGAGACGCAAAGCTAGGTGGCTAAGCGAATTTTTTCGTACGCTCGACCGGTTGCAACAGGCTTTTTTGTGTTGCAGCCGGTCTTTTTTATTGTAAAGGGGGGGAGCCTTTGAATCAGGTTTACCGGGAAGAAAAAAAGTTTCTAATCAATATTGAAGATTTTCGACGGTTGTCCCATCACTTCTCGCATTTTCTGCTACAGGATGAGCACAACGGCGCAACGGGATACCGCATCCGCTCTCTCTATTTTGACACCGCAAGCGATGCCGACTACTTTGGAAAAATGGACGGTTTGGAGCTGCGACGAAAGATCCGCTTGCGCATCTATGACCCTGCGGCCGAGTTTGCCAAGCTGGAAATGAAGCAAAAGCAGGGACCCTATCAGCTCAAGCGGTCTCTGAGTATTCGGCGGGAGGACGCACAGCGTTTGATCGTGGGGGATTACTCGCCGTTGCTGCACTACAACGAGGATTTTGCCGCAGAATGCTACGCCTTGATGCAAAGCGAGCTCTACCGCCCCAAAACCATTGTGGAATACAATCGGTTGGCTTTTATTGCCAAGGAGAACAAGATCCGCATTACCTTTGATAACAACATCATTGCCACCGAAACCGATATGGACCTCTTTTCTCCCACTTTGAACATGAATCCCGTGTTCGATAAGTTTTTCGTGGTGCTGGAGGTCAAGTTCAACGGCTTTCTGTTGGATTACATTCGCGACCTGCTGTCCAACGTGGATAAGAGCGAGCTTTCGGTCAGCAAATACATGCTGGCGCGGCAGTCCTCCTATAAATACACCGTATTCTAAAACATCCGAATCGTCAACATACAAAACACAAGGAGATCACATATGAAACAAAGCATTATCGAGCTTATTGGTAAGCAAAACGACCTGACCTGGCAACAGATTCTGATCAATATTGTCTTTTCGGCTTTCTTGGGCGTATTGATCTATTTTTCCTACTATCTTTCCCATCGTGGCACTATCTACAGTAAGAAATTCAATCTCTCTCTGGTGGTGCTTACCGTACTCACGGGTACGGTAATGACCGTCATCGGCAATAACCTGGCTCTTTCCCTGGGTATGGTCGGTGCGCTCTCCATCGTTCGTTTCCGTACCGCCATCAAGGACGCGCGGGATACCATGTACATTTTCTGGGCCATTATCGTGGGCATTTGCTGCGGTGTGAGCGACTTTTTGGTGTCCACCATCGGCAGTGGCATCGTCTTTTTGATTCTTTTGATCTTTGGTTCCATCAAGAACGATAAGCGAATGCTGCTCATCATCCGTGCCGAGCGGGATCTGCAGGAGCCGATCCAGGCGGCAGTCTTTAATATGTTCGAGCGCCGCGCCGTGATGCGTGTGCGCAACACCACCAAAGGAACGGTGGAAATGATCTATGAGATCTCCTCTGAGGTTTTGCGCCGCGCCGAGGTGGGAAAGCACAGCGTGTGCGATAAGATCTACGAGCTTGGCAATGTGGAATACGTAAACATCGTGATGCAAAACGATGAGATCTCGGGATAATACCATGAGATTTCGCAAACGAACGGTGGCTCTTGCCCTGGGTCTTTGTGTGTCCTGTGTTTTGGCGGTGATTTTGAGTCTTCAGCCCTCGGTCAAGGCCGAGCGGTATCATCAGCACCTGGAGCACGCCGAGGATGCAGCGCGGGTATGTGAGCACGCCGAGGATACCTTCTGCACCCACTTGCCTCTGCTTTGTGTGGAAACGGGCGGTCAGGAGATCCCCGGAGAGGCCTACTACGACGAAGAGGGCAATAAGCACATCATTACCGCGCCGAACGGCGATGATTACATTACCGTATCCCTTTCGGTGACCGATGGGGAAGGAAAAAACAATCATCTTACCGACGCCCCCACCCTGCAGGCCACGGCGCAGATGAACATTCGAGGCAATTCCTCCCGCCACTTTATCAAGTACGGCTACGCTCTGACCCTGGTGGACGAGGCAGGGAAGAACGCTCCTGCCGAAATGATGGGCATGGACGCGCACCACGATTGGGTCATTCACGGGCCGATCCTGGATAAAACCCTGATCCGCAACTATATGTGGTACAACATTGGCGGCGAGATCATGGAATACGCTCCCAACGTGCGCTTTTTTGAAATGTTCATCAACGGCGAGTACGAGGGACTTTACCTTATGGTGGAGCGGATCACGGCGGGCGACATGGATTCCCGTTTGCACCTCTCGGTGAGTAAGAAGAACAATACCTTCACGGGCTATTGCCTTCGTTTGGACCGTGGTGCCGGCGAGTTGAAGGATATGGATACCTTTACTATGTACACCGAAAAGACCGATCAGATCGTCAACCTGGTCTATCCGGGTGCTAAGAATATCACCCCCGAGCTGAAGGAGAAGATCCAGGCAGAGTTTTCGAAATTTGAGCGGATGCTCTATTCTGCGGATTATAACCATCCAACCAAGGGGTATACCACCTATATCGACGTGGATTCCTTTGTGAATTATTTTCTGATCAACGAGTTCACCTCTAACTATGACGCCGGGCGAGTGTCCACTTATCTTTACAAGGATGCCGACGGAATGTACAAATTCTGCATCTGGGATTATAACTCGGCGTGTGATAACTATCAGGAGGAGCCCATGGATCGGGAAACCTTCCTGCTTCCCAACGCGGTATGGTTTGACGTTCTTATGCAGGACGAGGCTTTTGTGGAGCAGGTGATCGAGCGGTATCGGGAGCTTCGGGAAAGCTACTTCAACGAGGCATATCTGATGGAGTACATCGATGCCACCATTGCTTATTTGGGGGATGCCATCGACCGCAACTACCAGCGATGGGACGATGCCTTTATCTACGATCTTCTCCTGCCTGCCGAGCGCAATCCCGATAGCTACGGGGAGGCCGTGGAGGACTTGAAGCTGTATCTTTGCGAGCGGGGACGCTGGCTGGATGCGAACATCGAGTCGTTGCGGGTGTACGTTACCGAGAAGAAGTAACCGCCGGCACAGGGGGCCCCTTTGAGTGGGACTTCTTCCTTGTGCAACCTTGAAAAACCTTAAAGCGAGTGTGCTATGAAGAAATACATACTGATCATTTTCTTGATCATCGGTCTGTGGATCTTTGGGGATGCGGCGTACTACCGCCTTGGCTGGTACGTGGACGTACGTCCCAATGCTTCGTCTCGGGCCGTTACCAAAACCGAACAAGACGCGATCTGTATCCTTGGAGAGGACGGCGCGTGGCGGCCGCTACAGATCCGCGGTGTCACGCTAACCGCGGCCGAGCCGGGGCTTTATGCCAGCGACTTTGCCACCAACGGGGAGACCTATCTTGCCTGGTTCTCCCAGATCGAGGCTATGGGTGCCAACACCCTGCGGGTCCCCTGCATTATGGGGGCGGAGTTCTATCGGGCGTTCTATGAGTACAACACCACCCACGGGGGGCCCCTCTATCTGATCCAGGGGATCTCCATTGACGAATACGTGATGGACTCCACCTACGATGTGTTCGACGAGCGCTTTTGTGAGGAGTTTCGACGCTCCTGTCTTGTGGCGGTGGACGTGATCCACGGCACGCGCAAGCTGTTTCGGCAGGAGCTTCCCAGCGCCGGTCACGGCAGCTTTACCTATGACGTGTCCCCCTGGGTATTGGGATACGTTCTGGGCTCCTCCTGGGAGCCTGAAACGGTGGCCTATGCCAACCGTACCTATGCCCAAATCGAGGGCTATGAGTCCTACCGCGGCGAGTATCTGTTTACTGCCGAGGGCGCCACTCCCGTAGAGGTCATGTTGGCCTACGTGGGAGATTCTATGCTGTCCTACGAGGCAGAGCGCTATAAGGAACAGCGGGTCTTTGGTTTTTATAGCACGGTGGACACCGATCCCTTGGTGATCCCCGTGGAGGAGAACGAGAACAGCGAGCTGACCCTGAAAACACCCATGGATACGGAGCGGATCCTGTGTACCGATGAGGTACTGTCCGGACAGTTCGCGGCCTATTCCATCTCGCCTTATTCCACCGACCGCTTGCTTGCGGCCAGCGACGAGGTGTGGGCGTCCCTTGGGGTTTCCCGCAAGGAATATGCCCTGGAGGGCGGTGCCTATAATTCTTACGCCGCCTATCTGCAATGCTTGCAAAATTATCACACAATGCCCGTGCTGATCATTGAGTTTGGAGCGTCATCCAGCCGTGCCCCTGCCAAATTGGAATGGAACACCCAGCGGGGCTTTGGCGGCATGACCGAAATCGAGCAGGGAGAGGCCATCGTGGCCTCCTGGCGTGATATTGTTGCCACCCGGTGCGCCGGAGGGATCCTGGAGGCCTGGCAGGACGATTGGGGACGCACCGGTACCACCGGGGGCGAAACCGATCCCGACCGTTCGGTCTACTGGTCGGACGTTCAGGTGGCCACCCAAAGCCAGGGCTTGCTTGGATTTGATCCCCTGTTTGCCTGTACGCTGGACGGAGATCCCCGGGAGTGGAGCTCTAAGGATCTGGCGATTCGAACCGAGGAGGGTAGGGAGGTCTACGTAAAATACGATGAACGCTACCTGTATCTGATGGTCAAGAGCCCCGGGCTGGATCTTTCCCGGGATACGCTGTATCTTCCCATTGATACCACCCAGCTTTCGGGAAGCAATTATTGCCTTGAACAGGATGTAAAATTTGACCGTGCCGCCGACTTTTTGTTGGTGATCCAAGGGCGGGAAAACACCCGTCTTTTGGTGCAGGAGCGGTACGATCGCTATCGTATTCGCGATCCCCACAGTCACTACGCCCAGAACATTCCCGATCGGGACAGTCCCACCTTCGTTCCCTGGCGTCTGCCCATTAGTCTGATCGCACAGGAGGGAGGAGAGGTGTTCGAAACCGGGCGTTTGGTGTATGGAAGCACTGATCCCACCAACGGGGACTATCATTCCCTGGCCGATTTTATGGCGGGCACGGACTGCTTGGAGATCCGCTTGCCCTGGCAGCTGTTGCATTTTTCCAATCCCTCCGAGATGGAGATTCACGGAGATTACTATGAAAATTACGGCGTGACCTCTTTTGCCATCGACCGCCTGTACGTTGGCATTGGAAACGAAACCCATAATGTCACGGGAAATCGCATTGTCATGGGCGAGTTTCGCCTGCGTGGGTGGCTGGAAAAGGTGACCTACACCCAGCGCTTGAAGGATTCCTATTATCTTGTGCAGGCCGAATGGTGTTCTGAGTAGGGGCTGTTTTCCCGTGTTCATGATGCACGAAGGCGTGCCAACCAATTTTTAAAGAAAGGAGCTTGTTATGATCGAAACCTTGATCCGCGTTTATATCGTGATCTGCCTTTTGCTGATCTTTTTTCAGATCATTTTTCTGATCGGTATGGCGATCCGCGCCTATTTTGAGCGCCGTGCAATAGCAAAAATGCGGCGGGACATTCTGAGTCAAATGGAACGGATTCTTCAAAATAAGCCCCTGACCGAGCGGCACCGTGATTTTGTGGCGGGGGATCTGCCCCAGGTGCTCCAGCTCTATCGCTACGAAAAGGCCCTGGACAGCATTCTGTCCGAGGTTAAGGACGGCACCCTTTGCCTACGCGATCCCAACGAGATTACCAACGTCACGATCTACATTCGCCATCGGGCGAAAAAATACGATACCGAGGAAACCTCCCGCGGGCGCTCCAAGATCTTCCTGCGCCTGCGCCCCAAAAAGGAGCTGATCCATCCCTTGGAGCCCACGCTGGCCGAGGATTGCTTCCAGCGCTATTTGCGAGAGATCTCTCCCGAGGTGATCGGTCTGACATCGGCCTACGGCAAAAAGGATACCATTCTTCATGCCTTTTACGTATTTGTTCTTAAAAAATACCGTTTTCCATCCTTTGGCTATACCAACGCGCTGGTGGCAAACCTCAAGGATCTGATCGAGCAGGGCGATAGTACTTCTGCGGAGGGGGTATTGCTTGCCGTTTACACCATGGGCGATCCCGCCCGGGTCTCGGAGTTTCTGGAGATGGTGGATGCCTCGGAAAAATTTGTGCATCCCAAGATCATCAGCGACGGCATCCTCTCCTACACAGCCGACCGGGGAGCGTTGCACACCCACCTGCTTTCCGATCTTTCTCGCTTTTCTCCCGAGATGCAGGTCAACCTGCTGAACTATCTCCGCTTTGCCGACGGTGACCACTGTGCCCAGGTGCTGGAGATTCTGAAGAACCCTGCCACCCACGACGAGATTCGTCTCTGTTGCATTCGTTATTTTGGAAAATACCGCTACGAGCCGGCTTACGAGCTTCTGGCGGAGTTTGCCGAGCACGCGGAGGAGCGCCGCATCGAGTATGCTGTGGTAGCTTTGATGGCGCTCAGAAATTATTCCTGCGACCGAACGGTGGAGATTTTGTACCGTCAGATCCGCCATCCCAACTGGTACGTGCGATACAACGCCACCGAAAGCATGGAAATGCTGGGCGTGGAGTATCAGGATCTGGTGGACATCTTCGATGGCAGAGATCGCTACGCCCGGGAAATGCTGCAGTATCAGTTTGACCAAAGATACATCCTGGAAAAGGAGGTGGAGGAATGAGAGACGCGATCTTGAGGTTCATTGCTGATTTTCTTTCCTGGGTTACCGTGGGCTACGGCGGATATC
>JAEIGA010016408.1_pt1 | contig 11272 bp, 3 predicted proteins | sample 9270691 | NCBI WGS metagenome assembly JAEIGA01 (sample SAMN17057246, study PRJNA624740) | gut metagenome | biome: biome; isolation source: fecal sample | host: Bos grunniens | place: China: Xizang | collected 2019
TTGCCCTTCTGCCAACGCCAGGTGTCAACACACATATCCTCAATAGAACGTGTGGCCTCCCAGCCTAAAAGATTCTTTGCTTTGTCAGCGTTTGCATAAACCTCATCAGGGTCGCCGGGTCGTCGAGGGTCGATAACATAAGGAATTTCAATTCCCGAAGCCTTTTGAAAGGCGTCCTTTAACTGTAAAACACTGCAGCCGTTACCGGTACCGAGATTAATAGCCTCACATCCGGTGTTGTTTAAGGCCCAGTTGACCGCCTTAACGTGACCGTCAGCCAAATCAACAACGTGTATGTAGTCACGAACACCTGTGCCGTCAACGGTATTATAATCGTTGCCGAAAACGTGAAGCTTTTCAAGCTTTCCGACTGCAACCTGCGAAATGTAGGGCATAAGGTTATTGGGAATACCCTTGGGGTCTTCACCTATTGTGCCGCTTTCGTGAGCACCGATGGGGTTAAAGTAACGTAGCAGAGCAATACTCCAACCGTTGTCCGAAACATAAAGGTCACGAAGCATTTCTTCAATAAACAGCTTGGTTCTGCCGTAGGGGTTGATTGCACCTAAAGGCATAGTTTCAACCAATGGCATAGTCTTTGCAACACCGTAAACTGTAGCTGAAGAGGAGAAAACGATTTTCTTAACACCGAATTCCTCCATAACATCGCAAAGAACAAAGGTAGAGTCAATATTGTTTTTATAATATTCCATAGGAATCTTGACCGACTCACCAACCGCCTTTAAGCCTGCAAAGTGAATAGCAGCCTCGATTTTATTTTCCTTAAAAACAGTACGAAGAGCCTCGCGGTCACGAACATCGGCCTTGTAGAACTTTACCGGCTTGCCGATAATTTTCTCAACACGCTTTAAGGATTCTTCTTTACTGTTGCGAAGATTATCGACAACAACAATATCGTAGCCTGCCTTGCTGAGTTCAATACAAGTATGACTGCCGATGTAACCGGCACCGCCTGTTATTAAAATTGCCATTATAAAACACCCTTTCGAAAAAGTAAAAATAAACTAAGAAATGTCAATTCGCTAATCTACATAACATATTAAATTTATTATAACATAACAGCGTAGTTTTTTCAACCGATTTAATAAATAAATATTACAGCTGTACCTCGCTGATTATTTTTTATAAATGTATATTTAATATATTGATTTTTATGGAAAAACAAGGTATAATGAATCGAACATGCTTTGATATGTGCTTATATGTTGGAGCTTGAAAATCGGTTCAAAAGAGGCTTATTGTAAATAAAAAAAGGAGATATAGTAATGGGAATTATAAACAGTGAATTTATTTTAAGAAATGAGACGGCAAGACAGTTGTACAATGAATATGCCAAGGATATGCCGATAATTGACTATCACTGCCATATTAATCCTCAGGAAATTGCCGAGGACCGAAAGTTCGATAACATAACTCAGGTTTGGCTTGGCGGTGACCATTATAAGTGGCGTCTTATCCGTTCAAACGGTATTAATGAGGATGAAATAACCGGGGATACCGATGCGCGTGTGAAGTTTCAGCATTTTGCAGATATGCTGCCTAAGGCAATAGGTAACCCGATGTATCATTGGACACATTTGGAGTTGAAGAAATATTTTGATTATGACGGAATTTTAAACAGTGATACTGCAGAAGAGGTTTGGCAGCTTTGCAATTCTAAGCTGCAGGACGATAATATGTCGGTAAGAGGTCTTATTAACGCTTCTAACGTTGCCGTTATCGGTACAACCGATGACCCGATTGACGATTTGCGTTGGCATAAGGCAATTGCCGAGGATAAAGACTTTAAAACCAAGGTTGTTCCGTCCTATCGTCCCGATAAGGCAGTGAATATCGAAAAACCCGGATTTAAGGAATATATTGAAAAACTTTCGGCAGTTGTCGGTTATGAAATCAAGACCGTTGCCGATGTTAAAAACGCCTTGACCGAAAGACTTAAATTCTTCTGTGAAAACGGTTGTAAGGCTTCTGACCATGGCTTGGACTATGCAGTTTTCAGTATAATGTCCGAGAATGAGTTGGACGAAGTTTTAACTCGCGCTTTAAACGGTGAAACAGTGTCTCAGGCTGAGGCTGACGCATATAAGACTGCAATTCTTTTACATTTGGGTAAGGAATATGCTAAGCGTGATGTTGTAATGCAGATTCATTACGGTGCAATCCGTAACACCAATAGCAAGAAGTTTGAACGCCTGGGTCCCGATACCGGATTTGACTGTATTTCCACACGTGCTTGCGGTGATGAGCTGGTTAAATTTATGGATGCGCTTGAAAAAGAGGACAGCTTGCCGAAAACTGTTTTGTATTCATTAAATCCGTTTGATAATGCAATGCTTGATACCTTCTTGGGTGCATTCCAGGGTACTGAGGTAGAAGGCAAAATTCAGCACGGCTCGGCTTGGTGGTTTAATGACACTAAGAGAGGTATGGAGGAGCAGTTGAAGTCCTTGGCTGACCTTTCCTTGCTCGGTAACTTTATCGGTATGCTTACCGATTCACGTAGTTTTCTTTCTTACACCCGTCACGATTATTTCAGAAGAATACTTTGCAATCTTTTGGGTGAATGGGTTGAAAACGGCGAATATCCCAATGACCAAAAAGCTTTGAAGGAAATTGTTGAAGGTATTTGCTATAAAAATGCTGCAAGATATTTCGGATTTTAAGGAGTACATAGCTATGAAAAATATTAAAGAAGCTGTTGAAAAAAGAGCAAATCGACCCATTAAGGTGATGCAGTTCGGAGAGGGTAACTTTCTTCGTGCTTTTCCTGATTATATGATAGATATTGCTAATGAAAAGGGTCTTTTTGATGGTGACATTGCTGTTGTGAAGTGTGTTCCGTTCGGTAATTTGGACCGTTTTAAGAAGCAGGATAATCTTTATACCGTAATTCTCAGAGGTAAGGATAACGGTGAGGTTGTAAATTCCGCACGTGTTGTTACAAGCATACAGAAGGCTATCGGTTGCTATGAGGATTATGATGAGTATATTGCGTTGGCAAAGCTGGATAGTCTGCGTTTTATAATCTCAAACACAACCGAAGCAGGTATCGTTTTAGATACAAACGACCATTTAGACGGTATTCCCGAAACCTATCCCGGAAAGCTTACTCAGTTCTTATTTGAACGCTTTAAGGCTTTTGACGGTGCCAAGGATAAAGGTCTGGTTCTTCTTCCGGTTGAGCTTATTGATGATAACGGTAAACAGCTGAAAAAGTGCGTGCTTGCCTTGGCTGAGGCATGGAGCTTACCGGCTGAATTTACTGCTTGGGTAAAAAATTCTTGCGTATTTTGCAGTACCTTGGTTGACCGTATTGTTACCGGCTATCCCTTTGACGAGGCTGAGAAGCTTTGTGAGGAAATGGGTTATACTGATGAGCTTCTGGATGTTGCTGAGCCGTTCGGTCTTTGGGTAATTGAAAGTGAAAAGGATATTTCTGATGAATTCCCGCTTGATAAGGCAGGTATGCCGGTTCTCTTTACCGATAATCAGAAGCCTTATAAGGATAGAAAGGTAAGAATTTTAAACGGTGCTCATACCTCTACTGTACTTTTAGGTTGGCTTTCGGGTCTGGAAATTGTTAGAGAGTGTATGGAAGACGGTACTATCAGAGGCTTTATGAATATGGCACTGTCTGAGATAAAGCCCGGTGTAAAGCTGCCTTCTGATGAGGTTCAGGCATTTACCGATTCTGTTTTCGAACGCTTTGAGAATCCGTTTATCAGACATAAGGTATTGGATATTTCACTTAACTCGGTTTCTAAGTGGAGAGCCAGAGTTCTTTCCTCGTTTAAGGATTTCTACAATGCAAACAATGCTATTCCGAAGGCTTTGACCTTCTCGTTTGCCGCACTTTTGGCATTCTATACCTCTAATACTATGGAGGACGGTGTGTTAAAGGCTAAACGCTTGGACGGTACCGAGTATATAATCAAGGACGGCGAGGCAGAGCTGAAGTTCTTCCTTGAAAACTCTAATAAGCCGGTTGCTGAATATGTTGAACTCACAATTAAAAACTCCGACCTTTGGGGCGAGGATTTGTCGCAGTATAAAGGCTTTAATGAGGCAGTAGTAAAGTATCTTACTGAAATTCGTGCTAATGCAAAGGTTGCTGCCGATAAGCTTTTAAAGGGTGAAATATAATGAACACTTTTAAAATTCACGAAAACGATAATGTTGCGGTATTACTGACCGGTGATGGTGAAATTCCTGCCGGTCATAAGGTGGCAGTTTGCGATATTAAAAAGGATACACCGGTCATTAAATACGGTTTTCCTATAGGTAAGGCTAAGACCGATATAAAGAAGGGTGAGCATGTTCACTGTCATAATCTTTATTCCGATATGAAAAAGCTTGATGGTTATGAGTATACTCCCGATTTTAAGGATTTGGTAAAAACTGAGTCTAAGACTTTTATGGGCTTTAAGCGTGAGAACGGTAAGGTTGGTATCAGGAATGAGGTTTGGATTGTACCTACCGTCGGTTGTGTTAATGCCATTGCAAAGTCGATTGAGGATAACTCGCAGCAGTTTAAAACCGATAATATTAACGGTATTTTTTCATATTCGCATCCTTACGGCTGCTCTCAGCTGGGCGGTGACCAGCTTAATACTCAAAAGCTGCTTTGCGGTCTTATAAATCATCCTAATTGTGCCGGTGTTTTGGTTTTAAGCTTGGGTTGTGAGAATAATAACCTCGGCGAGTTGAAAAAGGTTTTAGGCGAGTGGGATGAAAAAAGAGTAAGATTCTTGGTTTGCCAGGATGTTGAGGATGAGGTTCAAGAGGGCACAAGGCTTGTAGAGGAGCTTTGTCAGTATGCAGATAGCTTTACACGTACCGAATGTGATGCAAGCAAGCTTGTAATCGGTCTTAAGTGCGGTGGCTCAGACGGTTTTTCGGGTATTACCGCCAATCCGCTTGTAGGCAGAATTTCCGATAAGCTGATTTCAATGGGTGGAAGTGCAATTTTGACCGAGGTTCCCGAGATGTTCGGTGCCGAAACGCTGTTGTTTGACCGTTGCAGAACCAAGGGGATTTTTGATAATGCTGTAAAGCTTATAAACGATTTTAAGGACTATTTTGCATCTTATGGTGAGCCGATTGACGAAAATCCGTCACCGGGAAATAAGGCAGGCGGCATCAGTACCTTGGCAGATAAGGCCTTGGGCTGTACTCAAAAGGCAGGCAGTGCACCGGTTGAGGATGTTTTGCAATACGGTGATCCCGTAAAGAAAAACGGACTGTCACTGTTACAGTCGCCCGGTAACGATTTGGTTGCAGCCTGTGCCTTGGCAGGTAGCGGTGCCCATATGGTACTGTTTACCACCGGCAGAGGAACACCGTTTGGATGTCCTGTTCCTACACTAAAAATTTCAAGCAATAGTAACCTTTTCAAAACGAAGAATAAGTGGATTGACTTTAATGCAGGTCAGCTGTTGGACGGCGTTGATGCTGAAGTATGTGCAGATGACTTCTTTAATTTGTTGTTAGAGGTTGCAAGCGGTAAAAAAGCCAAGAGCGAGTCTCTTGATAAGCGTGATTTGGCAATCTTTAAAGACGGTGTAACACTTTAAGTGAAAAATTGATTTATATGTATAAATAAAAACGACTTGTTTAAACAAGTCGTTTTTATTTATACATATAAATCAATTTTTCACTTAAAGTGTTACACCGTCTTTAAAGATTGCCAAATCACGCTTATCAAGAGACTCGCTCTTGGCTTTTTTACCGCTTGCAACCTCTAACAACAAATTAAAGAAGTCATCTGCACATACTTCAGCATCAACGCCGTCCAACAGCTGACCTGCATTAAAGTCAATCCACTTATTCTTCGTTTTGAAAAGGTTACTATTGCTTGAAATTTTTAGTGTAGGAACAGGACATCCAAACGGTGTTCCTCTGCCGGTGGTAAACAGTACCATATGGGCACCGCTACCTGCCAAGGCACAGGCTGCAACCAAATCGTTACCGGGCGACTGTAACAGTGACAGTCCGTTTTTCTTTACGGGATCACCGTATTGCAAAACATCCTCAACCGGTGCACTGCCTGCCTTTTGAGTACAGCCCAAGGCCTTATCTGCCAAGGTACTGATGCCGCCTGCCTTATTTCCCGGTGACGGATTTTCGTCAATCGGCTCACCATAAGATGCAAAATAGTCCTTAAAATCGTTTATAAGCTTTACAGCATTATCAAAAATCCCCTTGGTTCTGCAACGGTCAAACAACAGCGTTTCGGCACCGAACATCTCGGGAACCTCGGTCAAAATTGCACTTCCACCCATTGAAATCAGCTTATCGGAAATTCTGCCTACAAGCGGATTGGCGGTAATACCCGAAAAACCGTCTGAGCCACCGCACTTAAGACCGATTACAAGCTTGCTTGCATCACATTCGGTACGTGTAAAGCTATCTGCATACTGACAAAGCTCCTCTACAAGCCTTGTGCCCTCTTGAACCTCATCCTCAACATCCTGGCAAACCAAGAATCTTACTCTTTTTTCATCCCACTCGCCTAAAACCTTTTTCAACTCGCCGAGGTTATTATTCTCACAACCCAAGCTTAAAACCAAAACACCGGCACAATTAGGATGATTTATAAGACCGCAAAGCAGCTTTTGAGTATTAAGCTGGTCACCGCCCAGCTGAGAGCAGCCGTAAGGATGCGAATATGAAAAAATACCGTTAATATTATCGGTTTTAAACTGCTGCGAGTTATCCTCAATCGACTTTGCAATGGCATTAACACAACCGACGGTAGGTACAATCCAAACCTCATTCCTGATACCAACCTTACCGTTCTCACGCTTAAAGCCCATAAAAGTCTTAGACTCAGTTTTTACCAAATCCTTAAAATCGGGAGTATACTCATAACCATCAAGCTTTTTCATATCGGAATAAAGATTATGACAGTGAACATGCTCACCCTTCTTTATATCGGTCTTAGCCTTACCTATAGGAAAACCGTATTTAATGACCGGTGTATCCTTTTTAATATCGCAAACTGCCACCTTATGACCGGCAGGAATTTCACCATCACCGGTCAGTAATACCGCAACATTATCGTTTTCGTGAATTTTAAAAGTGTTCATTATATTTCACCCTTTAAAAGCTTATCGGCAGCAACCTTTGCATTAGCACGAATTTCAGTAAGATACTTTACTACTGCCTCATTAAAGCCTTTATACTGCGACAAATCCTCGCCCCAAAGGTCGGAGTTTTTAATTGTGAGTTCAACATATTCAGCAACCGGCTTATTAGAGTTTTCAAGGAAGAACTTCAGCTCTGCCTCGCCGTCCTTGATTATATACTCGGTACCGTCCAAGCGTTTAGCCTTTAACACACCGTCCTCCATAGTATTAGAGGTATAGAATGCCAAAAGTGCGGCAAACGAGAAGGTCAAAGCCTTCGGAATAGCATTGTTTGCATTGTAGAAATCCTTAAACGAGGAAAGAACTCTGGCTCTCCACTTAGAAACCGAGTTAAGTGAAATATCCAATACCTTATGTCTGATAAACGGATTCTCAAAGCGTTCGAAAACAGAATCGGTAAATGCCTGAACCTCATCAGAAGGCAGCTTTACACCGGGCTTTATCTCAGACAGTGCCATATTCATAAAGCCTCTGATAGTACCGTCTTCCATACACTCTCTAACAATTTCCAGACCCGAAAGCCAACCTAAAAGTACAGTAGAGGTATGAGCACCGTTTAAAATTCTTACCTTTCTATCCTTATAAGGCTTCTGATTATCGGTAAAGAGAACCGGCATACCTGCCTTATCAAGCGGGAATTCATCAGAAATATCCTTTTCACTTTCAATTACCCAAAGACCGAACGGCTCAGCAACATCCAGAAGCTCATCAGTATAACCCATTTCCTCACAAAGCTTCTCAGCCTCGTCAAAGGGATAGCCGGTAACAATACGGTCAACCAAGGTACTGCAAAATACGCAAGAATTTTTTACCCAAGCAGTAAATTCAGCCGGTAAGCTCCATGCCTCAGCCAAGGCAAGCACGCACTTTTTCAGCTGTTTACCGTTATCATCAATAAGCTCAACCGGAAGAAGAACCAGACCTTTATCCTTGGCACCGTCAAAAGCCTTAAAGCGTTCAAATAAGAACTGAGTAAGCTTTCCGGGATAGGTTTCGGGAATACCGTCTAAATGGTCGTTTGTATCTAAAACGATACCTGCTTCGGTTGTGTTTGAGATTATAAAACGCAGACTATCCAGCTTTGCCAACGCAATATACTCATCATAATCCTCATAGCAACCGATAGCCTTCTGTATGCTTGTAACAACACGTGCGGAATTTACAACCTCACCGTTATCCTTACCTCTGAGAATTACGGTATAAAGATTATCCTGCTTCTTAAAACGGTCCAAATTACCGAACGGAACACACTTCACAACAGCAATGTCACCATCAAAAAGACCCTTTTCATTAGCAATATCTATCATATAATCAGGAAAAGCACGAAGAAAGTTACCCTCTCCGAACTGCATCACCTTAATGGGTCGATTTGCTCTTTTTTCAACAGCTTCTTTAATATTTTTCATAGCTATGTACTCCTTAAAATCCGAAATATCTTGCAGCATTTTTATAGCAAATACCTTCAACAATTTCCTTCAAAGCTTTTTGGTCATTGGGATATTCGCCGTTTTCAACCCATTCACCCAAAAGATTGCAAAGTATTCTTCTGAAATAATCGTGACGGGTGTAAGAAAGAAAACTACGTGAATCGGTAAGCATACCGATAAAGTTACCGAGCAAGGAAAGGTCAGCCAAGGACTTCAACTGCTCCTCCATACCTCTCTTAGTGTCATTAAACCACCAAGCCGAGCCGTGCTGAATTTTGCCTTCTACCTCAGTACCCTGGAATGCACCCAAGAAGGTATCAAGCATTGCATTATCAAACGGATTTAATGAATACAAAACAGTTTTCGGCAAGCTGTCCTCTTTTTCAAGCGCATCCATAAATTTAACCAGCTCATCACCGCAAGCACGTGTGGAAATACAGTCAAATCCGGTATCGGGACCCAGGCGTTCAAACTTCTTGCTATTGGTGTTACGGATTGCACCGTAATGAATCTGCATTACAACATCACGCTTAGCATATTCCTTACCCAAATGTAAAAGAATTGCAGTCTTATATGCGTCAGCCTCAGCCTGAGACACTGTTTCACCGTTTAAAGCGCGAGTTAAAACTTCGTCCAACTCATTCTCGGACATTATACTGAAAACTGCATAGTCCAAGCCATGGTCAGAAGCCTTACAACCGTTTTCACAGAAGAATTTAAGTCTTTCGGTCAAGGCGTTTTTAACATCGGCAACGGTCTTGATTTCATAACCGACAACTGCCGAAAGTTTTTCAATATATTCCTTAAATCCGGGTTTTTCGATATTCACTGCCTTATCGGGACGATAGGACGGAACAACCTTGGTTTTAAAGTCTTTATCCTCGGCAATTGCCTTATGCCAACGCAAATCGTCAATCGGGTCATCGGTTGTACCGATAACGGCAACGTTAGAAGCGTTAATAAGACCTCTTACCGACATATTATCGTCCTGCAGCTTAGAATTGCAAAGCTGCCAAACCTCTTCTGCAGTATCACTGTTTAAAATTCCGTCATAATCAAAATATTTCTTCAACTCCAAATGTGTCCAATGATACATCGGGTTACCTATTGCCTTAGGCAGCATATCTGCAAAATGCTGAAACTTCACACGCGCATCGGTATCCCCGGTTATTTCATCCTCATTAATACCGTTTGAACGGATAAGACGCCACTTATAATGGTCACCGCCAAGCCAAACCTGAGTTATGTTATCGAACTTTCGGTCCTCGGCAATTTCCTGAGGATTAATATGGCAGTGATAGTCAATTATCGGCATATCCTTGGCATATTCATTGTACAACTGTCTTGCCGTCTCATTTCTTAAAATAAATTCACTGTTTATAATTCCCATTACTATATCTCCTTTTTTTATTTACAATAAGCCTCTTTTGAACCGATTTTCAAGCTCCAACATATAAGCACATATCAAAGCATGTTCGATTCATTATACCTTGTTTTTCCATAAAAATCAATATATTAAATATACATTTATAAAAAATAATCAGCGAGGTACAGCTGTAATATTTATTTATTAAATCGGTTGAAAAAACTACGCTGTTATGTTATAATAAATTTAATATGTTATGTAGATTAGCGAATTGACATTTCTTAGTTTATTTTTACTTTTTCGAAAGGGTGTTTTATAATGGCAATTTTAATAACAGGCGGTGCCGGTTACATCGGCAGTCATACTTGTATTGAACTCAGCAAGGCAGGCTACGATATTGTTGTTGTCGATAATCTTCGCAACAGTAAAGAAGAATCCTTAAAGCGTGTTGAGAAAATTATCGGCAAGCCGGTAAAGTTCTACAAGGCCGATGTTCGTGACCGCGAGGCTCTTCGTACTGTTTTTAAGGAAAATAAAATCGAGGCTGCTATTCACTTTGCAGGCTTAAAGGCGGTTGGTGAGTCGGTCAAGATTCCTATGGAATATTATAAAAACAATATTGACTCTACCTTTGTTCTTTGCGATGTTATGGAGGAATTCGGTGTTAAGAAAATCGTTTTCTCCTCTTCAGCTACAGTTTACGGTGTTGCAAAGACTATGCCATTGGTTGAAACTATGCCTTTAGGTGCAATCAACCCCTACGGCAGAACCAAGCTGTTTATTGAAGAAATGCTTCGTGACCTTTATGTTTCGGACAACGGTTGGAGTATTGCTCTGCTACGTTACTTTAACCCCATCGGTGCTCACGAAAGCGGCACAATAGGTGAAGACCCCAAGGGTATTCCCAATAACCTTATGCCCTACATTTCGCAGGTTGCAGTCGGAAAGCTTGAAAAGCTTCACGTTTTCGGCAACGATTATAATACCGTTGACGGCACAGGTGTTCGTGACTACATACACGTTGTTGATTTGGCTGACGGTCACGTTAAGGCGGTCAACTGGGCCTTAAACAACACCGGATGTGAGGCTATTAATCTCGGTACCGGTAACGGCTGCAGTGTTTTACAGTTAAAGGACGCCTTTCAAAAGGCTTCGGGAATTGAAATTCCTTATGTTATCGACCCTCGACGACCCGGCGACCCTGATGAGGTTTATGCAAACGCTGACAAAGCAAAGAATCTTTTAGGCTGGGAGGCCACACGTTCTATTGAGGATATGTGTGTTGACACCTGGCGTTGGCAGAAGGGCAA
>JAEIGA010016409.1_pt1 | contig 11272 bp, 19 predicted proteins | sample 9270691 | NCBI WGS metagenome assembly JAEIGA01 (sample SAMN17057246, study PRJNA624740) | gut metagenome | biome: biome; isolation source: fecal sample | host: Bos grunniens | place: China: Xizang | collected 2019
GGACACCCACCTCGCAGAAGCCGCCTAGAATGCCCTAGAAACGATTCGCAAGCCCCCCGCACCACACCTCGCCATTTCCTGTGCGAAGCCGTCAGAAACCGCCCTAGCCCCCTAAAAAACAATCCTAGAGGATGTCTGCGCACCCCTTCCGCCCCGTATCTTTCACGGAGAGCCGCCTAGATTGCCCCAGAATCGCTCCGAACACCCTAGGGGTATCCTTTTATCCCCCGAAGGCTCGAAGGGCAGAAACAGCCGTTTTTTGAAGGATTCCGCCATAGGCACAAAAAAGGCGGGGAACAGATTGCTCCATTCCCCGCCCTTGGGCTTTTAGCGGCGCCCTTCTCAAAACACATCCCACGGCTTCCATTCCGTCCCCGGCTTGGGAAACCTTGGACGAACCTCATCCACCACATATTTCGCTAATTCTGCGGCCATCTTCGCCACCCACCGAGAGAACTCTTGATAGAAGGGAGTCTTCGTTATATTCCCCTCCGATATCTGGTAGAGGTAGCACCGGCACACCGTGTAGAGGTTGGATAGCCACTCTTTGCGGTTTTCCTTCGTGGTGTCTATGTTGCATTCAGGCATCGCCTGCGGAGTCCCCTTCATTTCATCTGCCCCATCCCCATATCGTTCGTCTAAAGCACCTTCGTTCATCTCGTATAGATACCCGAAACAAACGGATGGCTCTATATGCCCGGACTCATCTATCAAGGAGCGGAAGTTGTCCACCAGAGCATTTGTGGCCTCTATTCCATTCATTTCCGGATTGTTCGTGCGGTTTGCGGCAATCGCCCGCGACAGATACCCCGCTATCTTCGCAAGGGTTTCACTGTTCAGCATATATGCACTCATTTTTTCGTCCTTTCATCTTTATGCTGCCGGTTTCTTCCATTCCGTCGGACACTCTCGCCCAGATGCGGCATACTCCGCCCTCTGCTCCTGCGTCCCGTAGTTCTCAAGAAACACCTTCATGGCATAATCAGCAGTCCCCCATCTCCGCTTTGTCATGCGAACGGCAGAATATCCCCTCGTTCTACGATAATGCTCACTCGTAATCAGCCAAGACTGTCTCTCCGCCGTTATCGTAACCCCAGAAGGGGCATAAAGCGGGGCGGGGCCGTTCTTCCGCCTATCTGCGGCGGCGGCAATGTTCTGGCGGCATTTCTCCCGCCACTCATTCGCCCACTGTGAATCAGTTGGGGTGAGAAGGGCAAGGATAGATGCGGGGCATTTGCACTCGCAAGGCCCCATCGTCTCGTCCATGTCCTTGTACCCCCATGCAGTGCCGTCATGCTTCGTCCGACCGCACGTGAGAAACACCGCCGCCCACACCTTGCCGTCCTTGTTCTCCACTGCGGCATAGTATACGCTCCCCACCATGGCGGACTTCAAGACCTTCCCGCTGGAGGTTATCTTGCCATCCGCATCGTAGCATTCCCATGTGCAAAGGCGGTCGCACTCATACTTGCGGTCAATCGTGCCATCAGCCTTGCGCCGTCCGTCAAAGCAATGCGTCCAGCCCATCACGCCACCTCCTTCACCGAATATCCAAGCATCTTCGCCGCCTTGACGAGATTCTTGAGGCAGCAAGAGGAATCCCCTTCCCCCTCAATGTGCTTGCTAAGCGTCTTGTACACCCTCGCCGCAGGGGCAAACTCGCAGAATTCAAAGGTAGTTCCAGAACTGTACACGGTGTAATACACCTTCTCGGTGTCCACATGGAAGTCAGCACTCAACCGCACACACTTCCCGTTCTTGCTTGTCATCGCTATCATAAGAATTGTGCGAGGAAACCCAATCCCTTTAGGGTTGGGAGAGATCGCGCATCCTCCTTTCCGTTTGGTTGTTGAAATGAAAAGCCACTGGGGCGGGAATCCGCCCCGTGGCATGACCCCTTGCGGGGTAAGTCACCAGTCGCCTTGCGGCTCCTGGTGTTAGGTGCCCATCGGAGGGTTGCAGAGAGTTTCCTTGGTGCGCACACGGCACTGCCCCTACCTCGCAGGGCTGTTTAACCGTATGCCGCAGTGCGGCGGACTTGGACTCACATCCGCCGGTGCCTATGCATTCCTCTGTAACTGCTACTGTCACTTTCGGGTTCTCCTTTCGTTTCAGTCCCCTAGTCAGCGCGGGCTTGCTCGGCTCCCCTCACAAGCCCAACCCTTTAGGGTTGGGTCGCTGACCTTTGTTCTCCTTGTTGTCTTTTGTCCTTGTTTGTCTGCCCCATGCGGGGCCAACGCCGTATAGTTTACCAAATCTCCGCTTCGCTTGCAAGGGGGCAAAGTAAACTTTTCACTTTTTTATTTCAACATGCCATCTGGCATCCACCACCTTCCACTCCGGGTGCGCCGCCGCCACCTCGTGCGCCGCCGCGGCCGTCTGCCACTCTGTGCGGGTGTGCCCCGTACACGACCAGCCGATTCTGCACTCCCCGAACATCTCCATCTTGGCCTCTATCTCACGCATCATGGCGGGACTCTGCGACGGAAGGGTGTTCAGCCGAGTCACATCCGGGGTTGCGGGCACTTCCTTGAGATGCCATCCCCTCTCCTCGAACTGCTCCACGAAAGATTTACGATCGTATCCGGCAATCCATGCGCGGGTCTTCTCCTCTTCGCTCCACGGCTGCGGATGTAATGCGAGCCATTCGGCCCTCTTCTCGTCTTCCTTGGCCGCCTGCTCCTTCATGGCGGCGAGAGCCGCTTCCGCCTCCTCGCAGGTGGCATACTCCACCTCGCGGTCTTCGCCGTAGTCGGACGGCGCTATGCGCCACATTGTCTTCTGCTCGTCTTTCATCTTACTCACCTTTCTTCAAGCCGCCAGCCACTTCACCGAACGGACATACTCCTTGATTCCGGGAATGTGCGCATACTCGTTGTTGTCAATGTAGCGGCAGAGTTCGCGCTGAAGCCCCCGCTCGTTCCCCTGATCGATGGCTGTCAATATGCCGTTGAATCCGTCTACCATCGCAATGTCGCGGATATAGCGGACCTGTTCAGCATCATACCATTCGAGATTGCCGTCTTCCTGCTCGAAAGCGCGGCGGTCGAGTATCGCATCTATTATCATTTTCTTTGCCTTTCTTTTGTTGTCTGTTGTTGTTTCAGAACGGAAAATTGCCGGCTCTGGAATTCACCAGTCCCGCCAAATCACCCTCGCAAATCTCATGGTCATATGTGCCGTAGTTGAAGATTTCCCAAACCCACTCGCCGCAATCATCCAGATGCTTGTAGTAGTAGATGGTCTTGCGGTCTCCAAGTTTCGCACGCCCGCAATCAAGGTCTTGCTTGTATGCCGCCCACCCCTTTAGGAGTTTCTTATACTGCTCTTCGTTATCAACTATGATAAGATTCATTGTCTATGTCCTCTTGTCCTCGACTTCTGGGGAAGCGCCGAAACCGCTCAGCCCTTGACTAACCCCATCCCTCGCAGACGCCGAACATTGTATCATTTCTGTGGACGGATTGCAAGAGGGGTAAACCATTTTTTTCAGATTCTTTCTCTGCCACAAAAAAGGACGGCCCAAAGCCGTCCCTTGTCTGTAGATATCGTCTCCTAATTCACCAGTCTCATTCTTCGCCGCCATCCACCTTGCATATGACCGCCGCTCCCGTGGGGCCGGCATCTGCCCCGGTCTCCATCGGCTCCCTATCTTCTCCGTCTACAAACACCTCATTCCGGGATATGGGGATGCTGCAGTCTGCATCTAGACACACGACCGCATTGTCAGATGCCGTTGCCGACAGATTCCCGTTCACGTTCACGCTCCCGCTCACCGTCGCATCGGACACCGACCCTTCCCCGCCTATCCGCACCCCGCCTGAAAGCATACACTCCCCCTTCGCTCTGCCTCCAACTATCGCCGTCCCTGTCATTTCAGACTCACCGGCATCTCCCCATGCCGCCGCATTCTCTCTAGCAAACCCTTTTCCCTTCAATGCACCATATTCCTCGACGGATGCATTCCCGCTGATCTCCACTTCGTCCGCCACCGTGCCGTCTACAACAGCATTCCCGCGAATCTCTGCCTTCCCCGACACCTTTCCGCCCTTCCCGATTGTCGGCTGCCCCGAATAAACAACCGCTTCACCCTCTACAATACCTTCAACTATAGCACCTTTTGCAACAGCCGCTTTCCCTCCAATCTTGCCCCCATTAAGAACGATGGTAGAACCATCTACCTCCGCCTCTCCGGAGACTATGCCATAAATAATGGATGCTCCCCCCACTCTCGCATTGTCTTTGACTTCACCAAACACCTGTGCTTCATCAAACACTTCCGCATTCCCTCCCACCTTGCCACTCTCCGCAACATTTGCATTTCCATAAATCTTCGCATTCCCATCCACACTACCGGCCACTCTAGCTCGCTCCCCAATCGTGCAGCTCCCTTTCACCTTTGCCGTCCCCAATATGTATGCATTGTCGCGAATGCACACATCCCCTCCCACCTCGGCTTTCCCGTCCACCTTGGCATTGTCTCCCACCTCTCCGCTCGACAACTGTACATCTCCACTTATGAGTGCATCTCCCACCACATATCCTCCCGACACCCAGCACTCTCCTCCCTGCGAAAGATTGCTCATCTTTTCTATCCACCCACCCTTCTCGCCCATCACCTCACGATAAATGACTACCTCTTTTTTCTCCGTCCCAGAAACACTGCCGTCAGCCGCTACTATTGGAACCTCCTGATATGACTTCTGCTCTTCATACTCTACTTTTGCTATTTGATGAAGAACCCTATCCCCGAAATTTTTGGTAGTGAAACTCTGGGGCGAGTTCACCCCTTCATAAGGAGACCCGGTCTCTGGATCTATGAACATTTCAACAAACTTGAATTTTCTCTTTGCCATCGCCTATCTCCCTTGTCTTCTATATTGTTCCGTCATCAGAGTCTCCGGTCGTTTCACCCGCATCACTGTAGGATGTATCACCTTCTTCACACACCTCCCAACTATTCTCTTTCTCTATGCGGGTTTCCTCCATAAGCAGACGCTTTGCCAATCGTCTGCAATATGCCTGCTCTTCAGCAGTAAAATCCTTTGCTATCGACCATCTTTCAACAGGCGGGAGCTTCAACATCTCTCGCACCCTCGCAAATCTTTCGTCTCCGCTATTCACCCTTGCTGGAACCGCATCTCCCTTCGGCTTGCTGACAGTCTGTTTCACCCCGCCAGGCTTGGAGGTGTCTCCGCCGCCGCCCACAAAGAAACCCGTCATTCTGCATATCTGCGAACAGAACGCATCACTTGAATCTTTAGGTTCAAATGCTCTTCCGCATTTCTTGCATTTGCGCATCTTTCCCATCTCCGCCGCACCTCACATTCCAAACGGGGAGTCCGCCCCCGCCGCCCAAGGATCGTCCTCCGCCGCACCGGACATCATCAAGAACCCATTTGAATCATACTGCGTCTCTTCCGTCTGCTCTTCTTCATACGGAGCCCCTCCAACCTGCACCGCTTCTGCATCTATGCTCTGCGGCTGGGATGCAGCCACCTGCACCGCCACTTCCTTCTTCACTGTCTCTTCCATAAGAGCCATATGAAGCGGGTCTGGCATCACTCCCTTCCCCGCTATGCCGCCCTCCTTCTCGCAAAGTTCCTTGTTTCGCTCATCTGCCGCATCGACCTCATCCTGCGGAATCATCCCCATCACTATCCTACTTTCATTTTCTGTTCCGCCTCCGCCCTCTCCTACCTGCGACCACACAGTATTCTTCCCCAAAGTGTTAAGAACATGAATGATTATCGCCGCATTCCCCGCCTTCACAAGTCTGTCCGCCTGATATTCTGCCTCCTCCAGCATATCATCATACTTGTCATCCTTCAACTGCTTTAGCTCCGGTCTAGAGTTTATGAAGCGAGAAAGAGTATGACGCTCGCAGTGCACCATGTTGGCTATGGTATGTATCGGCACATGGCTCTTCAGTGCATCCACTATGAAGTTCACCTCGTCTTCCGTCCAGTCCGGCGGATGCTTGAATATTCCGTTTCCCCTAACTGCCGGCGCTCTAGCACGAAGTGAACGCACCGCCCCCGCCACACTCTCCCGCACCGCCACGGAGTGTCCGTCTATCGTGTCCGTCTCGCCAGAACCCGGCATATAGGGATTGACCTTCTCGGCCGCTGTCTCTATCTGCTCTTCGCTCATCTATGCTCCATTAAAAAAAACATCCGCCGACCGCCCACAGAAAGGTAACAAAACAAGAGCGGCCGGCGGATGAAATCATTTACTCTTCCGCTTCATCGTCTTCCGCGGCTTCTCCGCCGACTTCCTTCCCCACTCCTTCACCGACATCCACACGACCTCCGTGCTTTGCCGCCTCCTGATCCATCCACAACGGGTAGTTCGCATCTATCAACTCCTCTCGATAGTTCTTCGCCTCCGCCAGAGGATACCACATCTTCGTGATTTCCCAGTCCCGCGGAAAATGCTCTTTGAGTATTCGATTGTAGGCCGCTCCGGGCGTCCCCCCTAGACTCCGCTTGCTATACTTGTAGTCCGGCGCCAGATACAGTCCCGCCTCGTCTATCGCCCGTATCACCTCTTCGCGCGGCCAGTCCCAGCATGGGTAGAACGTCCTATGGCTCTCGTTGCGCCCATTGTTCTTCCTACAGTATATCAGCCGATCTATGGAATCGTTCTTACTTATCCCGACCGCGCACCATGCCCTCGGCAGATTGAACTTCATACGCAGATAGTCTAGAATGTCTAGCTTCGAATAGTTCACATCCCCGAACGTCTCGTCTATGTCGTTGCAGTCCCACGGCGTAGCCTGATAGGCATACCGACTCAACCCCATCCGCAAATCCTCGCCCACCAGACGGAGTATCCTGACATTGAGACTCGTCTCTAGATAGTCAAGATACTCCGTCACGTGCTGATAGCCGGGCAGCAGAGCGCAATGCCAGGGGATGACTCTGTCGAAGTACCGCCGCACCTGTAGATAGGCGCAGAGCGAATCCTTCCCTCGGCTCATCATGCAGAAGCACACTCTGTGGCTCTTCTTTGCTATGTCGCCGCAGAGTGCATCCGTTGTCTCCGTGCTGTATGTCGGAAGTCCTAGCATCTCTATCAGGCTTCCCGCCCGTCCTGTCCAAACGCCAGAATGAACTTGCTCATCTTCCGCCCCGTCTGCCCAGCATGATGATACCGACCGTCGAAGAAGGCCTTCGCATCGTTCATGTCGCGCCTAGCTTTCTCGGACTTGCGGAAGTTCGCAAAAAGAACGCCCTTCTCCGCATTCACCTGCCCCTGCCCCGCCATCGTGTCTATCAGACCCTTGTCTGTGTCGCGGTTTGCACCCATCAGTTCGTGTTCGTGCGCTCCGTAGTAGGCTTTCTGAGCATCGCTCGATGTGTCTAGCAGCCGTAGATTACGCTTTAGTCCATAATACCCCTTGTGCCCCTGCACATACCCCATAGGCGCAACTCCGCCCTGGTCTATTATGCGCATACGACCGCGACTGTCGGTCTTCGTCATATACGTGTGCTGCTTCCCGTCCACGCCCTTCATCCGCTTATGCTCGTAGCCGGGCTTCCCCTCCGCCCTCTTCGCCCATTCTGTCCGCTTCGCCGCCCGCTCCGAATACTTCCCCTTTGACTGCGACCACATCCCTCTCGGTTTCTTCGAGGATGATTTCTTTCTGCTTGCCATTTTCTTTCTCCTGTCTTGTGTGGCGCTTGCGCACCGGTTTCTTAAACTCTTGACACTCTATGCCGACATTACCCAGGCACGCCCTGATCCCATTCCTCGTCCGGCTCCCCGTCCGCCCCCATCTCCTCGCCCTCCTCCAGTTCCGCCCCGTTCGTCTCCCATCCGTCCGCCGTCCCGTCAATCGCCCGCTCCTGAAGCGCCGATATCGGCTTCCGCCTAGGAAACTTCAATCCGCTATACTCTATCTTCTTCCCCTGTGCTTCCGCCAGCTTGAACCCGTTTATGAACATCTCCCTGTCGGCATCCACCTCGTACTTCTCTTTCAGAAACTCCAGATACTCCATCTTCTGCGCATGCGTCTCGAATATCGTCACGCAGTAGAATCCCGCATCAAACATCTCGTCTGTCATCCCTCGGCTGTCTTCTCGCCTTTGAATGAAGTCTGTCAGTTCCTGATCCTGCTCTCCATGCTCTCCCTCTTCTACCTCATCCTCCACCGGCTCGGACATCCGCTCTTGAAAGTCCAATGGCGTCTGGGCGAAATCCATCCCCACCGCCTTAAGGCACTCCTCGTTGAACTTCCGCACCAACTTCTGAAAATCCGTCTCGCCGCTCACTCCTTCCGGGCTGTTCGCCAGTAGGATGAACCTCTCCGCATGTTCCGCGCTCCACCAATTCCCGTCCGCATACTTCCCGACCGCAATCCATTCATCGGGAATCTTCTCATACCCCATCTCCACCAATGCATCGTATCTCTGATTCCCCGACAACACCACCAACTGCCCCTCCTGCCCTTCCCACGGCCAATCTTTCCGCTCCTCTGGCAATGCCGTTGGAACCATCCACACGACAATGGGATTCGCCCGAAGCATCTCGATGTCGCCCTTCCCGCCCTCATCCTTGCGCAGAAGACTCTCCATCAGCATCGTGAATGCCCCGTCCGTCATCGTCCGAGGATTGTTGCTCAACTTGTGCAACTTGCCAAGATATGTTGTCAGAGTTCTACGAGCCATCATTCCCCCCTTATTGACATCCGCCTAGACATAGCACTGAAAGCACTATCGCTATCAGCGCTAGAATGAACGGATTTGGCGAGTCTTCGTCGCACAATAGCCTATCTATCATTTTCTCTTCTCCTGTTCCTGCATGATTTTCTCTTCTATGCAAATCGGCTCGCTCTCCCGCTCTTTCTTCCCGCCCCACACGGCATATGCCCCGTCCACCGGCAGAAACAATGAGTCCCCCACAACCTCGCACACTTCGTCCACCGCCCAGAACGGCCATGTCACTGTCGCGATTGTATACCAGACCTGCCCGTATGTCCCGCCTCTATTCTTCCATTTGTGGACGGGAGCGCATATGCAAAGGTCCCACACCTCTGCCGTGCAATAATACGGTCTGTCCGCCACCCAATACGGGCTTGTTCTGGCTTCGCTCCGCATATACACATTGCAGCACCCGCCAAACAAAAGGCAGATGAGTATCACGGACACAGCAAACATAACCCAGAGCATCAGAATGAATGCCCACCATGCTTGCGCCACCGCCGATCTGTCATGCCTCTTTTTCACAGAAGCGTCCCCTCCGTCTCTTCCGCCACTTTCGCTTTCCTGCTTTTTCTCCCCCGCCGCTTCTTCGGCTTCGTCTCCTCCACCTCTTGTTCTACTGTCTCCTTCGCCACCACTTCTTCCGCCGCCCCAAGATACTCTGCCATCCGCTTCTCCGTCTCGCTCATCGGGGACACCTTCTCGGCGGATGTCACATCAGAGACTTTCGCCTCTTTCGGTGCTTCACTCTGCTTCTGAACAACCTTTTCGGTCTTCCCAACTCGCATTGTCCCTCCGACTATCCCGCCGCCGGCCAGAACCTTGCTCGCACTTATCCCCGCCCCCTTTACTCTCGGTGCAAAACTTACCTTCGGCAGACCGTTAAACCGCAATCCGCCGCTCCGCCGAACTGTTCCTATCCTCGGCAATATCTCATTTTCCATTTCTTCTCTCCCAACTCTCGCCTTTTCTGTTCTAATTAACATATAAATTGCCCATTCACCAAACTCTCCACCACTTTTTTTCCCCCTCACTCCGTTTTATTCCAAACAATTCCCGCAATCTCGCCTCTCTCGCCCGTTTTTTCTCCGCCGCCACTCGCTTCTCCGCCCTCTCTCGCCGTCCTTCGGCCCCAATATTCTTCCGCCACCAGTTCTTCACCTTCCGCACACACAAGAATATCCCCCGATTATATCTGTTCCACCGCTCCGCCGCTTCTTCTATGCTCCATCCCTCGGTATGTATCTCAATATGTCTCGCACAATCCGCCGTCTTATCGCACCCTATCCATACTCCGCCCCCTCTTGCCCCGAATAATACAACCCTCGCCGGCCCCTTGCATACTGGACACCTCGCCAACCCTTTCACTAAATGCTCTAATTCCGTCCGCCTCTCTTCGTCCCGCCTCAACTTCTCTCTCTCCCCGCCCGTCACGCGCCAAAGTAGCCTTTCCACTCTTTCGGCAGACTCATGCCATCCCTCTCCGTCTATCCCATTCAACTCTTCTTCCCCATAGTTCCCTTTCCGCTCGTCCGTCTCGCCCATCTCTCATTCCCTCCCGTCTGCTTCTTCTGCCCCTTCGCTCTTCCTCGAACTCTGGAATGTCTCTATCAACCCAACTATGCCGCCCCCCAACACTATCCAGAGAACACTCCATGACGCCCCGAATAGCATCCCTTCCAGAACCATCTTCGCTCCATTCATTGATTCCATCGTTTACCTTTCTGTGCCGTTCTTGACCGTTGTCTTCTGCTTCTTCAATTCGTCAGCCCCCTCGGCATCTGGACACTCCCCTCTTTCCCGCTCTCTTCCCCCTTCCGCTTGTAATGCTTACTTCCCCCGCGATACCCTTCTAGTCCCGCCTCTCGCCGCTCATCTATCTGCTCCGTCTCTTCAGCAACCTTTGCCTCTTTCCTCGCCAGTCCAAGTTTCCACCCTATCGGAGCATTCGTCATGTCATACACAACCTTCCGTCTGTCATGCCGACTCCGCTTCCCTTGATTGCAGGTGTTATATGGCGTGGTTTCAAACTCGCCATTGATGCAGAGATAGCCCGTCACCCGCTCTTCTCCGCTTCGGGTAAAACCCCGTAACTCTATGCAGAGCATACACCTATCGCAAGACACACACGGACGATACTCTAGCCGCTGCTTATAGCCGTCCACCCGATTCTGTCTATCGGTCAATGAATCGGGGTCTGTCTCCCCATGTATCCCCGCATACAACAAACCCTCGCCCTCCGTTCGCTCTCGAACGGCTAAAGGCACTTCAACTAGTTCTGTCAGATTATCTTGCATACATGTGCACATGTGTATGGGCACGCTGGGCGCGCGCGGGGACATTCAATGCCGCAACGGTCAATCTGGCAGAATTTTTTGATGTGAGCATCTAGCGAGAAATCAAGACATTAAGACACCACGATGTCGGTAGGACGAGAGGGAGAAGGGAGAGGGGGGAGGTAGCGAAAGAGAGAGAGAGAGAGAGATTGGAACGGGAGGGTGTGGTGTGGTGTGGTGTGGTGTGAGAAGGTATGATGTGAGACGGGGAGGGTGAGGGGGCTAGTTAAA
>JAEIGA010016410.1_pt1 | contig 11271 bp, 10 predicted proteins | sample 9270691 | NCBI WGS metagenome assembly JAEIGA01 (sample SAMN17057246, study PRJNA624740) | gut metagenome | biome: biome; isolation source: fecal sample | host: Bos grunniens | place: China: Xizang | collected 2019
AGGAGCACGAGGTCGACGATGCCTATGCACGCGCATTGACAGCCATTGAGGAGCTTGAGCTCAAGAATATGCTCCGCGGCGAGGCCGATGATATGGACTGCGTGCTGAAAATCAACTCGGGTGCAGGCGGTACCGAGGCTCAGGACTGGGCAAGTATGCTGATGCGTATGTATATGCGCTGGGCCGAGTCCAACGGCTACAAGGTTGCAGTTGCCAACCTTCAGGAGGCCGAGGATGCCGGCATCAAGACTGTTACGCTTGAATTGCAGGGCCCATATGCCTATGGTTATCTCAAAGGCGAGAACGGCGTGCACCGCCTGGTGCGCGTGAGCCCCTACAACGCACAGGGCAAGCGAATGACATCGTTCAGCTCGGTATTCGTTACCCCGCTTGTCGACGACAGCATTGAGGTTGTCATTGAGCCGGCGCGCATCTCTTGGGACACATTCCGAAGCGGTGGTGCAGGTGGACAGAACGTGAACAAGGTAGAATCGGGTGTACGTTTGCGCTACCAGTTCAAGGACCCATACACAGGCGCCGAGGAGGAGATTCTAATTGAGAACACCGAGACACGCGACCAGCCCAAGAACAAAGAGAATGCGATGCGCCAGCTGCGTTCAATCCTCTACAACAAGGAGATGCAGCACCGTATGGAGGAGCAGGCAAAGGTGGAAGCCGGCAAGAAGAAGATTGAGTGGGGTTCACAGATACGCAGCTACGTTTTCGACGACCGCCGCGTAAAAGACCACCGCACAGGTTACCAGACATCGGATGTGAACGGTGTGATGGATGGCAAAATCGACGGCTTCATAAAGGCATACCTTATGGAGTTTGCCGACAAGGGCGAGTAATAAAAAACTGAAAACGAAAAGGTGAAAGCGGAAAGGTGAAATCTGAAAAATAAGGACTTGCACGGTTTTCCGCTTTAACATTTCACCTTTAACCATCAAAAGATGCTTGAAATAGAGAGAAAATTCCTTGTCATAAATGACAGCTACAAGGCGCTGGCCTTCAGCAGTGACCGCATAGCACAAGGCTACATTTGCCGCGAGGGCGGTAACTCGGCCCGTGTGAGAGTGCGCGGCGACAAGGGTTACATCACAATCAAAGGCCCTTCGCTCGATGGCGGCTTGAGCCGCTTCGAGTGGGAAAAGGAGATTCCCGTAGCCGAGGCTCTGGAGCTGTTGAAACTGTGTCACGATGGAATAATTGACAAAATTCGACACCTTGTGAAATGCGGAGAGCACATTTTTGAGGTCGACGAATTCTTTGGCGACAACGAAGGACTTGTGATTGCCGAGGTAGAACTTGGCGATGTTGGCGAGACTTTTGCAAAGCCCGACTTCATAGGACAGGAGGTAACAGGCGACAAGCGCTACTACAATTCAAGGCTCACACGTTTCCCCTATAAAAGCTGGCAATAATCATTTGCCGGCTTTTTTTCTTTTTAAACGTGCCACACAAGGTTTTGTCACATAAAGGCTGAACAGCAACGCTGCCAGCACACCCATAGTATTGAAGACAAAATCTGCAAAATCACCGGTGCGGTATGATGTAAGGAGATATTGCAGATACTCCATTGCGCCACTGAATATTATTGGCACAATCACTGCAAGAACCGTCATCAACGGCATCCTCAGTTTGAGCGTAATCTTGAAACTCTCGTACCAAAACACTGCACAAAGCGTAAAGTACATAACAAAATGGGCCAGTTTATCCATTCCGTCAGCAACACTCGTCTTCCCCAACCCCATTGGCTTGCAGAATGTCAGATAGAGGATTGCAATCAGCGTTATGAGTGTCAAAATGTATCGCTTCAACAAAGTCAGCACTATTTTCATACCACAGTTTATCACATTAAAACAACAAAGTAACAACTTTATTTGTAACTTTGTAACATAATCAAGACAAAAATAGTACAACAATTCTTAACCATAAGGGAATAACGTGAGAAACTTTTTCTACTTCACAAAAAGCCAAAAAAGAGGCATAGTGCTTTTTATCCTGCTGACAATTATCGCAGTTTTGATAAAATGGGGTATATAAAAAAGGAGCCTTTAATTTTCAAATGACCTTTGCATATACTATTTTTGCATAAATAAAAGAGAACAACAATATATGAGCGGAGATTTCAATATTCGCGGCAAGAACAGCGACAAGGAGTTCGAGAATGCCTTGAGACCACTCTCCTTCCCCGACTTCAACGGACAGGAGAAGATTGTGAGCAACCTGAGGATTTTCGTCCAGGCCGCAAAGATGCGTGGCGAGTCGCTCGACCACGTGCTGCTCCACGGCCCTCCGGGACTTGGAAAGACCACCCTGAGCAACATCATTGCCAACGAACTGGGTGTGGGGTTCAAGGTGACATCGGGCCCTGTGCTCGACAAGCCGGGCGACCTTGCAGGCATCCTCACATCGCTTGAGCCCAACGACGTGTTATTCATTGACGAGATTCACCGTCTCTCGCCCATTGTCGAGGAGTACCTCTATTCGGCAATGGAGGACTACCGCATAGACATCCTCATTGACAAAGGCCCCTCGGCACGTTCAATACAGATTGACCTGAGCCCATTCACACTCATTGGCGCCACCACACGCAGCGGACTGCTCACAGCCCCATTGCGTGCACGCTTCGGCATAAATATGCACCTCGAATACTACGACAGCAAGACATTGGCCGGAATCATTGGACGCTCGGCACAGATTCTTGGCGTGCCGTTCGACGAGGATGCCACCTATGAGATTGCACGCCGCAGCCGTGGAACACCGCGTATTGCCAACGCGCTATTGCGCCGTGTGAGGGACTTTGCGCAGGTAATGGGCGACGGCCACATAACGAACAGCATTGCAAAGATGGCACTCGAGGCCTTGAACATTGACAAGTATGGACTCGACGAGATTGACAACAAAATTCTCTGCACCATCATCGACAAGTTCAAGGGCGGTCCTGTGGGAATTGGAACAATTGCCACTGCACTGAGCGAGGACACCGGCACAATAGAGGAGGTTTATGAGCCATACCTCATAAAGGAGGGTTTCATAAAGCGCACGCCGCGTGGACGCGAAGTTACCGACCTTGCCTACCAGCATCTTGGCAAGAGCCGCTTCAACAACAACGAACAAGGAACACTTTTTTAACACAAAAAGATGGGCAAACTGCAATCACTTTTGAAAGAGACTGCCATCTATGGCTTGAGCAGCATCGTCGGGCGTTTCCTGAACTACCTTCTTGTGCCACTCTACACGGCAAAGATGAGTGTCGAGAGCGGAAACTACGGTGTGGTGACAAACGTTTATGCCTGGACAGCCGTCCTGCTTGTCATCCTCACCTTTGGATTTGAAACCACCTTTTTCAGGTTTGCAAGCAAGAACAAGGAGAACACGCCAAAGGTATTCTCAATGTCGATGCAGGTAATTGGCACATTGTGTGCCCTGTTCCTCCTGGCAGTATTCTGCTTTTTGCCATCAATCTCCGTGGCACTCGGCTACGAAATGCACCCGGAGTTCATTGGTATGATGGCTGTGGTTGTGTCGCTCGACGCATTGCAGGCCATCCCGTTCGGACTGCTCAGATTGCAGAAACGCCCTATCAAATTCGCATCGCTGAAGTTGCTGAACATATTCACCAACATTGCACTCAACCTGTTCGTGTTCGTTGCACTGCCCTATCTGCACTCAAGGAACCCCGGGGTTTACGACAGCATCTATTTCCCCGAGAACCAGGCCTTCTATGTATTCTTCATAAACCTGATATGTACGGCCGGCATCACCTTCTTCCTGATACCGGAGCTGAAGATGTACCGCCCCACGACTGACAAGGAACTGCTAAAGAGTATGCTCAAATACTCCTGGCCGCTGTTGCTCCTGGGCATTGCCGGTGTGTTGAACCTGCACGCCGACAAGATTATATATACCTGGCTTGTCCCCGGCGAGAAAGGAATACAGGAGCTTAGCGTCTATGGAGCCGCTGTAAAGATTGCAGCCATTATGGCAATGCTGATGCAGGCCTTCCGCTATGCCTATGAGCCATTCGTGTTCAGCAACAGCAAGGAGAAGGACAGCAAGGCGCTATATGCCAAAGCGATGAAATACTTCATCATTGTGTCGATGCTGGCATTCCTGGTGGTGGTTTTCTATATGGACATACTGAAGTACATCATAAACAGCAACTACTGGGATGGACTAAAGGTGGTGCCCATTGTTATGGCCGCCGAGATATTTATGGGCATATACTTCAACCTCTCGTTCTGGTACAAGTTAAACGACGAGACATACTGGGGAGCAATTTTCTCTTTCATTGGCTGCGCACTGCTGTTTGCCGTGAACATAATCTTTGTGCCAAGATATGGCTACATCGCCTGCGCGTGGGCATCGTTCACCGGCTACTTTGCCGCGATGTTGCTGTCATACATCATTGGACAGAAAAGGAATGCGATAGATTACGACCTGAAGACCATCTTCGGGTACACATTGCTCTTTGCCGTGCTCTACGGTGCATCGTCAGTTATTCCCGCCGGCAACAGCACAACAAGGATGCTTTGCAATACCGGACTGCTGTCGGTATTCATATTCTTTACCTTGCGCACTATCAGAATGGACATTGGGGCACTGCGCGCCAAGAAAGATTGACAGTCCACATAGCGAGTGCGCACAGGCAGCAACCTGTGCGCACTCGCTTTTTATTCTCACCCTGCGCATTTTTACAACTAAATTAACACTAAATTGAGATAATTAACTATATTTGCACTGTACTGCGCGGACACGAACTGCATTGATTGCAGGAAATACCGGAGCAACGCCTGTTTCTCCGCTTGTATATGCTTGTGTCCGGGGGAATTTACAGCAACAGAAACCACACGGTAACAACTATAATCGGATATAAAGATTATGAGCAATATAATTCAAATAGACGTCGAGTCGATTATTGCAGCAAAGGCTGGAAAGAAAGCACGCTACGTTCCACGTTTCGTCATTTCATATTTGAAGAAAATCATCCATCAGGATGAGGTAAACGAGTGTCTGCGCATTTTCGGACACAAGAACGGCCTGGAATTCATCAGTGCCTTTATGGAATATTTCAACAACTCATTCGAGATTCACGGTATTGAGAACCTGCCACACGATGACCGCCATTACACATTCGTGAGCAACCACCCGCTTGGTGCACAGGATGGTCTTGGACTGGCACACATTCTTGGACCTGTATATGACGGAAAAATAAAGTTCCTTGCCAACGACCTGTTGATGAACATTCCACAGATTTCTTCATTCTGGATTCCAATAAACAAGACCGGTAACCAGGCGCGTAACCTGCCACAGCAGATAACAGCAGCCTTCGAGAGCGAGAACCACATCATTATGTTCCCTGCAGGAATGTGTTCGCGCAAGCAGAAGGGCGTCATCAAGGACCTGCCCTGGAAAAAGACATTCATCACAAAGAGCGTACAGACGAAGCGTGATGTTGTCCCCATCCACTTCGAGGGAGCCAACTCCGAGTTTTTCTACCGCCTTGCAAACATAAACAAGATGCTGGGAATCAAGTTCAACATCGCGATGCTTTACCTGAGTGACGAGATGTTCAAGAACAGGAACAAGAAGTTCAAGGTTACGATAGGCAAGCCCATCCCCTGGCAGACATTCGACAAGACCAAAAATGCAACAGAATGGGCACAATATGTCCAGGATATTGTATACGCACTGTAAAACACTTACATAATGGATATGAAAGACATTATTGCACCGGTTCCCAAGGAGCTGCTGAAAGCAGAACTTACCGAGGACAAGATGTTGCGCTTCACACAAAGAAGCAACAACGAGATATACATTGTCACAGCATTCGACGCGCCCAATGTGATGCGCGAGATTGGTCGTCTGCGCGAGATAGCATTCCGCGCTGCCGGCGGTGGAACAGGCAAGGAGCTCGACATTGACGAGTTCGACACAATGGAGGTACCATACAAGCAGCTCGTCGTGTGGAACCCCGAAAACGACGACATCGTAGGCGGCTACCGCTTCATCGGTGGCAACGATGTACGTTACGACGAGAAAGGCGAGCCAATAATTGCCACAGCACACGGAATGTTCCGTTTCTCGGAGAAATTCCTCAATGAGATTCTGCCGCATACCGTTGAGCTTGGCCGTGCATTCGTGTCGCTCGAGTACCAGTCGACGCGTATGGGTTCAAAGAGCCTTTTTGCACTCGACAACCTTTGGGACGGCTTGGGAGCACTCGCCGTGATATTGCCCGACATAAAATACTTCTATGGCAAGGTCACAATGTACCCGTCGTACCTTACAAAGGCACGCGATATGATTCTTTACTTCCTGAAAAAGCATTTCCCCGACAAGGATGGCCTTGTAATGCCGGTGAACCCGCTGCAGCTTGAGACCGAAGAGAGCGAGCTCGAGAAGATTTTCACAGCAGACACGTTCAAGGAGGACTACAGGATACTGAAGCAGGAGGTGCGCAACTTCGGCCTTGCAATACCACCGATGGTGAATGCATATATGGGACTGTCGCCCACAATGAAGATTTTTGGCACAGCGGTGAATTACGACTTTGGCAATGTCGAGGAGACAGGCCTGCTGATAACCGTCGACGAAATGCAGGAGAGCACATATATGCGTTACATAGAATCCTTTATGCGTCTGCACCCCGAAGGCATCAGACTCACATCGGGAGCCAACAAGGTGTTCTAGGAGATTGGAAACACCGGTAACAAGGAAAATTAATTCGCCATTGACGACAACAATTTCACCTTTTCCACAATTATATTCAATAGTATGAAAGTTGAAATAATAAACAAATCGAAACATCAGTTACCATCATATGCCACAGCACTGTCGGCCGGAATGGATTTGAGAGCAAACCTGGACACGCCCATCGTGTTGCAGCCATTGGAGAGGACACTTGTCCCCACAGGCCTTTACATAGCCCTGCCGGCAGGATATGAGGCGCAAGTGCGTCCACGCAGTGGCCTTGCCATCAAGAAGGGAATCACCGTGCTCAACTCGCCCGGCACAATAGATGCCGACTATCGCGGCGAAGTGTGCGTGATACTTGTAAACCTCTCGAACGAGCCATTTACAATAACCGATGGTGAGCGCATAGCACAGATGGTGATTGCACGCCACGAGCAGGTGGAATGGTGCGAATGTGAAGTGCTTGGCGAGACCGGGCGCGGTGCCGGAGGTTTCGGGCACACCGGTGTATAAACGACAAATGTATGAAGCAACCGGGACGATATATAGTATATTTTCTCCTTATGTTGCTGTGGGGCACGGGAATGGCCCAGAACAGCGAAAATAATATCGACGCACGCAAGCGTGCCGTCGATTATTTTCATTTGGAGTCTACATCACTGATGGAGCAGGAGAGGTATGACGAGGCATTCGAGCTGCTCGAACATTGCCACTCACTCGACAGCTCGTCGTCGGCCATAAGGTATTTCCTTGCGCCCTACTACAGCGTGCTTGGCAATGACAGCATAGCGTGCGCGATGCTTGAGAGCATTGTCAGCGAAAACCCCGACAATGTTGCATACAACGACGCACTAGTGAACCAGTATGCCAGAACCGGCAACTGGAAGGCAGCCATTGCCGTGTATGAAAAAATCGTTGACAGCGCACACACAAAAAGTGAGATATACAAGTCGCTGTACACACTCTATTACAACGACAACAATTTCGAAAAGGCACTTGAGGTACTTGACCGGATTGAGAGCATCGAAGGCAATTCGGGTGAACTCACAGAGTTGAGGCTGCAGCTGTATATGCTGCTGAGCCGTCACGACGAGATGATTGCCATCATTGAAAAGGCCATTGCCGAGAACCCTGACAACACGCATTTCATTACTGTCCTGGGCGAGTTGTACACGTTACTTGGAAAGTATGACCCGGCAAAAGAGACATTCAACAGGGTGCTTGAGAAATCACCCGGCGATGTCCACACACTGAAAGCCCTCGTCAACCTCTATTCACAGACCGAAGACGAGACAGGCTACTGCAATGCAATGGAGACATTGATTAAAGGCGAGAACACCGACACAGAGACACGCCTGTCGAACCTGGTGAGCTACATATTGCACAAAGAGAGAAAGGACAGCACATACATAAAACCCTTTTTTCAGGAGCTGTTGCAGCTCCCCCACGACCAGTTGCCACTGCACGAAACGTATGCCGATTATCTTGAATACAAGAAGGCCGACGCAAGTGAACTGATTCCCATATATGAAAAGATAGTGGAACTCGACTCCGAGAATGTGGGTGCAATAATCAAGCTGTTGCAATGCGCGATAAGGGAGGAGGACAAGGAGGCCGTCTCAAGATATGCCGACGAAGCACTCCTCTACCTGCCACACAAGCTGGAGCTGTACTTCTACAAAGGATTTGCACTCTACCTGCTTGGACACAAGAAAGAGAGTATTGACATATACAAGGATGGATTGGAGAAGCGAGATGCCGACACAGAGCACTCGGCAATTGCTGCAGTGTTCACCACATTGGGCGACACCTATCACGAGCTCGATATGAGAAAAGAGAGCTATGCGGCATACGACTCGGCACTTGTGTACGACCCATACAGGCAGGATGTGCTGAACAACTATGCCTACTATCTATCACTCGAGAACAGGGAGTTGCAGAGAGCTCTGGAAATGAGCCGCAAGACCATTGACGAAGAACCGGAGAACCAGACCTACCTTGACACATATGCCTGGATACTCTTCAAACTCGGCCGTTATGAAGAAGCAAAGGCATACGCCGAAAAGATAATCTCGCTCGACGAAGTGATGAGCTATGTCGTGCTGCACCACATCGGCGACATATTTGCAAAGTGCGGCAACATAGAAAATGCCGTGACATACTGGGAGATGGCACGCGAGGCGGGAGACAAAACAAAAATATTGGAAAAGAAAATCAGGAAACGTAAATATTTCAATGGCACGCCATATTAAGAACATAACACTTGCCGCACTGGCACTTTGCCTGCTGCTTGTAGGCTGTAGGCCGTGGAAAGCTCTGCAAAGCCACGAGGAGACAACAGGGACAATGGCCTACATTGCCTCGCTCCCCGCTGTGACGCCGGACACAACCGCCCTGCAACACATCACCGGCAACGCCACATTTGGCATTGACACAGACGGCAACGAGATAACCCTGAAGGGCAAGCTGCGCATCAAACGTGGTGAGGGAATACAGTTGAGCATAACACCTTTTGGCCTTGTCGAGGCCGCCTGCATCGAGTTCCTCCCCGACAAGGTACGCCTCATCAACAAGATGACAAAAAGCTACACCGAACTGCCCTACTCCCTTGCCGGAGCAATAGGGCTCGGCGGCATCAACTACGGGATTGTGGAGGCGCTGCTGCTGAACTACGCATTTCTGCCCGACGGCCGACCGGCCTACAAGGGACTGAAAGGGATGAAGATTGAAGAACAGGAAAGCCAGTACATATTAAGCACAAAAGGGAAGGATGCAATGCAATACAGTTTTGCCATTGACAAGGAGAGCGGCAATCTTGTTTCGTGCAGCGGCACCGGCAAAACCGGCGAAAGCATAAAGTGCGACTACTCGGGCTTTGCCGACATCGGCGACATATCCTTCCCCGGCGGCATATCCATAGGCTTTACGGGAGACACCACAATGAAACTTGATTTGAAACTGAACAAGACAAACAACAAACCATTCAACTTTTCGAGTCGCAGCACAAACAGCTCATACCGCAAACAGGGCATCGTCGACTTCATCAATTCCATCAAATGAAATCTATGAAAAAACATATAATAGACGGCATATTGCTGCTGTTGTTCTCAATCTTCACACTCTCCAATATCCAGGCACAGAAGAACAGTGTCGAAAGCCTGCGCAGCAAGGCCAACACACTGCGCAAGGAGATAAAGGAGAAAGAGGCCATCATTACATCGTCGCAGAAGAACATCAACAGCAGGCTTGGTAACCTAAAGATAATAACAGCAAAAATCGGGGAGTACAAGGGACTGGTGGATGTGCTTCAAAAGGAGGTCAAGGCTCTTGATGACAGGATGGCAGTCATCGACGACGAAATCAAAGTTCTTGGCAAGGAGATTTATGAGAAGGAAAAGAGTGTCGAGATTTCACGCGCCGAATATGCCGAGGCGCTGCGCAAGGCACGCAAATACAACAATTTCGAGAACAAGATGATGTTTGTGTTCTCGGCCGACGACTTCAGCAGAATGGCACGCCGTTACAGATATGCCAACAGCTACCTGAATGCCCATAAAGAGCTTGCCGACAGCCTGAAAAAGAGGATTGCCCAACTGCAGGAGAAACAGGGAGAACTAAAGGAGAAGCGCGGCGAACTCGAGGAAGCACGCGCTGCAAAGCAGGCTTCGCTCAAGGAGCAGGAGACCGAACGCGCACGCATACAGAAACTGGAACAAGAGCAGAAGAACATTATTGCCGGGCTACGGAAGGAGAAGAAAAAAGTGGAGGCCGCACTCAAGAAACAGCGTAACGAGCTGAACAAGCTGAATGCGGCAATCAAGCGCGAGGTCGACAAGATTATCGCCGCCGAGAAGGAAAAGGAGAGAAAAAAGAGGGAGGCAGCGGCCGCGGCAGCAAAAAAAGGAGAACAGCCTGCAAAGGAGGATACAAAGTTCAACGAGGATGCCGGCGTTGCCAAAATGTCGGGCTCTTTCCAGGGGAACAAGGGCAAGATGCCAGTTCCAATTACAGGAGCATTCCTTGTTGTAGACAAATTTGGCGAGAGAAATGCTGTAGCAGGCAAAGGAAGCGTAATGATAAACAACGGCGGCATCACCTTTAAGGGAGTGAAGGGTGCCAAGGCCCGCTCGATATTCGAGGGAACAGTCTCAACAGTGTTCCACCACAACGACTACACTTGCGTGCTTGTGCGCCACGGAAAATACATATCGGTGTACTGTAATGTAGAGAATGTGCGCGTAAAAAGCGGAGACACCATAAAGAGTGGAGATATCATTGGCGATGTAGCCATAGATGCCGAAGATGGTAACCCGAAGTTGCTCTTTCAGCTCTACCAGGAAAAGACACTGCTGAACCCCGCCGGATGGTTGAAATTATAATAACCTGAGTTCGATATAAGCCAAATCAAATCGCGAATCTGTCATTTCGATGGAGCATAGCGACGAGACGTGTTGTTGAGGGCTTGCCGCCTGAAAAAATCTCAAAATATCGCGAAATATGAGATCTCTCACGTACGTTCGAGATGACAAAATACGCTAAAATTCTTATTCGAACTCACGTTATAATAAA
>JAEIGA010016411.1_pt1 | contig 11270 bp, 8 predicted proteins | sample 9270691 | NCBI WGS metagenome assembly JAEIGA01 (sample SAMN17057246, study PRJNA624740) | gut metagenome | biome: biome; isolation source: fecal sample | host: Bos grunniens | place: China: Xizang | collected 2019
CCCCACCGCCACCTCCAAACGGGCGCAAAAGGACACGCCGTAAAGCTCCCCTGCCAGCTCGGCGGAAAAGGCCCCCTGCATTCCCTCGTCGGGAGAGGGCACGGGCGGAGCGCAGGACACCCCACAGCCGAGTACCCCCAGCAGGATCAAAACCGCAATTCCGCGCAGAAAATTCCTCATGCTTCCCCTTCTTTCGCCCCAAAAATCCCCGCCCTCGCGGGCTCTGCTCCAAATATATGAATTATTTTTGCTTTTGATGTGTAAAAAAGATTGCAATATTTGTCTGGTTGTGCTATAATGGTAAGAGAAACGAAATTCACCACCGCTTGGTAGCAAAGGAGACGCCGTATGGAACCCGCATATACCCTTTTTTCCGCCCTTCCCGGGCAACAGCAAAAGCGCGCTTGGGCCGAGATCGACCTGGACGCCCTACGGCAGAACTATCGCCTCCTGCGCGCCACCGTGACCGCTGCCTCCCCCACCACTCGCATGATTGCCGTGGTGAAGGGCGAGGGCTACGGACACGGCTACCCCCATTGCATTTCCACCCTCCTGGAGGAGGGCTGTGACTTTTTTGCGGTGGCCACCCTGGAGGAGGCCTTGGCGGTACGGAAGATCTGCAACGCGCAAGGACACAAGCCCAATGTGCTGATCCTGGGCTACACCGATCCCGCCTGCGCTCCCCTCCTTTCCGCCCACGCCCTGACCCAGGCCCTGCTGTCCCCCGCCTACGCCGCCGCCCTGCACAGGGAGGCCGAAGCCGCATCTCTGTGTCTTTCGGTCCACGTGGCGGTGAATACCGGCATGAACCGCATCGGCTTTGCCGTGCGAAACGAGGCCGAGGTGGAGGCCACCGCACGGGAGATCCTTTCCCTCGCCGCGGACAGCCGATGGAAGATCGACGGCATCTTTACTCACTTTGCCCGGGCCGACGAGGAAAACGACCCCGATGCCGTTTCACTGACCGATCTGCAGATGCAACGCTTCCGCGCTCTGCGCACCCGCCTGGAGCCCACCCTTTCCGTCCCCCTCTGGCATGCCTGTAACAGTGCCGCCGCCCTGACCCGTCCCGCGGATCATCTGGACGCGGTACGCCTGGGGATCCTCCTCTTTGGCTCCTCCCCGCTGGAGGTACCGCGGATTCCTCTCCGCCCGGTGATGAAGCTGAAGACCCTGGTGGCCCACCTGCACCGTCTGCTTCCCGGAGAGGCGGTTGGCTACGGCGGCGAATACGTGGCCACCGAGGAACGCCTCCTTGCCACCCTTCCCATCGGCTACGCCGACGGACTTCCCCGTGCCGCCACGGGTGCCCGCGTTACGGTGCACACCCGCTCCGGCCCCCGCTCTGCTCCTCTGGTGGGACGCATCTGCATGGATCAATGTATGATCGACGTCACCGACCTGGGAGCCGACCTCGGGAACGAGGTCACGGTGTTTGGCGAGGATCCCCGGGCGCTGGCCACCCTCTCCCGCCACGTGGGAAGCATTGACCACGAGCTGCTCTGTGGCATCTCTCCCCGGGTTCCACGGATCTACCTCGATTCCCGGAATCCCAAGTTCACATCCAAGGAGTAACCTATGAAACGAACCACGCTTTCCTTTTTCTGTCTTTTTCTCTGCCTGCTGTTGCTGTTGCCCATGACGGTTTCCTGCACGGAACGCTCCAGTCCCCTGACCTCTAACGGCATCCGCTCGGTGACCCTGAACGCCCGAGGCAAGCTGGAGATCCCCGTGACCATGAACAGCCACCTGCTGGAGGAGCACAAGGGCCAAAAGCTCTGCCTTTACGAGCTTCTCCCCGGGGAGGAGCTGGCGGATCTGGCCACCAAGACTCCCGTAGCCGAGAAAAAAGTGAGTGCCTCGGTGCAGTTCCGCCTGCCCCTGGAGGAAAATGGCACCACCCGCCTTTACTCCTCCTTTGTGGTGGCCTTTTCGGACGGCACCCTGCTCGCCTCCACTCCCGTGAGTGTTGGAAACCCCGAATTCCTGGCCGCCGACACGGCGCGCTACCCCTATTTTGGATCCCCGAAGGGACTCACGGTGGAAAACGCCGCCCCCGATCCCTCCTTAGGTGCCACCCACGCTCTGCTTTCGGTGCGTCTTTCCGAGCTTCTGGGAGGGAGCGATGTCTTATCCTTTGGCACGAAAGAATTCTCCTATTCTGCCCTCCGCCTGGAGCAGCTGGATCGGGAGGTGCGTGCCGCCAACGAGGCCGGTATGACGGTTTCTCTGGGGCTCACCGTGGATGCCATCCCCTCTTTTGAAGCCCTGACAGCCCTTTTGGATCTGTTGGCCGCCCGCTATGTCAAGGATTCCTCCTTTGGCCGCGTTGTGGCCTGGATGCTCCTCTTTGACGGAAGCCTGGAGGCCACCGACACGGCATCCGTGGTTCGTCTTTCCACCCTCTCTCTGCGCTCCCGTTACGCCAACGCCCGGGTCTATGCCGTGGCGGCGCTGGAGAGTTTGAGCGCTACCCTTTCCTTCTTTACCGAGCTTCACAAATCCCTCTCTGCCAAAGGCTCCATGGAGTGGTGCGCCGGGGTGGCGCCCCTCCCCTCCACCGACCCCTGGACGGTCACCAATGACGACCGCATGACGGTGGACAAGCTCCCCGAGGTGCTGAAATTCCTTTCCTCGAGCGAGCTGAAGAACCGTCCCGCCCGCCTGGCGGTGTGCGGATTGCGCTTTGCCGCGGTGGACGAGGAGAAGCAGGCCGCCGCGCTGGCCTATTCCTACCGTTTGGCCCTGGCCAACGGCGCCCATACCGTCTTTTACGGAGCCCAAAACGATGACGTGTACGGTCTTTTGGACGGCGAGGGCAACCGTCGCCGCGCCGCTGACCTCTTTACCGACCAGGATCTCGGTCTTTCCGCCGAAGACGTGGCTCTGTGCGATCGCTTCTCGGGCGGTGCCTTCTCGACCCTCCCCGCCACGGTCTCCCGTCGGGAGCTGAGCGGCTCGGCCGCCAACGGCAACGACGGTATGGAGATCACTCCCCTCTTTGATTTTTCCAAGAACGATACCCATGGCTTTACCGCGGTGGGCGGCTGGAGCACCCCCGAATGTAAGGAATCGGTTTCCCTGGGGTATCCCGTACTCTACACCTGGCTGGCCCACGAAAAGGGACAGGCCCAGGGCGTGCGCACCGTGCTGGAAAACGGACGAGCCCTGGAGGATGCCTTCTCGGTTTCGGCCCGCTTCCTGCTGCAAAACCGCACCGCCGAAACCTCCGAGGTGACCCTGGTGCTGGAGGGCGTGACCAAGAACGGCACGCGCCTCTCTTGGTCGGCCACCACAGAGGTTTCCAACGGCAGCTGGCAGACCGCCACCTTTTACATCAGTAATTTTGCCGCCGAGGCCGACCTCTCCCAGCCCTGCACCCTGACCCTGCTCACCTCGGCCGAGGAGGAAGGCGAGGAGGGCGAGGAGCTCCGCTATCTGCTCTGGCTGGATACCCTGGGACTCCGCTATCCCAAGGCCAACCCCACCGCAAGCCTCTTCCTGCCCATTCTGGGAGGCGGCCTGCTCCTGGGTCTGGTCCTGACCCTCTCCACCTACTTTTTGAGTGTTTCCCGCAAGCGTCGCCGCGCCCGCGCGGCTCGCTACCGCAAATAAAGGAGGCCACCATGTCCCAAACTCCATTCCGCTACGAAAAACGAACCTCGGATCTGGCCTTCCGAAGCAACAGAAGCAATCACAAGGAGATCAATCTTCGCTGCTCCCCGCACCTGCACCGAGAGATCGAGCTGGTCTGCTTTTTTGAGGGTCACGCCGTGGCCTACGCCGATTCGATCCGCTGTGAGCTGGAGGCCGGCGACGTGTTCATCGCCTTTCCCAACCAGATCCATCACTACGAGACCTTCGGTCCCGAAAAATATTATCTGTTCATCGTGAACCCCGAGATCATGCCCGAACTGGCCGATCAGTTCAATCTGGGGCTTCCCCACTCCCCCGTGATCAAAGGCGCGGCCAATCATCCCCGCATCCGTCAGACCATCGAATCTCTCTACTACGCCTGCGAACGGGAAAACCAGCCCTTTGGGGGAAGCCTGCGGCAGGGGTATCTCCTGGCCCTCTTCTCGGAGCTTTTGGCGCAAATGCCTCTCTCCCACCTCCACCTGGGAGATTCCAACGCTCTGCGAGCCATCGTTTCCTTTTGCACCCAGAACTTTACCGAGAACCTTTCCCTCTCTCTCCTGGAGGAGCGACTGCACTTGAACAAGTATTACATTTCCCACCTGTTCAGCGGAAAGCTGGGTCTGCGCTTTAACGATTACATCAATTCCCTGCGGGTCTCCGAGGCCTGCCGCTATCTGCTCAACACCGATCAATCGATCACCGACATCAGCGAAAAGGTGGGCTTTAACACCCTGCGCACCTTCAACCGCGCCTTCATCAAGCAGATGGGAGTTCCTCCCACCGAGTACCGCAAGAACGACCTTCGAAATCAACCTCTTTAAAAACGCAATATTTGTCTGAAAAGGAGCTTTTCTATGTATTTAGTCAAGGACATCAACCTGGCCCCCTCGGGTGCCGATAAGATCGCCTGGGTGCAATCCTACACCCCCATCCTCAACTCCATTAAAAAGGAGTTTGAACAGACCCTTCCCTTCCGGGATCTTCGCATTGCCATGTCGATCCACCTGGAGGCCAAAACAGCGTACCTTGCCAAGGTGCTTCGCGCCGGCGGCGCCGAGGTCTTCGTGACCGGCTGCAATCCCCTCTCCACCCAGGACGACGTTGCCGCGGCTCTGGCCGAGGATGGCTTTTCGGTCTTCGCCCGCCACGGCGTGAGTGACAAAGAATACACCGAGCACTTGAAGATGGTGCTGGCCTGCTCCCCCGATCTGATCATTGACGACGGCGGCGACCTGATTTCCCTGCTCCACGGCGAGTGCCGCGCATACGGCAAGAATCTCATTGGCGGCTGCGAGGAGACCACCACGGGCATTCACCGCCTCTTTGCCAGAGAGCGGGCAGGCCTGCTGGATTACACCATGATTGACGTCAACGACGCCGATTGCAAGCATCTGTTTGATAACCGCTACGGCACAGGCCAATCCACCCTGGACGGCATTATGAACTCCACCAACCTCATCCTTGCAGGCAAGACGGTGGTGGTTGCCGGCTACGGCTGGTGCGGTAAGGGCGTTGCTATGCGAGCCAAGGGCATGGGCGCTGTGGTGGTAGTCACCGAGATCGACCCCGTGAAGGCCATCGAGGCCGTGATGGACGGCTTCCGCGTGATGCCCATGGACGAGGCCGCCAAGATCGGCGATCTCTTCATCACCCTCACCGGCTGCTCTGACGTGATCACTCGCCGCCACTTTGAATCCATGAAGGACGGCGTGCTCCTGGCCAACAGCGGCCACTTTGACGTGGAGATCAACAAGGCCGATCTCCTCTCCCTCTCGGTGCGCGATTGGGAGCGCAAGCCCAACATTCACGGCTATGAGATGGCCGACGGCCGCGTCCTCAACCTCCTGGCCGAGGGGCGTCTTGTCAACCTGGCCGCAGGCAACGGTCACCCCGCCGAGATCATGGACATGTCCTTTGGCATCCAGGCCAAGAGTTTGGAATTCCTGGCCAAGAACGCAGGACGTCTGGAAAAGAAGGTCTACGCTGTACCCGCCGAGATCGACCGCGCCGTGGCCGAGATCAAGCTGGCCTCCATGGGCACCTCCATCGATGCTCTGACCGAGGAGCAAAAGGCGTACCTGGGACGGGTGGAATGATCCTTCGCGCCTTTTGCGATCCCCTTCCTCGCCTTGTTTAAAATAGCAATATTTGTCTTATTTGTTTTCTGTTTTTTGATCTATTTCCCTTCATTATCCTTATAAAGGAGACGTTATGTCAATTTCTACCGATGCCTGCCGCGCGCAGGTAATTGTGGTTGGCGCCGGGCACGCCGGCATCGAAGCCGCCCTGGCGTCGGCACGCCTGGGGGTGGACACAGTGCTCTTTACCCTCTCTCTGGATGCCCTCGCCAACCTGCCCTGCAATCCCTCCATTGGAGGCACAGCCAAGGGACACCTGGTCTATGAGATCGATGCCCTGGGCGGCGAAATGGGGCGCGCTGCCGACCTGGTGACCCTGCAATCCCGTACCCTGAACCTGGGCAAAGGCGCCGCGGTGCAAAGCAAGCGAGTGCAGGCCGACCGCCGCAAATACCAGGCCATTATGAAAGAAACTCTGGAAAAAACTTCCAATTTACGTTTGATCCAAGGAGAGGTCACCCAGCTGCTTTGGGACGAGGGCACCCCCCGCCGTGTGCGCGGCGTGGTGACCCGGCTGAAGGAGTGCTGGGAGTGCGATTGCGTGGTGCTGGCCACAGGCACCTTCCTGGAGAGTGCCATCTTCGTTGGGGATGTGAGCTATGAGGCCGGCCCCGCCGGTCTGCTCCCTGCAAAGGGACTTTCTGCCTCTCTGGAGGCGGCCGGGATCCGTCTGCTCCGCTTCAAAACCGGAACTCCCGCGCGCGTCAAGCGGGAGACCATCGATTTTTCCCGTCTGGAAGAGCAACCGGGGGAGGATCGGGTAGTTCCCTATTCCGCCCTCCACGGCGAGGATCTCTTTCAGGATCTTATGCAGATCCCCTGCCACATCGTTTATACCAACGCCGAGACCCATCGGATCATTCGGGAGAATATCACCCGCAGTGCCCTCTATTCGGGCAAGATCCACGGTACCGGTCCCCGCTACTGCCCTTCCATTGAAGATAAGCTGGTTCGGTTCGCCGATAAGGAGCGCCACCAGCTCTTTGTGGAGCCCATGGGAGAAAACACCGAGGAAATGTACATTCAAGGCTTTTCCACCTCCCTGCCCACCGACGTACAAAGACAGATGCTTGCCTCCCTCCCTGGCTTTGAAAACGCCCAGATCATGCGCTACGCCTACGCCATCGAGTACGATTGCGCCGATCCCACCCAAATGGACGCCTCTCTGGAGTTCAAAGCCCTCTCCGGGCTCTTCGGCGCGGGGCAATTCAACGGCACCTCAGGCTACGAGGAAGCCGCCGCCCAGGGTCTGGTGGCCGGCGTGAACGCCGCGCGAAAGATTTTAGGCAAGGAACCCCTGCTTCTTCCCCGTTCCAGCAGCTACATCGGCACTCTCATCGACGATCTGGTCACCAAGGGCACCAACGAGCCCTATCGCATGATGACCTCCCGTTCAGAATACCGCCTGTTGCTCCGTCAGGACAACGCCGATCGCCGTTTGACCCCCATTGGTCACGAGATTGGACTGATCAGCGATGAGCGTTTTGCTTCCTATTGTTCTAAGGTAGCCCTTCAGGAGGCCGAGAAGGAACGCCTGGAAAGCACTCACGTTTCCCCTGCCCAAGCCGAGGAATTTCTCCTTTCCCTGGGAGAAACCCCGCTTAAATCGGGAGCCTCCCTGGCAGATCTGCTCCGTCGACCCCCGATCACCTACGAACAACTGGCGCAGATCGATCCGGAACGCCCAATTCTTCCTTATTTAGTACGTTTGAGCGTAGAAACCGACATCAAATACGCCGGCTACGCCAACCGTCAGCTTTCCGAGGTGGAACGCCACCGCAAGCTGGAGGAAAAGAAGCTCCCCGCCGATCTGGACTACTCCACCATCCGCGGACTCCGCCTGGAAGCCGCCCAAAAACTGAATCAGATCCGCCCCCGCACTCTGGGGCAGGCATCCCGTATCAGCGGTGTGAATCCGGCGGACATTTCGGTTCTTTTGATCTATCTTGGTATGAAATGAGGTTTTTCCATGGAACAGACCCAATTTAACGTTTTTCTTGCAGAATCCTGCGAGAAAAACAGGATTTCACCCCTGAATGACAACCAAATCGACATTTTCTGGCGCTTTGCGAATTACCTTATGGAGGTCAATCAGACCACTAACCTCACAGCAATCCGCAATCTTCCTGATGTGATCACCAAGCACTTTGTGGATTCTCTCACCGTGAGTGCCAAGATCCCTCAAGGCGCACGGGTGCTGGATCTGGGATGCGGTCCCGGCTTTCCGTCGATTCCGCTGGCCATCGCTCGCCCCGATCTGACCATTGTAGCCCTGGACAGCACCGACAAGAAGATCCGCTTTGTAAACGAGAGCGCGGCACTTTTAGAGCTTTCCAACCTCAAGGGCATCGCCGGACGAGCAGAAGACAGCAAGATCCGCACCACCCTTGGAGAATTCGACGTTGTGGTCAGTCGCGCCGTAGCTCGTTTGAATCTTCTTTGCGAGCTTTGCATACCGTACGCTCGCGTTGGAGGCAAATTGATTGCGATGAAAGGCGCCAAAGGCGAGGAAGAACTAGCCGAAGCACAAAACGCCATCAAAGTCCTCGGCGGCAAAGCAACCATCTTCTCGGAACCTCTGATCACAGAGGAGGGAAGTGAGGAGCGTTGCTTGGTGGAAATTCAAAAGATTGCGCCCACCCCCAAGCAATACCCGAGAGCCTACGCTACCATTCTGAAAAAGCCGTTATAACCAATGTTTCACGTGAAACCTTCCGCAAAAGCAACGGGATGTTTCACGTGAAACTTTTTTATTGCTTTTTCATGTTTCACGTGGAACATTCTCTCACAATCCACCTATGTTTCACGTGAAACATGAAAAATTATTGTGAATTTCTATTTTCTTGCTATTATCTGTTGAATTCTTCGCAAAAATGTGATATAATAAGGAAAAGATTTTTTGAAAGGAAAGAACAATGCCAATGGGAAAAATTATTGCATTTGCAAACCAAAAGGGCGGCGTAGGCAAAACCACCTCTGCGGTGAATATTGCGGCCTCCCTGGGCGTTTTGGGATATAAAGTATTGCTCATCGACCTGGATCCCCAGGGCAACGCCACCAGCGGGGTAGGGGTAATGAAAAAATCCCTTAAAATGACCACCCTGGATCTGCTTACCACCGATGCTACCGTAGAGCAGGTGGCTCTAAAGACTCGCTACGATAATCTGAGCGTGATTCCCACCCACACCACGCTGGCTCGCGCCGAGTACGAGCTGGGCGAAAAAGAGGAAGGGGAGTACGTTTTAAAGAAAAAGCTGGAGGAAGCGCGGACAACCTACGATTACATTATCATCGACTGTCCTCCTTCTCTGGGAATGATGACGGTCAACGCCCTGAGCGCCAGCGACGGCGTGGTGATCCCTATGCAGTGCGAGTTCTTTGCTCTGGAAGGACTTTCCCAGCTCATGTTTACCATCAGCCGTATCAAGCAGCACTATAACAAGGCTCTGAACGTCACCGGAATCCTCATCACCATGTACAACAGCCGTCTGATCCTCTCCATGCAGGTGATCAACGAGCTGAAAAAGCACTATGCTGACAAGCTCTTCGAAACCACCATTTCCAGAAACCTCAAGGTTTCCGAAGCACCCGGCTTTGGCACTCCCGTGTACTATCACGAAAAGCGCTCCAAGGGCTCGGTAGAATATATGAACGTGGCCAAAGAGCTTTCAGAACGCATCTAAAGGAGGGAAACTCATGGCAAAACCAAGAATCGGAAGAGATTTTTTGAACCTGTTGGATGATAATATGATCTCGGCAGGGAAGGGGAACAATGCCGCCGTTACCCTCCGCATGGCCGACGTAGAGCCTCGCAGCGATCAGCCCAGAAAGACCTTCGGGCACGAATCTCTGGAACAGCTGGCCGATTCCATTGGTCAGTTTGGCGTGCTTCAGCCCATCATCGTACGCGAAAACACGCTGTTGCAGGGGTCCTATGAGATCATTGCCGGCGAGCGCCGCTGGCGTGCCGCTAAAATGGCAGGTCTGAGCGAGATCCCCGCCATCATTCTGGACGGCGACGATCTCAAAACCGCGCAAGTAGCCGTAATTGAGAACGTGCAAAGAGAAGATCTGAACCCCGTGGAAGAAGCCTTCGCTTATAAGACCCTCATCGATCGCTTTGATCTGACCCAAGAGGAAGTGGCGCGACAGGTAGGCAAAAGCCGTTCCACCGTCACCAATCTTCTGCGGTTGCTGGAGCTTCCCGATGAAGTTCTGGAGCTTTTGAAGAACGGAAGCCTCTCCGCGGGACATGCCCGCGCCCTTCTGGGTCTGAAAAACGAGGAGCAAATGCTTCCTCTGGCCCAAAAGATTGTAGAAAAGGATCTTTCCGTGCGGGACGTGGAGCGCACCATTCGCCTGATGAACTACGAACCCGAGGAGCTTTCCGAGGAGGACGAGCCTCTGACCCAGCGCAAGGCCTATATGAAGGATCTGGAGCATCGCGCTGTTTCTGTGCTGGGACGCCGCGTTCGCATCCTTAAGACCAACAAAAAGAAGGTCATCGAGCTGGCCTACAGCGATGATGAGGATCTGGAAGCCCTGCTCAAAACCATCTGCGGCGATGAATTCTTCGCAGAAGAAGAATAAGAATTACCAGTTATTAACATAATTACCATATTTTTACAATTTTAAAGGAGATAACCCCATGCTGGACATCAAATATATCAAGGAACAACCCGAAGAAGTCATCGCTCGCCTGGCCAAGAAGGGCAAGGACGCCAAGGAAGACATTGAAATGATCCTGAAGCTGGACGGCGAACGCCGCGCCATCATTGCAGAGAACGAGGCACTGAAGGCCGAGCAGAACAAAACCAACAAGCTGATCCCTCAGTACAAGAAGGAAGGGAAGGATCTGGCTCCCATTTTTGCCGAAATGAAGGAGCTGGGCGCCAAGACCAAGGCCAACGACGATAAGCTGAAGGAAGTGGAAACGCAGCTCACCTCCTTTATGCTGGGTCTGCCCAACCTGCCCGACGAGGATCTGCTCCCCGGCGGCAAGGAAAACAACGAGCCCCTGCGCTACTATGGCGAGCCCCGTCAGTTCGATTTTGAGCCCAAGAATCACGTGGATCTCTGCACCGATCTGGGTCTGATCGACTACAAGCGCGGCACCAAGCTCTCGGGCAACGGCTTTTGGATCTATTCGGGTCTGGGCGCTCGCCTGGAATGGGCTCTGCTCAACTATTTCATCGATTTCCATCTTGGCAACAACTACAACCTCATGCTGGTGCCCCACATGCTGGGCTACGAGTGCGGTCTGACCGCCGGCCAGTTCCCCAAGTTCCAGGACGACGTGTACTGGATGGAGACCGCCGAGGATGAGAGAAGACGCTTTATGCTTCCCACCGCCGAGACGGCGCTGGTATCTCTCCACCGCGACGAGATCCTGACCGAGGCAGATCTGCCCCGTAAGTATATCAGCTACACTCCTTGCTTCCGCCGCGAAGCAGGCAGCTACCGCGCGGACGAGCGCGGAATGGTCAGAGGACA
>JAEIGA010016412.1_pt1 | contig 11269 bp, 15 predicted proteins | sample 9270691 | NCBI WGS metagenome assembly JAEIGA01 (sample SAMN17057246, study PRJNA624740) | gut metagenome | biome: biome; isolation source: fecal sample | host: Bos grunniens | place: China: Xizang | collected 2019
AGGAAGTCTACTTCCATTTTCAATTTGATTTATGATTTCAAATATTTCTTCTCCGAAAGAAATACAATTAAAATATTCTTCAACTCCAGAAAGAACTTTCATACGTTCACTTGGAGCTTTAGTTGATTTTTTCCAACCTGCCGCCGCAAGAATATCTCGCCACTCAAGACATTTTTTTGTTGTATTTAATTTATCAACTTTGAAAGATTCAGATAAAATATTTTTTGGATTTTTTTCCATGAATTTTTTCATGGCGACATAATATTCTACAAAACGTTCTCCATAACTTTTTACTTTTGACTCAATCCCAGCATGCAATTTGATAATGTTACACAAATCATTTGTATTTACAATTTTTGCATCAAGAAAAACAGGTGATTTTTCAAAATCAATAAAAGCGTTATTTGTAAAAGATGGATGATAAAAAAGTTTCATAGAATAACTCCCAATTTTTTAGAAAACATATATATTATAGCACATTTTTGGGATTTGTCTAAAAAAAGTTATTTATATAGAAGAAAAAATACTTGTAATTCGCTGGCAAGATAAAGGGTGTAAACATTTTATCGTAACTCTTTATAACATAAAGTACTACACAGGGGGTAAAAATGTAGACATTGTAGACATAAAAATTTCAGAGTTTTTCAGCATTTTCTAAGATGAAATTAAGTCAAAAAGTTTACTATAGGAAACTTTTTGTTCGAAATTTGCGTTGAATGTTAACTTTGTAAGAAGAATTTATCTTATAAAGATATGTAAATATATCCAGTCTATCTCAATATGAGAGACTAAAATTATTATATTAAACTATGTTTTTTCCTTCAAAAAAGGAAATTAAAAAAAATATTTTCGTCAATTTATGAAAAATAATTGCTCTTATAAATTAAAAAAAATACTTATTTGACAGTAATATTTTTGGGTAGTTGATAAAAAAATAAATAAGTTTTGTCAACTTTCTCAAGAATATATGCTCTTAGTAGATATAAATAAATACTTATTCGACAGTACTTAAGTAGAGTTGAAATGGAAATCACTATATCCCAAGATGATAGAGTGATTTTGTTACAATTAATTACATTTTTTTAAGGAGGCTTCAAATGGAAGCAAAAACAATCGGTTTTAATTTCTTGGGTCAGAACTGGACTGCTGAGTTCAATTATCAAGGAGAATCTCCTGTGGCAGGTGCAACAATGATAAGTGAAAAAACTCCACAGAAACTAACTTGTATCGTTGGAAAAAAATCACTTGATGAAAACGATAAAGCCGAACTCAAAAGAAATCTTATCACATCTTTAATACTTGAAGTTCTTGTTGCAAAATACGGAAAATTTGTTTTAATCGATAAAAACGGCGAAAAATCCTCAGAGAGTGGCAAACTTAACTGGGAAAATGTTTTGGATGGTGATTTGCTTTATACAATCGCAGAATACAACGAAGAAATACAGTCTATAGCAAATGAACTTTTAAAACAGATGATCGATTACGCAGCAACCTTATAAAAATGTTACGGATAGAGTTCACTACTCTATCCTACAAATAAAATTTCATTTAAAAAAATTTCAAAAAAAATATTAAAAAAAAATACCGAATTGACAGTAATACATTGGGTAGGTTGATAAAAAAACTTTTTGTCAACTTAATAAATTTTATTGCTCTTATAAAGATAGGTTGATAAAAACATTATCAACATAGGAAACAACATTTTAATATCTTAATGGAGGATTTCATGGGATTCGGACTTATTGCATTAGGCGTAATTGGTGTTACATATGTAACAGGTGATTCACAAAGAAAACAAAAGATGAGAAACATCGGCTCACAAATTGTTGAAGTAACAAAAGAAGCAACAGTTAGTGCAGTAAAAACAACAAAAAATATGATTCAAAAAATGAAAGCAAAACACGATGCTGCATCAAATAATAAGGGTGATAATTAGGAGGCTTTATGTTTAATAGAAATAATTTTGAAAAAATTTTTATTGGTGGATTGTTCGGTGCAATTTTAGCCACTGGATATAATTTCGTACAGAACATAAGAAAAAATAAACTAGCCAACTCAAAAATTGAAATCACAGATGAACTTAATCAAGAGATTGGTAGGTTAAAAGAACAAATCGATAATTTGAAAAAAGAAAGGATTTCATTCGATAAAAAAAATTTATTTACTTCTATTTTTAGAATGAAAAATAAAGATAATCTAATTATCGATTCAGAAATAAAATATAAAGAAATCAAAATAAAAGAACTAGAAGAAAAAATATCAGAAATCCGAAAATGCGAATCAATAAAAATGGTTCGATATGTGGAAGCTGATATTTCTAATAAAGTTCTTTTATTGGAGGAGAAAGCAATTTAATAAATAAAAATAGAATATATACTTTTTTCAGATAGCTGTTGAGTGCTATTCTAAATAAAACTTTTATTAGGAGAAAAACATTTATGGAAAAACGAAATACTTTTTTGAAATCAAATTTTTTAGTAACAGAAATTATTGGCATCGCTATACAAATCATTCCATTTGTAATTTGTTTTTTAACATTTACGGAAGAAAAAAATTTACTTTTTTTTAAATGGACAAATGAAGTAACTATAAGACCTGGCTTATTATCAAGTTTGTTTGCTTTAATATTCTATGGAATTTTATCTATCCGAATGAATTTATTCAGAAAAGAAAATTGGATGGATGGAATTTTATCTAGCATTGCAATGCTTCTAAATGTTGGAGTAATAGCTTCTCTATTTTCAGTTTTTGTAAGTAAAGATTTTTCTTTAATGGGAATAGATTATGCTGGTATTTACATTCTTGTAATCGGAATTATATTAACATTTTTAAGTATGCGAACTATTGCTGGATATGTTTTTTTCTTATTTCTAATAATTGGTGTTATAAGACTTATTAGCATTGATATTGCAATGGGACTTTGGGGATTTTTATATATCGCGATGATGGGAATATCTCTATTTTTACAAATCCCAGATTTAAAAGATTTTTCAAATCTATTGTACGAGTTCAAAGGTGCAACTGCACAAATTGCAAAAAGAGGATTTGAAGATATCGAATACGCAGGAAATGATTTTTCAAGAAAAATGGAAAATGTAAAAAACAAATATCAAAATGAAAGAAATATACAAAATATATCCCAAGATTCAAATATTGAAGAAGTAGAATCAAATCAAAATGATTAATCTAATTCTATGAACTAACACAAACGGCGATGGAGATTATCTTTATCATCGTTTGTGTTTATGGGAGGGGCTCATCACTATTATTTATGTTTATTACAACATAAACTCATTGATTTAACTTTTTCTTCAAGTTCTTTATTTGGAGTTTCTTTTAATAAAGCAGCAGCCTTTTGTAGTAAATCCTTTGTAGCAGAATATGCTTTTTGAGATTTTAAATAATGATTTGCATTATCATTCGCTTGATTATAAGGATGTCCGTTTTTATAATATGCCCATTCTCTATTTGCTCGTTTCAAACATGTTTCAGCAAAATTAATATAATATTTTATTTTTGAAAATTCATCTCTCATACAAGCCTCCTCTATTTTTTATGAAGAATAATTTTTCCATTATTTTTATTTTCAATTCTATAATTTCGAAGTTTATTTAATGCACCTATTCCACCACCAGCAATACCAATGCTTAATGCTGTACTTGTTGCAGAACCTAGAGTTGTTGCAGCAGTGGCAAAAGAACTTGTACCAACAAGAGCCTTGAATGCACTGGTTGTTCCTAAAGTTGCAACATCAATTGGTGCAGTTGTAATTGAAATTATAGAAGTTGTAATTGCAACTGCAAGAGCACCTGCTGCTACTCCCCATGCAACATTTCCTGTAGCTTTAATTTTTATTACTTTTTTTGCCAAATCAGCTTCAAGTTCGATTACATCCTTTCCATCTTTAATTGCTTGTCCTAATTCTTTTGCATTTTTTACTTCCATAAAATCCTCCTAAAACAATCCTTTAACTAAAAATAAAATCAAAAAATAATAAGCAGAAAAACATATAACAAATACTGTTAATTGCTTCCAAAAAGTTTTGATAAAATACTGAACAATTTCATTAAAATTCGGAACTTGTTTTAATGAAATACAATATTCAGAACCTATTTTTATTCCTGCATAAAAAAATGAAATAGCAGGAAATTCATCTAATAAAAAATATTCAATCCCTCTCGAAAGACTTTTTCTATTAAAAATATTTTTTATCAACTTTATAGAAGTCTTACCATAATTTAATAAAAATTTTATGAGCTTATATATTCCAAAAAAAGTAGCAGTCAAAAAAAATATTATTGCTACAATATTTGATACAATTTCTCCAAACGGTACAAAATGAACCAGCAAAATTCCTGTAATATTCAATCCCAAAGTTATCAACGAATTGATTATTGTGTCCTTATAAAAAGTATGTAATTTTTTTTGAATTATTTTACAAACCTTCTCTAACGAAACATCAACAGCAATTGGAACTGACATATCAAGGATAGTTTTAGAAATTCCTTTTAGTCTTTCGATAACTTGATTTCTATAACTATTTTTTGATAGTTCACCTTCTATTTTTTTTATCATTTTTAAATCACACTGAACAAGTTGATTTGAATTTTTTATATTCTTCAATATCTTGTTTTGTGAAGTTTAAACATAAAGCAACAATCCCTGCATCATCTAAGTATCCACCCGGAAGAAAATCAGGAATTAAATCTATAGGTGACAAAACATACAACAAAGTCCCTACTATAGCAGTGATGGTTCCCATTGGTACTTTTTTGTATTTCCCTGTAAAAATATCACCAAGCATTTGAAAATAAAGTTTGATATCTTCTAAATATTTTTTTAAAGTGTCATTTTGCATAATCGCTTCAATCTTTTCTTTGTTTTCCATTACCTTTTCTGCATCAGCTTGGTTGTAATTTTTATTGAACGAATTAAATGCGTCTCTTAAATTTTCTGTACTCATAAGTTTCTCCTTAATTTAATGTTTCTCTTATATATAAGAGTAAGTTTTTATTTAAAGTTGACAAAATAAATAAAGATTTTCAAAATAATTTACTAACAATAAATATCAAAATTAATATCGTACTGCTGGATGTAAAATTATTTTTGTGGACCCACAATTTGGGCATTTAGTTTTTTTCAAAAGTAAATTTAAAATATTTGGCATCCCATAATTAGGACATGGTCCACTAAATGAATGATTACATTTCTTACACAACAAATAAACATTTTCTCCAGGGAATGGTAGTCTCATAAAATCCTCCTAATTTTCTTGTAATTATCATTTATATATATAAGAGATGATTTTTAATAAAAGTTGACAAAATTTTTACAAATTCAAAAAAAAATTTTATTTAACATAAAACACTATCATAAAATGATAGTCTACTTATGATATAATATACCTATTAAATTTTATTAAGGATGAATAAATGAACAAAGAAAATTATGACTTTTATAAAATTGAAAGTATAACACAACTTGATAATTCACTTGTTGAATATGGAATTATTCGTGGAAATAATATTATTGTATTTATCAAAAGTGGATTGAAAGGAACATATTATGGACATGAAAATATATATCTAAAAATTGCAAAACTTCTAAATGAAAAACATAACTGTACTGTAATTTGTGCTTCAAATCCCAATGGATATAAAAACGATTTTGATGCAGAAATGAAATTTATTGATAAATATGCTCAAAGTAATAATTTAAAAAACTATAAAATTTATTATTTTGGACACTCTAATGGCGCAGCCCTTGGAATCATGAATGCATATAAGTATCCCAAAATTTCAAAATTATGTTGCATAAATGGTCCGTTGATGATAAATCCTGATAAAATTATTTCTGGAATAAAAAAATTTGATGGAGAAAAAATGTATCTCGTTTATGGAAGTAATGATCCTTCGTTTTCATTAGTTAAATTTTTTTACGAATTAGAATCTGATAAAATTGAATTTGTAAATGTTAAAAATACAGATCATAATTTTTCAAATGCAAATAATCTTTTTATGCAACTTCCTGGCGTTTTGTTATTTGGTGATGAAATAAATAAAATTTATTCACTTTAAATTATGGTTAATTTTAAAAAAGAGGATATAATATTATTATGAGTAAAGCACTTTCTGAAGAAGAAAAAAGACAAAAACAATTACGCAAAGAAGAAATGGAACGAGAACAAACTGTTGATCCAAAACTTGATGAGCGTTGTTATGAAATTTTACAAATATTAAGAGATGCTCCTAAACATCCAGAAATCAAGTATAACTCAAAATTTTTTGAAAAATATTTTAACACCTCAAACATTACAATTTTGCGTGCAATAAAAAAATTAAAAGAGATGAATATCCTTGAGGAAAAACAAAAAAATGGAAGTTATGTCATAAAATCAACTTTTGAAGATTATTTTTATTCAGAAAAAACAAAAGAAAATATCGAACTTGTGGCAAGTTTAAGAGGACTTTTACAACAATATAAAAACACTCCTCTTTATGATAGCGTAACCAAACTGATTTATTTTCTTCAACCTGAAGTAGCGAAAAATAATTCAGTTTTTTCAACTGGAAGAATTGTTGTAGCACCACAAATTGAATATAACATCAATACAGAAAATTGGAATGAAGTTTACAAAGCAATAAATGAAAATCGTATAATTGAATTTAGATACACAAAACCTTACACAGATACAAAATCTTTTAGAAGTGTGTGGCCTTTGCAACTTATTTTAGATAATGGTTCCGTCTATCTTTTTGCATATAGCGAATACGCAGACCATGGTTTATTATATGATTTGAATTACATGACAGATATTTATGTAACAAAAGATAAATTTCAGTTACCAGAAAAATTTGCCATCAATAATTATACAGGAGGTGGACGACTCGGAGCTTTCAATGGAAATAAAGTTGAAAAGTTCAAAATAAAATTTACAGGTTATGCTAAAGAATGGATTAAAAATCACAAATGGGCAGATGACCAAACTTTCAAAGAAACAAAAGATTCTACGACAATTATTTTTTCATCAAGTCAATTTGAAAGAGTTTTACAGTTGATATTAAGTTGGGGTCAACAAGCAAAACCTATCGCCCCTACCCGACTTGTAAAAAGATGGAAAGAAGAAATTACAGCCATGTATGAAATGGTAAAATAAAAAATACAAAGGTGGCATATCCTAAAAATATAATATGTGAAGGATTTTTTTTACTTCGATAAAGTTATTGAAATATTTAATGGAGATAGAAGTAAAATATGGTCAACTACAGCAGATGATAAAATTGGATATATCAATATACATAATGAATTTTGTGTAGTTTTAGGATTCGCCAGAAGATATAGTACATTAAGAACTAAAGATTTAGGTGAAGTTGCAGATTTGATTAATGATGCCATAAATAGAAATTTATAACTCAAAAAATAATTGAAAGGCTATCAAAATAAATTGATAGCCTTTTATTCTCTAATAAAATTTACTTAGCTGGTGAATGTCTACCAGCTGGACTTTTGCTACAGGAAGAACTTGTGAGTTGCGTTAATGAAGAATACTTCTTCCCACAATATTTACATAAATATTGAGATTTTTCAGAGCCTTCATAAGGAATGTGTTTACCTGTTGAACTCTTTGAACATGAACAACTTGTGAGTTGTGTTAATGAAGAATACTTTTTCCCACAACATTCACAATAATAATTTGTTTGTTCCGGTCCCTCATACAAAACATGTTTTCTTGTTGAGCTCATTGAACATGAACAACTTGTGAGTTGCGTTAATGAAGAATATTTTTTCCCACAACATTTACAATAAAAATTTGCCATAACTATTATCTCCTTTAAGAAAAATATAAATCAATAATATATTATGTAGACTATCAAACTGTGATAGTGTTTCATTTTTTTTAACTTTTTTTACACGAATTTACATCATAAATCCACTAAAGATTCTTTTCCATAATAAAAATGTGATAAATATTCCCTAGAACTTAAATTATATTCAGCTAAAAAGTTTTTCCATTCATTATGATAGTGAAGATTAAAATACATATCGTAATATATTGATTGAGTTAGATAGGCAGAATAAAATTTTGGTGCCGAATAAGGAGTAAAAATAGCTAACGCATCAAAAATTTCTTCTGCTTCTTCCTTTGAAGTAATAAGTCCTTTTTTCAAGACATTACTTACAAATCTAAATTTTTTATCTCTTATAACTTGTTCTTTCTTACTACAAAGTGCACGACGAAGTAAATCTGCATCACCTAAATTATAGTAAGTAAGTTTTGATATAATTTGCATAATTTGTTCTTGATAAAGAGGTATTCCATAAGTTTCTTTTAGAATATCTTCACAAAATGGAATTGGATTTTTATTTTCTTCTGAATTTATTAAATCAGTAAGATATGAACGAAAATCTTTTAATCCAGGTCGTAATATTGTTGTTAAAATAATTAAGTCATTAAAATTTTTTGGTGTAAAAGTTTCTAAAACTTTTCTTGCGAATTTTTGTTTTTTTGGTGGACAATATTTATATGCTTCTTTGTTCCAAGCTGATAAAACTTTTTCGTCATCAAGAGGAATTGAATTGACATCAAATTCTTTATCAGTTGATTCGGAAATATAATCAATAAACTCATTATGAATATCAAATTTTTCGACAAAGCCAAAATTGATTTTAAATATTCCAATTTTATTTTCACAAATAGTAGAAGTACAAGGACAATAATATTTACTGTTTACATCTTTTAAAACTGGGATACAACTATTTTCAGATTTCCCTTTTATAATAAATTCAGTATTGAATAATATTGTATTATTAATTACATCCTTCAAAGGATATGCTATTCGACAAAGTTTATTATAAATTTCCATAGAATGCCAACAATAATGTTTCAATAATATTGGATCAGTTGTTTTTAAATTTAAGTATTCACCGGCGATTGAAAATCCATCGTATTCCGATACACTATAATAATATGGTATTCCTAAAATACTTTCGTCACCATATTTTTCTTTTAAATGATTTAACAATTCTTCCATGCATTCATAATCAAATTGAATATCAAATTCTGGAAAACAGAGTCGGTTTGGATTTAAAAATCTTTCATATAAAAGACCGTATTTCATTGGATTCAAATTCGAAATTCCAAGAAGATAAGTAACTAAAGAACACATTGGTAAACCTAGATTATATTTGAATGCAACTTTATTTTCTTTACACCAACTTATAATTTCCTGATAAAATAAAAATACTTTTTGCCAATTATTTTTACAGATTTTATTTAATTCAAAATCAAGTCGAGATTTTGCTCCTTCTAAATCTTCAAATTCATTTTTCTTTTCTTCCAAAGTTTTTAAACAAAGATTTAGTATTAAATTTTCTGAATCATCAATATCTGGAATACTATCAATTATTCTTTTATGAATTTCTGTTGTATTAAAAAAATTATTAGGGAAAATAAATGATATTTTATCAATAATAGAATGAATATTATCTAAAAGTTTTTTATTAGGTGAATCCATTAAAGTTTTAATAATTTCAGATTTATCGTTTACAAAATAATTATCAAAATCTTCACTTGATTCAATATTACAAAATTTTTTTCTAAAAAGGTTTAATGCAACATTTTCGTCTTCTTTTATGTAACGAACTGTGTTTGTAATTACAGATTGGTTTAAATTTAAGTTTTGTAATTTTGTAGAATTATTTTTTATTTCGGAAAAAGTAACTTGTGTGTAAAAATCCTTTCCAAAAAAAATTTCTAATTCAGAATTGTATGTATTTGCTAAACAAACAAAATGAGAACTTTCATCTTTTGTTAAACATAAATTATTAAGAGAAAAAATAATATCTTTTGTATTTTGAAAATCAACTGAATATTTGCAAAGAATTTTATATGCATCAAAATCTTTACATAAAAGAATTATAGAAATATTATTAAATATTATTTTTTGTCCAATTATAGGTTTAATTTTATTATCCAAACAAAGTTGATAAAAGTCTATTGCTCCACCAAGATTTGTGTCTGTTAAAGCTAATACATTTATGTAACTGCTTTTAGCATAACTAACCAATTCTGAAATTTTTGCAATACTTTCTCCCCTTGAGAAATCTGACATCACATCTAAAGGAATATATTTCCCGTATACCACAAATTTTTCGTTTTCATTAAATGTCTTAGTTTCCATTTTATCTCCTGATAAACTAATATAAACAACTTACTCTGTCATATAGCGATAGACTAAATATAATTTTAACAGAATATATTTTAAGTTGACAACTAAAAATTTTATGATATATTAAAAACATGATTAAAAGAAAAATCTCAAAAGATGAAAATAAGACAACAAATAAGATATCTAAAACTCCAAAGAATAAAAAATCCGTTGTTGCAAAAAAAGAGAAATCTACTTCACCCTCACCTACTTTGGAATTTCAATATATAGCAAATGAAGACCATTACGATTTAGTTATCGAAAAAATCAAATCAGTAAAAAAAACTTTATGGATTGGAACTGCCGATATAAAAGATTTATATGTAAAATCTGGTCATTCAACAAAACCTCTTTTAGAAATACTTTCTGATCTTGCAAAATCTGGCGTGGAAATTAGACTTATTCATGCAAAAGAACCTGGAAAAGCTTTTAGAGAAGATTTTGATAAATATCCTATCTTAATTGAAGGGATGGAACGAATTATTTGTCCTCGAGTACATTTTAAAATTATCATTTTTGATTTGAAAACTGCTTATGTAGGTTCGGCAAATTTAACTGGTGCTGGATTGGGAATGAAAGGTTCAAACACACGAAACTTCGAAGCAGGAGTTCTTTCTAGTAATAAAGAATTTGTAAAACAAGCATCACAACAATTTGACCAAGTTTGGATGGGCGCACATTGTAAAAATTGTAAAAGAAAACAATTTTGTGGAGATCCAATTGTTCCGTAATTTTTAAATTTCCCATTCGGTAATTTTTTTTACTAAATCTTTTTGGTCTACAAATAAAGTTGAAACTTCTTCATCATACTCATTAAGTGTAATCTTATATGAAATATCTGAACTGTTTACAATTTTTGAAATTTTCCAAGTGTATTTTGTATTTTTAAACTTTTCATACAAAAGAGATTTTATTGTTGTTTCAGTTAGTTGAATCATTTTTTGCATTTTTTGAAATTTAATAAATTCAGCTTCGTAATTTTCTTTGTAATTATACAAATAATCCAAAAGCATCTCAATTTCTTCGTATGGAAGATTCTGAAAAAATATATTCGTTAAAAA
>JAEIGA010016413.1_pt1 | contig 11269 bp, 8 predicted proteins | sample 9270691 | NCBI WGS metagenome assembly JAEIGA01 (sample SAMN17057246, study PRJNA624740) | gut metagenome | biome: biome; isolation source: fecal sample | host: Bos grunniens | place: China: Xizang | collected 2019
AAAACCATCGATAGAGAAAACCTGAGAACCGATATGGCAGTGGATACCGGCAAACTCCAGATGCTCATGCTCCAGAATGTACTTGGACATACGCATAGCGTCGCCGTCCTCGATACCGAAACCGAACTTGCAGTCGTTCTGGCCGGTGGAGATGAACTCGTGGGTATCGGCATGGACGCCGGGCTTAACGCGGAACAGAACGCGCTGCTTCACGCCCTTCTTGGCGCAGATAGCTTCGATGCGGTCGACCTCTTCGAAAGCGTCGATGATGATGGAGCCAATGCCGCAATCAACAGCCATTTCCAGCTCGGCAACGGTCTTGTTGTTGCCGTGGAAGTGCAGGTGCTTGGGGTTGAAGCCGGCCTTCAGAGCGGTGTACAGCTCGCCACCGGAAACAACGTCAGCATGGATGCCTTCGGAAGCCAGGATGGGGTACAGGAAACGGGCGCACAGAGCCTTGCTGGCGTAAGCGACCTTGTAATTGTCACCAAAGTTGCGCTTCATAGCGGTGGTGAAATCACGGCAGTTCTCGCGCAGCTGGCTCTCGCTCATGACGTAAGTGGGAGTGCCGTACTGCTTGGCAACGTCGATCAGATCGACGCCATCCATATGCAGATGGCCGTTGTCAGCGATAGTGAAATGCTTGCTGTAGTAAGTTTTCATATCAATTCTCCTCTATTGCTTTTTGAATATTTGCTTTTAATAGATCACAATTAGTTCCCTTTTCTGCCGAGAACGGAATCAGAACATCTTCTTCACTCAGCAGCAAAGTTTCCCGAATTCGGTTCAGATTGGGCTCAATTTCACTCTTTTTGAGCTTGTCAAGCTTGTTTGCCACAACCGTCAACGGGCATCCGTAGTGGCGCACCCATTCTGCCATACTGACATCGTCAGCCGTAGGCTTATGTCGTGCATCCACGATCATATAAATGCGGGATATATTTTGATAGTCTTTCTGGAAGTACTCTTCGATCAACATAGAGTATCGCTCACGCTCTGCCTTGGAGGTTTTGGAGTATCCATAACCGGGCAGATCGATCACCCACATTTTCTCATCCAGATCAAACAGGTTAATAAATACCGTTTTTCCCGGCTTTGCGCTGACACGCGCAAAACCTTTTTTGCCTAAAAGCGCATTGATGGTAGATGACTTGCCGACGTTGGAACGTCCGACAAATACCACGCGTTTGCGTCCATCTTTGGGAAAGGCGCTTTCATCCGCAGCACTGCGGATAAAGGTACTGTTTCGAAAATCAATCATCGGCTACTCCTTGTTCGGATGCTTCGGCTGGGATTGGAAGCCGGAAGCGGAGTCATCAAAGAAGTTTGAGTTTCTTCTGTCTGCTGCAGAAAAGCGGTACCAAAAACAGCAGTAACGACCTCATCCATATGGCTTGCACATACGAAACTCAAATGATTGCGTACGGTTTGATCAATATTTTCAAGATCAGGCTTATTTTCCTGGGGAATGATTACCGTCTTAACACCGTTCTTATACGCTGCCATCGTCTTTTCGCGCAGACCGCCGATGGGAAGAACCCGTCCACGCAGCGTGATTTCACCGGTCATTGCAATTTGTTTAGAAACCGGCCGACCGGTCAGCGCCGAAATAATTGCCGTTGCAGTAGTAATGCCTGCAGAAGGACCATCTTTCGGTACAGCGCCTTCGGGGAAATGGATGTGAATGTCTTTCTTTTGGTAGAAATCCTTGGGCAGACCAAACTGATCGGCACGGCTGCGCAGATAAGAGATTGCCGCACGGGCAGATTCTTTCATGACATCACCCAAATTACCGGTCAGCTCCAACTTTCCGGTACCGTCCAGTGCCAGAGCCTCTACCTGAAGCAATTCGCCACCAACACTGGTCCAAGCCAGTCCGTTGACAAGCCCGCATTCGGGCATTGCTTCCAAAACATCCTTCTTAAACTTCGGAGTACCGAGATACTGCTGAAGATTGTCCTTGGTAAAGCGCAGTTGCTTCTTCCCTTCTTCGCTCATAACCTTTGCGGTTTTACGGCAAAGCTTGGCAATTTCACGCTCAAGCTCACGCACACCGGATTCTCTGGTATAGCAAGAAATCAACTGGCGAATACCATCATCCGTAATGCGCAGGTTATTGCCCTTCAAACCATGCTTTTTCAGCTGTTTGGGGAGAATATAAAGCTTTGCAATCTGCAGCTTTTCTTCATCGGTATAACTGCCCAGCTCAATGACTTCCATGCGATCCAGCAAAGGTCCGGGGATGGAACCTAGGTCATTGGCAGTCGTCACAAACAGAACATCGGACAGGTCAAAGGGCAATTCAACAAAATGATCGCGGAATGCAACGTTTTGTTCGGTATCAAAGACCTCCAGCAAAGCAGAGGAAGGATCACCCTTGTAGTCACTGCCCAACTTATCAATTTCGTCAATCAAAATCAGACAATTCCGGGTCTTAGCTTGCTTCAGCGCATTGATAATACGGCCGGGCATTGCGCCGATATAAGTCTTTCTATGACCGCGAATCTCTGCTTCATCTCGCACGCCGCCCAAACTTAAGCGGGCGTAATTACGGCCCATCGCCTTTGCGATGGAGCGTGCAACAGAGGTTTTACCGACACCGGGAGGGCCGGCGAGACAGAGGATCTGCCCTTTCACTCCACCGGTCAACTGTTTTACGGCGAAAAACTCAAGAATTCGCTCTTTTACCTTTTCCATACCGTAATGGTCGGCATCCAAGATTGCTTTTGCCTTGTGAATGTCATCATTTTCCTTGGAAACTTCGGTCCAGGGAAGCTCAAGGCAAACATCGAGATAGGTACGAACGACACCGCTTTCCGGTGCAGTAGACTGCATTTTCACCAAACGACGTGCTTCTTTGGAAAGCTTTTCTGCAACTTCGGCAGGCAGCTGCTTTTTTTGAATCTTGGCTAAGTATTCCTGAGCTTCGCTCATTGCATCTTCGCCTTCGCCGAGTTCGTCACTGATGGCCTTCATCTGTTCGCGCAGATAATATTCACGCTGGCCACGGTCCATTTGTTCTTTGACCTGCTCCTGAATGCTTTGCTCCAACTGAAGCAACTCCAGTTCTTCGGTCATATACTTGAGAAACAGACGCAGTCGGCGGCGAGAATCCAGTTCTTCTAGGATCTCCTGCTTTTTCTGATACTTCATCTGCACATTCTGCGCAATATAATCGGCAATCTCATTGGGGTCTTCGCAGCCGATTACATGCATTACCACATCATTTGCGGTTTGCGGCAGAATAACACTGTATTCCAGGAAGAGTTCCTGCGATTGACGCAACATAGCAAGGTCGCGCTTGGTGGGATTCTCAATCTCGTGAGACGTTAGAAGTTCAATATTTGCACGCAGGCAAGGTTCTTCTTCAGCGAGGCAAAGCAATTTGGCGCGCTGAATACCTTCTACCAAAACACGAACATTATCACCGGGAACTTTTACGATTTGGCGGATGTTGCACAGACAGCCAATGATATACAAATCATCATAAGAAGGATCGTCAGTGCTGATTTCCTTTTGGGTAACCAAAAAAATCTTCTGACCTGCAGACATAGCCTGCTCCAAAGCCTTCAGGGACTTTTTCCGTCCTGCATCGAAATGAAATAATGCACCGGGGAACACAGTCATACCGCGTAAAGCCAGCGCAGGAATATTATCAATGTATTGTTTTTCTACATGGGGTTTGCTGTTCATAGGATCCTCCTAACAGTATTCGATTTATTATACAATGAATTCGTACTTATTGCAAGGGATTTCCGCATAGATGTTCCCTTGGTTTTATGTGATTTTTTTATAAAATGACTTGATCATATGAATGAAAAAAGAAAAACACCCGATAAAACAGGTGTTTCAAGTCATTTCAGATTGCAACCAATGCCAATGCAATACCACAACTAACGCCAATCGCTTGATAAAGTCGACCTTTTTGGTTGTGTTCCAACTTTGCGTCCAATAATTGATGTTCCAGAGCAGATATCGTTCTTGCAAGTGATTCCGCTTGTGTTGGGGCATCATATCGACCGAGTGAATCGAAGACATGTTGCAGTTCGCGCAGATCGCTTTCGGTTAATGGTAGTTTTCGGAGTTCGTACAAAGAAAGCTCAACGGACGATTGCAATCCAAAGGTGCGCATATTGTTGCAAATCATTTTAAAATATTGTGATGTAAAGTTTTCCTGCTTGTCTGCAATTGATTGAAATATTGCTGGGATTGGCGCTGCTCTAAATACAATTTCCGACTTGATTTCTTGCAGAATCATCACCCATTCCTGCAATACACGCACACGATCACAAAGCCTGCGGTTGATAGAAACTCCCATAAGAGAACATGTGCCTACGATCAGAATGGCTCCCAATAATTTTAGCATACGTCTCTCCCCTTTCCTGCCGATAAATGCGTTTGTCGCCGGCACCTTCAATCGTAATAATGTGGTGAAAGATACCCGATCGAATCAATTTGCGATATAGCGGTCGTTTCAACAAGTCGTTTGCATCACTTCCGTGTGCAGAAACAAAGAAGTCGCAGCCACAACCTTGCGCCTCTAAAACTGCATTACAATCCTGATCCCGTGTAATTTCATCTAAGACAATGATATCCGGATTCATGCAACGGAGCAGCATTTCAATACTTTCTTTTTTACTGCCGCCGGACATCACATCACATTGACCAATGTCAAACCGCGGGTTCCCGTCAGTGCAAGCGGCCAATTCGTAGCGTTCATCCACAACAGCAACCCGGTATTTCCTGGAGTTCAGTCGTGCAAGATCCCGTAGAAGTGTTGTTTTTCCACCTCCTGGCGGCGAAACTACCAATACAGACTCACCTCTGGTTCGATCTGCAAGCAAGCTTTCGCCAATTCCTTTACACTCTTTTGCAATCCGCAGGTTGATAGAACCGATATTTCGAAGCGTGTTGATCGTTCCGTTTTGATACACCGCTTCACCGCAAACACCAATCCGATGCCCGTGTTTTGTTGTAAAGAAACCTTGCATCAACTGAGGCAGATATGTATGCAGCGAAGAGTCCGTAATACGCATCAAGGTTTCCTCTAAATCTTTTTGCGTCACAGTAACCACAGCTCCTGCAGAATCAAATATTTGCTTATTTTGATGTGCAATTGTAACATATAAAGGTCGTCCCGCCCGCAAGCGAATTTCTTCGCACAGGGTTCGTTCCTCTGGGGATAAGCTAAAGATGCTGCGCCATAACGCTTCCGGCAATAAATGTGTTGCCGTATAAAAACTCTTTGTCCATTCTGTGCAATTCATACTCCTGCCTCCTTGTACAAACAAGATATGCAGTTCCATGCAAATGTAGTACAGGTGAAATAAAAAAACCGACTCACAATCAGCAAGTCGGTTTTCTTATTATTCAGTTAATAGCTTCAAAAAATCTGCTTCGGAAAGAACCGGAATTCCTAAACTTTGTGCTTTAGTAAGTTTAGATCCGGCCTCTGCACCGGCTACGACATATGTGGTCTTTTTTGAAACAGAGCCGGAAACTTTGCCGCCATTTTTTTCTACCAAAGAACCCGCTTCGGTCCGACTAAAGCTTTCAAGTGTTCCGGTTAAGACAAAAGTCATTCCTGCAAACCGGCTACTGATTCGATCATCGGGTTGTGTGAAATTCAATCCCGCATGGCGCAAGGATTCAATTAAATGCGTTCCCTGCTCACTGTTTAGCCACTGCATTAAACTTTCTGCCGTAATCTTTCCAATATCCGGAGTTTCCGTCAGATCCTCAATGGAAGCAGCGCAAATTGCATCCAGCGTTCCATATTTTTGTGCCAATACTCTGGCCGCCTTTTGACCAACGTGACGAATACCAAATGCAAACAGCAAACGCGCCAATGGTTGTTTTTTACTGTTCTCCAAAGCGGCCAATAAGTTTTCTGCAGATTTTTCGCCCATCTTATCCAGTGTTTTCAGATCTTGCACTTGCAGCTGATAGAGGTCTGCAACAGATTTGATCAACGCATGATCCAAAAGGGAATCTACAGAGGCCGGACCAAGCCCTTCGATATCCATGGCATCGCGTGATGCAAAATGAACAATGCTTCTCGCAAGCTGTGCGGGACATTCTGCACCGGTGCAGCGATGTGCCGCTTCACCGGGTTCGCGGAAAACAGGCGCCCCGCACACCGGACAAACCGCAGGCATTTCAAACGGAACAGTATTGGCTGGGCGCTTCGTGATATCACGCCCCAAAACTTCGGGAATAATATCACCGGCCTTTCGAACCACAATTGTATCACCAATGCGAATATCCTTCTGTTCTATAAAATCAGCATTGTGTAAAGTCGCACGACTTACCTTTGTTCCGGCCAAGCGAACGGGTTCAAAAACGGCATTGGGCGTCAATACACCGGTGCGACCTACCTGCAAAACAATATCCTTCAGCTGAGCTGTTTTCTCTTCAGGAGGAAATTTGTAAGCAACTGCCCATCGAGGCACTTTGGAAGTGCTGCCTAACTGTAGACGCATAGCCAAGGAATCAACTTTAATGACAATTCCATCAATACCAAAGGGCAATTCTCCGCGCCTTTCACCCATTTCTTCGATATAGGAAATGGCCTCATCTATCGTTTTGCAGACAGCAAAGGGTTCAACAACAGGAAATCCGTTTTCTTTTAAAAATGCGAACGTATCCGCATGAGAAGAAAAGCCAAGTTCTGCACCATTCTGCAGATTAAAGCAGAAGATGGAAAGTCTTCTTTGCGCACAGATATTGCTGTCCAGCTGACGCAATGAGCCGGCTGCTGCATTTCTGGGATTCGCAAACAAAGGCTGTTCTTCTGCCTCTCGCTGCCGATTCAGCTGCTGGAAAACCTGTTCCGGCATATATACTTCGCCGCGTACGACAATCTTGTGCTCAGTTGAATGAATCGCTTGGGGCAGATCAAGAATGGTCTTCAGATTCTCTGTAACATCCTCACCGACTTTACCATCGCCGCGTGTAGCGCCACGGACGAACCGTCCGTTCTCATATTCCAGACAAACGGAAAGCCCATCAATTTTCAGTTCTGCGGTATAGATGACATCCGGAAATTGTGAACGGATCTTTTGGTCAAACTCTCTGATTTCTTCAAAAGAAAAAACATCCTGTAGGCTCTCCATGGGGTATGGATGTGTAACCGAATCAAATCCATCCAAAACAACGCCGATAACGCGCTTTGTCGGAGAATCCGGGTCAGCATATTCAGGATGCTCTGCCTCAAGCTTTCGCAGTTTTCTTTGAAGCATATCATATTCATAGTCAGAAATTTCAGGTGCATCCTGATTATAATAACGATCAGCATGATAGCGCAGGGTTTCGGTTAATTGCTGCATTTCATCCCGAATACTCATAGGTAAATCCTCTTTCGCTTGATTATATATTAGTCATAGTATACACAAAATTGACGAGAATTGCAACAAAGTAAGTTGCTGATCTGCGCTAACTGTAGAGTAAAGCTTCGTATAAGACAAGTTCTTCTTGAATTTTAAGCCTGGAAAAAATGCTTCTGTTCTTCCCTGCTGTTGTCAAAATAATTTGAAAACAACGTGTAGTTGTATCTTGATAAAATGTTCGCGAACATACTGTTACGTCCCAATGAATATCCGGGCGAACATACAGTGAAACAGAGCCCGGAATCCAGAAGAAAAGGTTTCCCAATATATCCTTTGCTTTTAATTGGATTAGATATGCAGATGATTTTTTGTATAAATACTGACTATACTGCGCTTGAAACTGATTTAATAAAATCCCGTCTACAGTAATTGCGATAATTTGATTATTTCTGTCGCGTCGTAAATATACCGGATCAATTCGGCCCTCCGCGTCCAATATAGACATTTGGGCTTCCCACACATTTTGAAGTAGATGTATCTCCAATTGTCTTGAGATTGAATTACTGATATTTGTAATACAACAAACAAATGAATATAACAAAGCTACGGGAACTACGACGAGGTAAACCAAAGTTCTATATCTGCTTTTGTTAAATCGCTTCATAGAATCACCCGGTTTACTATATGAAACAGCGGTGTGTGGCATACACCACACACCGCTGTTTTATCATTTTACCCAGATGTTTTTTTCGCCGTTTTGCTGCACGCGATAACCATGTTCTTTTAAAGCGCGCTCGGCAATTAAATACTCCAAGAGGTGGAGGTATGCAACGTCAACACGAAAATCATAATATGCCTGCTCATCCTGCACATTGGCACCGGTTTCGCTCAGCACATTGCTGATTCGCGCATAAGCTGCCAGCAACTTGTCCATAGATCCGCCGCTTTGATTCAGCTCTTCTTTATAACGAGTAATGGCAGCCAACTCAAAGTTTACCTGTTCTTCGGAGAATCCGGTTTCGATCGGTTCCTGATTCATACTGTGACTCCTTATACTTTTCGAAAATTAGCAGAATTATTTTTCCCAAGTTTTCAACATAGAAAGCTCTTCGTACAGCTTTTGATAGCTTTCATAACGACTTGCGGCAATTTCCCCAGCTTCTGCAGCTTGGCGCACAACACAATCCGGTTCTGCACGATGTGTGCAATCTGCAAAGCGACACTGGCCAAAATACGGTCGTAACTCCGGGAAATAATGAGCTAAAGATTCTTTGGAAATACGTTCCATTTTCGTAATATCAAAGGTTGAAAATCCAGGTGTATCTGCCACAAAGGTATCTGTATCCAGCTGAATCAACTGCACTTGCCGTGTCGTATGCCGTCCGCGACCGATTTTTTCGCTGATCTCATTGACTTCCAGGCCAAGTGTAGCGTTGAGCCGGTTCAATACGCTGGATTTTCCAATGCCGCTGTTACCTGTAAACGCGCTAATCTTCCCTTTCAATGCATCGCGCAAAAGCTCGATTCCCTGCCCGGTTACCGCACTGATTTCAATAACAGGAAATCCCGCAGATTCATAAGCTTGACGCAGACCGACACTTGGAGAAAGGTCTGCCTTGCTTAAGACAATCATGGGCTGGATTTCTTTATAAAGAGCGATCACCGATACTTTGTCAACAAGATAGGGGTCGGTAATTGGTGGTGCTTCTGAGGCAAAGATCACCAATTGATCGATATTTGCAATTGCGGGTCGAATCAACAGATTGCGCTGCGGCAACTTTTTTAGAATGTAACCGGTACCGCCTGTTATCTCAACTTCCACTTTATCTCCTACTACCGGCGGAGCTTTATCCAATCGCAATTTTCCGCTGGCACGACACTTCACAAGAGTCCCGTCGCAACTAACAATGTAGTTTCCGCCAACTCCGCGAATAATCGTTCCGGTGCACATAGTCTTTTCTTTCAAAATTGTGCCTCCATTAATTGGGATCAGTAGGAGTTCCTGTGCCGGAGTTCGAATCAGTGTCGGTTCCGGGATCAACGCCAAGACTGATGGAGAAAGAGATAGCGGTGTTTTTATCTACTTCAGTACCGGCAACCACATTTTGCGTTACGATCGTACCTGCGGGTTTACTGCTGTAAACGGGTGTGACCGAGCCTTTTCGCAAATCTGCGCTATTCAACAAGGCAACTGCTTCTGCTTCTGTTTTACCAAGCAAATCGGGAACAATGGCCATACCGGATCCCTTGCTGATTTGAAGATTGATCACAGTACCTTCCAGAACCATAGATTTTGCGGGAATTTCCTGGAATACAACCTGACCTACCGGATAAGTGCTTTCAATGGGCGTAATCTCGCCAACAATCAAACCAACTTTCAACAGTGCGGCAGTGGCATCGGCCTCTGTTTTGCCAAGCAGATTGGGCATTGCAATTTCTTTAGGTTCACGACCTTTGCTGACAAAAATTGTTACCGTAGTTTCGGCTGTTACCGATGTGCCGGCAGCAGGTTCGGTTCGAATGACCATGTTCTTTTCGATCTCATCCGAAAATTCTTCCACCAGAACATAAGGAATATTATTCCGATCCAGAACGATTTTGACTTGACGAAGATCCCAAGTGGCATACTCACCCAAGACCATGCTCTTGGCGCCACGGCTGATGGTAAGTGTGATTTTTTTATCTGCGCCAACACTGCGTCCGGGAGCCGGGGTTTGCGAAATGATCGTGCCTGCAGGCAAAGATTCATCATAGATCATCTCCCCTTCTACCAATACAAAATCAGCATACAGAGGATCCTCAATCACATCACGATAGACCTTGTTTATTAGGTTTGGTGCAAGCAATTTCTGTGTTTCGTTTGTACCAAAGGGGTTAATTACGGATACAACAAAATAAATTGCACCGATAAAAAACAGCAAGACTGCAACAATACTGAAAATCAACGTACGCGAAACAGCCTTGTCATCATCGCTTGCCTGTTCGGTACGTTTCTTTTCATCCAGCAGTTCCTGTACAGTCTGAGAGGGATTCGTAAACTTTCTCGTAGCGTCCAGCGTAGACTCTTCGTTGTTTACAAGAGGAGTCGGCTCGGGCAATTCAATCTTGAAGTTTGCATCATTACGGAAAGCCTCCAGGTCAGCCAAGATTTCAGTTGCACTGCCGTATCTGCGGGAAAGATGCGGATTCATTGCCTTCATCGTGATACGCTCCAGCGTCTCAGGAATACCCTCTACGCGTTCGGAGGGAGACAAAGGAATGGAACGGATATGCTGTAAAGCTACTTCAACAGGAGTTTCGCCTTCAAAAGGCAAACGACCGGTAAGCATCTCATACATGACAACACCCAGAGAATACAGATCCGCGCGACTGTCAATATCGCTGCCTCTAGCCTGTTCCGGAGAAACGTAATGCACAGAGCCAATTGCCTCGCCTTTTGCCCGGTCAATTTGGCTGTTTGCAATATGCGCAATACCGAAATCGGCAACCTTCAGAGTGCCGTCACGCAGCAACATAATGTTTTGAGGTTTGATATCCCGGTGGATAATCTCCCGACTATGTGCGTGTTCCAAAGCCTTGGCAATCTGGGTGGAAAAGACAGTGACTTCCTTGGAAGACAACGGTCCTCTGCGTTCCAGATACTCCTTTAGCGTAATACCATCGATGAGTTCCATCACGATGTATTCCAATTCTTCCGTCTTAGAAACATCGTATACGGCCATGATGTTAGGGTGCGAAAGCATTGCAACAGCCTGAGATTCCTCGTGGAACTGCCGACGGAGCTCATCGTCAGCCATATATTCATCTTTTAAAATTTTGATCGCAACATAACGATTCAAACGGTGGCACTTGGCCTTAAATACCACGGCCATGCCGCCGACGCCGATGATTTCTTTGATTTCATATCGGCCGTCAAGCATTTTTCCAATGAATCTTTCCAT
>JAEIGA010016414.1_pt1 | contig 11269 bp, 11 predicted proteins | sample 9270691 | NCBI WGS metagenome assembly JAEIGA01 (sample SAMN17057246, study PRJNA624740) | gut metagenome | biome: biome; isolation source: fecal sample | host: Bos grunniens | place: China: Xizang | collected 2019
ACACTTCCGGAACGTTTCAAGCTGGAGCATCTGGCGAACATTCTTGCCGGGGAGATGAACTCCATCATAAAGTCATACAAGCACGATAAGCTGGAATTGTACGGAGCCGGAAAGGAACATTCCGTAAAGTTCTGGTGCGCAGTCATCCATCAGGGTCTGATTCTTCATCTTCTTCACAAGGATATCGAGTCATACGGTCTCATATCCGTTACTGAAAAAGGTACAGAATTCTATGAGACGCCTTATACCCTTATGCTCACGGAAGAAAGAGAATTCACCGACGGTGAAGACGATGATGACGATGTTGCTGCAGCCGCTGCAGCCGCCCGCGGTGGCGGAGGAGGAGACCCTCAGCTTCTTTCAATGTTGAAGGACCTCAGAAGAGATGTTGCCAGAAAACTCAAGCTTCAGCCGTGGGTCATCTTCGGCGACCCTTCACTCGAAGACATGTCCATAATGTATCCTACCACCATAGACGAACTGAAGAACTGTCAGGGAGTCGGTGAAGGAAAGGCAAGAAAATTCGGAAAGGAATTCCTCGAACTCATAACAAAATATGTAGAGGAAAACGAGATAACAAGACCTGATGACTTCGTCATGAAGTCAATGGTCAACAAGTCGGTCAACAAAGTCTACATCATCCAGAGCATTGACAGAAAGCTGCCGTTGGAAGACATTGCAGATTCAAAAGGGATGGATATGGAAGAGCTCCTCGATGAAATAGAGGCAATCGTCTACTCCGGAACCAAACTGAATCTCGATTATTACATAGAGCAGACCTTGGATGATGACGTAATCGAAGAAATCTTTGATTATTTCCATGACGAAGCGGAATCAGACTCCCTCGAAGCTGCCATGGAAGATCTGAAAGACGACTTCGACGAACTAGAAGTCCGTCTCGTCCGCATCAAGTTCCTCTGCGAGGTCGCTAACTGATCAGAGTTCCATCCAACGGATGTCTTTGTCGCGTCCCCAGTAGGAAAGTTGGCGCTTGGCGTAACGGCGGGTGTTGCGTTGGATGAGTTCGATAGCCCGGTCCAGCGAGGTGACCGGACCGTCACCAGGAACGGTAGGACCCCACCCATCAGTCGTGACAATACCATCCTGAAAATCAAACCAGTCGAATATTTCCTTGTACCCAACTGTCTGAAGGGCAGCGAGGTCGCGGTATTGTACCAATGAGCGTACTTCATCCACGAGCCCCTCATCCACCATCTGCAATACGCGGCGGTTTATCCTGTCATATAGGGCTTCACGAGGGCGCACCAGGCCAATCTTTTCCACTTCGAAATCACGTTGCTTACGCGAAGATGTCTTGAAAGAAGAAAAAGGCTTTCCCGTCATAAGACAGACTTCAAGGGCCCGTACTACTCTCTGCCCGTTAGCCACATCTATCGTCGCATAGCTCTCAGGATCAAGCGACTTGAGTTCAAGACGCAGCGATTCCACTCCCTCTTCCTTAAGGCGGTCCATAAGTTCATCACGCAACTGCAGATCTGCCGCCGGAAAATCATCCAGACCATTGACCAGGGCATCCACATAAAAACCCGATCCTCCTGCCATCACAAGGGTCTCATGCCCTTCATCAAACAGACGATTGATCAGAGCCAAGGCTTCCAGCTCATATTTTCCAGCCGTATAAAGGTCTGTAACCGTATGTGAATGGATAAAATAATGCTGAACAGCAGACAACTGTTCAGCAGAAGGCACAGCCGTGCCTATGGTCATTTCCTTGTATATCTGACGCGAATCGCACGAAATCACCGGTGAACCATATCTGAGCGCAGTCTCAATGCTGTAGTCAGTCTTTCCTACAGCCGTGGGGCCCAATATGATCAACAAACGCTTCATGCAGAGATCCTCACGTCATTACAGATGAAGTCTACTCGTCATCCTCATCTTCGTCAAAGATCTCCTCAGTGTCGTTATCATCATCGTCTGAGTCGTCGTCATCAAATTCGTCGAAATCATCATCATCCGGATCCTTCTTCTTATCGTCAGGAAGGTCCTCAAATGCCACATAACCGTTTTCAAACTCGATAGGATTCGGACCTTTTGTCTCTACGAGGACTGGATAAAGTACATTCCTGCGCTCCTCGGCCTCACCATCGAAAGTCACGATTACGCTCTTCACATTTGTGGTATCATAGAAATATATAAACTTGTCTTCACCCCTTTTGCGACATTCTCCGAAAGTCACTGCATCAATAGTTCCCAAGCCGAAGTCCTGAAAGACACTATAACGCGCAGCCACATTTCCTGCCGCATCAAAAGCCTTGAAAAGTACCACCTGATCCTGCGGAAAATCCATATCTGCGCGCATCTGCTTGTGCAGGCTGTACAATGAGGCTGTCGGTTTGACCTCGTAAACTCTTGCAAATCCCTTAATGCCCGGGAGGGAAACTCTATATTTCAGTATCATAGACAGTTAGAATTGTTCTTTGGTAAAAATGGCCTCCAGGCCCCCTGGAAGCGAAGCCAAAGGTAATAAATTTTCTCTCTACAGAAGCAAAAAAAATGGAGAAACATACAATGTGAAATAATGTGAAACTTTTATTTCAGTTTGTCTCAAAAAATGATTAATTTTGGTGATTGGTATGGATACTACTCACATCCAAGATTCGTATAAGAGCATCGCAGCCGAAGCGAAAGGTCTCTTCAAGGACAATGGAAGCCGATTCATTGCCCATGCTTATCCCGTTGAAACAGAAGAAGAAGTAAAGGAAATCGTTGCAGCCCTCAAGAAGGAGTACTACGACGCAAGACATCATGTATACGCCTACAGACTGGGATATAAGGGAGACAAGTTCAGAGCGAACGATGACGGTGAACCGTCCGGTTCGTCCGGAAGGCCGGTGTTGGGACAGATTGACTCCTGCGGTCTCAGCGATATCCTTGTAGTGGTAGTCCGTTATTTCGGAGGTATAAAACTCGGTATCCCAGGACTCATAAGGGCCTATAAGACATCAACGGCCGATGCTCTTGCAAATTCCGAGATAATAGAAAAGATTGCGTCCAGAATGTACCGCGTACACTTCGGATACATGAGCATGAACAGCGTGATGAAGGTATTCAAGGACATGGGACTGGAACAGAAGAACCAGAAGTTCGATATGGAATGCAGTCTGGACACCAGTGTAAGACTCTCCCTTGTCGACACCTTCCTTGAAAGAATCGGAGACGTAGACGGTTGTTGGGTGGAAGAAATATAGAGCAGAGAATTAACAGAATAAATTATAGACAACATAAAGCAATATGAGCAAAAAAAGTTTGATCTCAATCTGGGATTTCACAAAGGAGGAAATCCTGCATGTCTTGGAAACAGCCAAGGAATTTGAGCAGAACAAAGTTCAGAATTTCCTTGAAGGAAAGGTTATCGCAAGCCTGTTCTTCGAGCCTTCCACAAGAACCAGACTCAGCTTTGAAACAGCAATCAATCGTCTGGGAGCCAAGGTTATCGGATTTTCTGATGCTTCCAACACAAGCCAGAGTAAAGGCGAGACTCTCAAGGATACCATCAAGATGGTCAACAATTATGTGGATATGATTGTAATGCGCCACCCTCTTGAAGGCAGTTCTCGTTATGCATCCGAAGTTGCTGACGTGCCTGTAGTAAATGCCGGAGACGGCGCGAATCAGCACCCGTCACAGACTCTGCTCGACCTTTATTCAATCCTCCAGACTCAGGGTAAGCTCGAGGGATTGACCATCAACATGGTAGGAGACCTCAAATATGGACGTACCACCCATTCCCTTCTTCAGGCAATGTCTCATTTCAATCCGAAATTCGTATTCACAGCACCTAAAGAACTTGAAATGCCGCGGGAGTATAAGGATTTCCTTGACAGCAAGGGTATCGAGTATATTGAGACAACATCATTGGAGGAACATCTGAACGATTGCGACATCCTTTATATGACCAGAGTACAGCAGGAACGATTCACTGACCCTATGGAATATGAGCGCGTGAAAGATGTATACACCCTTAATGCTTCAATGCTTACAAATGTAAAGGAGAATATGAAGATTCTGCATCCGCTCCCTCGAGTGACAGAAATCGACCAGGATGTGGACGAAACTCCTTATGCATATTATTTCAAGCAAGCCGAAAACGGACTCTATGTCCGCATGGCAATCATTTCATATCTTCTGGGTTATAGGTAAACTGAGACATCATGAACAGAAAAGAATTGGTAGTAAGCGCATTGGAGAATGGTACCGTATTGGACCATATACCGGCTGAAAACGTATATAAGGCATTGGACATCCTCAACCTCAAAGGTATTGAGAGCCAGATCACAATAGGCGTAAACCTCGCCAGCAAAGCACAAGGAAAGAAAGGCATCATCAAGATTGCCGACAAGTTCTTTGAAGATGAAGAACTCAACAAGCTCGCTCTGATAGCACCTATGGCAACAGTTAACGTAATCCGCGACTTCAAGGTTGTAGAGAAGAAAAAACTCGTCATGCCGAAGGAAGTAGTGGGAATGGCAAAGTGCAGAAATCCTAAGTGCGTGACAAACCACCAGCCTATAAAGACAAGGTTCACGACCATAGAGAAAAATAACGAAATTCAACTCCTTTGCCACTTTTGTGAAAAAATCACAACAACAAAGAATGTCTTTTAAAATAATTTATTACCTTTAGCGCGATTTTAAATTACAAATCATCATAACTTTAATAGGTAATATAAAAACATGATAATATGAAAAAGGTTCACAACTTTACAGCAGGACCATGCGTTCTGCCTCAGCAGGCGATTGACAGTGCAATCGAAGCTCTGAAGGATTTCAAAGGAACTGGTCTCCCGGTTATTTCCATTTCACATAGAACAAAAGAATGGGAAGCGGTCATGGATGAATGCCGCGCACTTTGGAGAGAACTCCTCAACATTCCTGAAGACTATGAGATCCTTTTTCTCGGAGGTGGCGCCAGCATGGGCTTCCTCTATGTTGCGATGAATTTCCTTGAGAACAAAGCCGCGTATCTTGAGACTGGCGTATGGGCAAAGAAAGCTCTCAAAGAGGCGAAGGGACTCGGAAATGCATACGCAATCGCATCTTCTGCAGAGACTGTATTCAATTACATTCCAAAGGTATATGAAATACCGACAGATCTGGATTATCTCCATATCACCACCAACAACACAATCTACGGAACTGAAATCCATGAAGACATGACCAGTCCTGTCCCTCTGATTGCAGACATGTCATCAGACATCATGAGCCGTCCGGTGGATGTAAGTAAATATGCAATGATTTATGGCGGTGCACAGAAGAACGTAGGTCCTGCAGGTGTGACTTTCTTCATCGTAAGAAAAGATCTTCTTGGCAAGGTGAGCCGTTATATTCCGACAATGCTTGACCTTCGTGTACATATAGACGGACAGTCGATGTTCAACACTCCTCCTGTATTCTCAATTTTCGTAATGAACGAAACCCTCAAATGGCTTAAGGGAATCGGTGGAGTGGAAGCAATCCATAAGATCAACAAGGAAAAGGCTGCTGTCCTCTACAATGAGATTGACCGCAACCCTCTCTTCAAAGGAACAGCCGAAGTCGAAGACCGTTCGATCATGAACGTATGTTTCGTTATGGCCAAGGGCTACGAACACCTTCAGGACGAATTTATGGCATTCGCAAAATCTAAGGGTATGATGGGCATCAAGGGCCATAGGTCTGTAGGAGGCTTCCGCGCGTCTATCTACAATGCATGTCCGATGGAAAGCGTACAGGCCCTCGTTGACTGCATGAAGGAATTCGAACAGTTGCATAAATAGTCCAGATTAATTCTTAGGTCCGTCGGGGCCGTAAGAATCTTGAAAAATTATGAAGATTTTATTAGCGACAGAAAAACCGTTTGCGGCAGAAGCTGTAAACGGCATAAGAGCAATCGTTGAAGAGGCCGGACACGAACTGATCCTCCTCGAGAAGTATACAGAAAAAGAGCAACTGCTCAAAGCAGTAGCTGATGTCGATGCAATGATTGTCCGTTCCGACAAAGTCACAGCGGATGTAGTTGCCGCTGCTCCCGAACTTAAGATTGTAGTTCGTGCCGGAGCGGGATATGACAACGTCGACCTCAAGGCCTGCACAGAAAGGGGTATCATTGTGGAAAACACTCCCGGTCAGAACTCTAACGCCGTTGCAGAGCTTGCTATCGGTATGATGATATATATGTCCCGCAATCAGTTCACTCCTGGAACAGGAAGTGAACTCAGCGGCAAAAGACTCGGAATTCAGGGATTCGGAAACATCGGACAGCTCGTAGCAAAAAAGGCTGTTGCGCTCGGAATGGATGTAGTTATCTTCACAAATGAGGTCAAGGAAAAGCACCAGAGATGGAAGGCGACATTCTCGCTCGAACATCTTTACAGCGCATGCGACTTCGTATCCGTGAACATACCCGCAACTCCATTCACAGTAAATAGTGTGAACTACGATTTGATTTCCAAGATGCCAAAGGGAGGATGTATCATCAACACTGCCCGAAAGGAAATCATCTGCGAGGATGGACTTGAAAAGGCGCTTTCAGAAAGGCCTGACCTTAAGTATGCGACTGATATTGCACCTGCAAGATATGCAGAACTTAAGCAGAAGTTCGGAAATCAGATTTTCGCAACACCGAAAAAGCAAGGTGCAGAGACAGCTGAAGCTAATATCAATGCTGGACTTGCAGCAGCTCAGCAGATCTGTGACTACTTCAGAATCGGAAGTGCAAAGTACCAGGTAAACAGATAATATATGGTAAAGATTCGTCCGTTTGCGGCGGTACGTCCGCCGAAGAAATATGTTGAGGAAGTAGCGGCAAGACCATACGATGTCCTGAACTCAGCAGAGGCAAAGGCAGAAGCTGGTGAAAAGTCTCTCCTGCACATAACAAAACCTGAAATCGATTTCAATCCGATAATCGACGAACATAGCCAGCCTGCATACGACAAGGCTGTCGAGAATTTCAAGGCTTGGCAGGAAAAAGGATGGCTGATACAGGATGAGAAGCCATACTATTATGTGTATGCACAGACAATGGAAGGCCGTACACAATACGGACTCGTGATGTGCGCCCACACAGACGATTATGCAGAAGGCAAGATAAAGAAGCACGAGCTCACACGCAAAGACAAGGAAGAAGACCGTATGATTCATGTACGCATCCAGAATGCGAACATCGAGCCTGTATTCTTTGCTTACCCTGACAACGCAGAAGTCAACGCAATCGTAGGCAAGTATGTAGCTCGTGAGGCGGAATACGATTTCACTGCAGCTGACGGCTTCGGACATCATTTCTGGGTTATAGATGACGAGCAGGATATACAGCGTATCACAGAACTCTTTGCTGAAATGCCTGCCTTCTATGTTGCAGACGGTCACCATCGCACTGCTGCCGCAGCCAGAGTCGGAGCAGAGAAGCGCGAGCAGAATCCATCACATACAGGAGAAGAAGAATACAACTGGTTCATGACGGTCGTCTTCCCTGACAGTCAGCTTAAGATCATCGATTACAACCGCGTCGTGAAGGATCTGAACGGTCTCACACCTGAACAGCTCCTTGAAGCTCTCACAGAAGACTTCGAAGTGAAGGAAGAAGGCACAGAAATATACAAACCTGGCAAACTGCATGAGTTTTCAATGTATCTTAGCAGCAAATGGTACTCGATGACAGCAAAAGAAGGACGTTATGATGACAACGACCCTATCGGTGTTCTTGACGTGACAATCCTTTCCAACCTTGTCCTCGACAAAATTCTCGGCATAAAGGACCTCCGTACAGACAAGAGGATCGACTTTGTCGGAGGAATCCGTGGTCTCGGCGAGCTTTCAGGCAGAGTCGACAGCGGTGAGATGGCAGTTGCCTTTGCACTCTATCCTGTTTCAATGAAACAGCTCATTGACATCGCAGACTCCGGCAATATCATGCCACCTAAGACCACATGGTTCGAGCCAAAGCTCCGCAGTGGTCTCGCCATACACAAACTTGCATAAACGGCGTGGAGCGCAATCTCCTCACCATCAAGAACCTACAGACACCCCGTGCCGCCAAGTGGCGGCACGTGGTTTCTGTTTATATTTGATTGTCAGGCATTTACACTCCACGGTCAAGCCATTGACCCACCGACGAGATCGAGGATTTCTGCTGTGATTTCCTGCTGGCGGCCTTTATTGTACGCCAAGGTCAGCTCGGAAATAAGATCCTGAGCATTGTCAGTAGCAATCTGCATGGCAAGTGTTCTTGCGGCATGCTCCGCTGCGTTTGCGTCAAGAAGAACAGTATAAAGCTTGAGCAACAGGACCTGAGGAAGAAGGTGCTTGACCAGTGACAGAGGATCCGGCTCAAGTATATAATCTACAGGCTCACCATCCGTTCCGTCATAGTCATGGAGAGGTAAAGGCAGATAGTTTTCACGGACAACCGGCTGGGAGGCAGGAGAAGCGAAATGACTGTAAACCAGAACGACCTGAGAAACCTCGCCGGATATAAAGCTGTCAACCAGATTCGAGGCAAGTTCAAATGCCCCATCATATGAAGGCTTGTCAGCCAGTTCGGAACGATCATCCAGGACAGTATATCCGGACTTCCGCACAGCTTCAGCCATTTTTCTGCCAATTACATATATGTCGATGTCATCCTTTGCATATCCTTGCTCCTCAAGGACATTGATGGTTTCCAGATATTTCTTGATGACATTTGCATTGAATGCTCCGCAAAGCGAACTGTTGGACGACAAGGCGACAACAGCTATGCGTGGATAAACATCTTTTGAAGGAATCTGGTCCAGACCTACATCCTCAAGGACGACAGCAGAATGTCCGTGAGGATTTCCGAAACCCAAGTCGTCATGCATGGCCTTCTGCAGATCGCCATCCTCGAGAAGTCCCGCAAGGATATGATGTAGTTTCTGCTCATAGGGCAGTTTGTTACCTATGGCAGTCTGAGCCTTGTGCAGCTTGGCTGAAGCAACCATCTTCATGGCAGAGGTTATCTTCAGCGTATTCTTCACTGAAGATATTCTCGTCTTTATTTCCTTCAAAGATGACATAAATCAATTATCTCATACCATTAACGGTAGACGCCGCTTCCTTTTCAATGATAGCAAATATTGCAGGATCTGTGCTACCCTTGGAAAGAGGTTCCAGAACATCTGCACTATGCAGGCCTCGCATTCTGTTGAGGAAGACTTCCTGAAATTCTTCCACCTGATCCAGCCTTATATCCTTAAGCAAGCCCTTGGTTCCGCAATACAACAAAGCCACCTGCTCTCCTACCGGCATAGGCTGATATTGAGGCTGCTTGAGAAGAATATTATTCTTTCGACCCTTGTCAAGAGCCATGGCCGTAATCGGATCCATATCGCTGCTGAACTTCGAGAAAGCCTCAAGTTCCCTATACTGCGCCTGATCGATCTTCAATGTACCCGCAACCTTCTTCATACTCTTTATCTGAGCACTGCCACCTACACGGGAAACGGAAATACCGACATTCACAGCAGGACGGAAACCCTGATTGAAAAGATCACTCTCAAGGAAAATCTGACCATCAGTGATGGAAATGACATTTGTCGGGATATAGGCCGAAACATCACCAGCCTGGGTTTCAATAACAGGCAGTGCCGTAAGCGAACCACCGGCCTTCACCTTGCCCTTCAGCGACTCTGGCAGATCGTTCATGTTTTCAGCAACTTCCTGCTGTGATATTATCTTTGCAGCTCTCTCGAGAAGGCGCGAATGAAGATAGAATATATCTCCCGGGTATGCCTCACGTCCTGAGGGACGACGAAGGATAAGGGAAACCTCTCGGTATGCAACGGCCTGCTTTGACAGGTCGTCATATACTACAAGCGCATGTCTTCCCGTGTCACGGAAATACTCCCCGATCGCCGCACCTGCAAATGGTGCATAATATCTCAAGGCAGCTGTATCCGCCGCAGTGGCAGCTACAACTACAGTATAATCCATCGCACCCTTTTCCTTCAAGGTATTCACAAGGGCAGCAATGGTCGAGCCCTTCTGACCTATGGCTACATATATACAGAACACCGGCTCTCCGGCCTCGTATGCAGCACGCTGATTGATAATGGTATCTATAGCAATAGCTGTCTTACCTGTCTGACGGTCACCGATGATAAGCTCTCGCTGACCTCTTCCGATAGGAATCATGGCATCAATGGCCTTCAGACCGGTCTGCAGAGGTTCTGTCACAGGCTGACGGAAGATGACTCCCGGAGCCTTTCTTTCAAGAGGCATCTCCACAAGATCACCACCGATCTGTCCCTTTCCATCAAGCGGTTCACCAAGAGGATTGACCACTCTTCCGACCATCTTGTCGGAAACATTTATAGAAGCAATCCTTCCGGTCCTCCTGACCATCATTCCCTCCTTTATCTTGTCAGTCGGGCCAAGAAGCACAGCTCCGACATTATCTTCCTCGAGGTTCATGACAACGGCCTTGATGCCATCTTCAAACTCGAGTAGTTCTCCTGCCTCAGCATTCAACAGTCCGTGAATTCTGACAACACCATCACTCACCTGCAGAACCTTGCCGACCTCTTCGAAATGAAGGGTCATATCAAGATCACGCAGCTGCTCGAGCAACACGTCAGAAATCTCACTTGGGCGTATCTGATCTGCCATATCCTATCAAATTATTCTATTGTCATTTTCTATCAGAGCATTCCTTATCCTCTGGAACTGCCCCGCAACACTTGCATCCATTCTCAGGTCACCCACCTGAAGAACAAATCCTCCGATAAGAGACTCATCCACCTTTGTACTGAGATTCACCGTTCCTCCCATATCGGCACTCACCATCGACTCAAGACGGTTCTGAAGGTCCTCCTGAGGCGCTGCTGTAATCAAAGTTCCGATCCTTATATTCTTCATCTCACGATATCGCTCCATATAAGCTGTCAGCATTCTGGAGAAGAATACCATTCTGGAATGCTGATCGACAAGCCTTATAAAACGGCGAAACTCTTCACAAATATCAGAATTCAGCGCAGTACCTATGAGAGCCAGCTTGTTTTCAAGAGACAAGTCAGGATTACGCTCCAGGGCATCCCTGAACTTAGGAACATCCTGAAACGATTTCACAAGCGAACTCACCTGGGAGTATACCAGATCCTCTGTCTGAGTTTCCTTGGCATACTTCAGCAGAGCCCTCGCATATCTATGCGCTATAAGTCCTGCATTCATACAACATCGTCAATGAATCTGTCCACAAGCTCCTTCTGCCGGTCATCACCGGAAAGATCCTTTCGCACAACCTTCTCCGC
>JAEIGA010016415.1_pt1 | contig 11269 bp, 6 predicted proteins | sample 9270691 | NCBI WGS metagenome assembly JAEIGA01 (sample SAMN17057246, study PRJNA624740) | gut metagenome | biome: biome; isolation source: fecal sample | host: Bos grunniens | place: China: Xizang | collected 2019
ATCACATTGAGTTTAGCGTTCATAGCAGAGGTTACCGCATTTCCTTCATTATCAGGATATATATATGAAATTGTCATATTACCACCGACTACTGGAGCATCCATGAAGTTTGAATATCTATATTCCGATGGTTCGAATCCTGTTGTCTGATTATCCCATACATCGAAGAACGCACCCTCCGCAATGATGACATCAAAATAACCTGTAGGAGTTCTAGGAAGGACCACAGTCACGGTCTGAGCATCCTCAGCAAGAGTGTACTCTGCGTTAAGGTAACTTACGCCCTCTGATTCATCATATACAACCTTTATCGGATTGGTCAGACCTGCATCCATCACCTGTGTAGGGAGCTTGAATACAAGGTTTGCACCCTCGGCAGTCCAGTCAACATCCTCAGCAGGCTCAACGAAGCTTGCAGCTGTGATAGGAATCTCCACGTTAGGAGTAGTCCATCCGATATTCTGGTACTTTCCGCCTGAGTATGCAGACTTGATTGCAGGAGATGGGTTACCTGAAAGGTCGGTAACGATACCTGCATCGATCGATACAACGTAACCTGCACCAGCCGGAGCCTCAGGACATACGATTGTAAGAATATTTCCTTCTACAGTGATATTCTCAGCAGCGATTTCCTGATTCTGTACAGCATATTTCATTACGCCAAATGCCAGAACCGATACATAAGCCTTGCCTGTTCCAAGCTTTACAGCCTCTGCCCACTGTACCTGAGCCACATTGCCCTCGGCACCGAAAGACATCGGAGCTGGAGCAGTCTTGTCATTCATTGTCACATCGAGAGTGACAACATCGCCTGCAAGACCGTCAGCTGTGATTGCAACAGCGAACACCTGATACTTATCAGAAGGAGCCTTGAATCCAGAGCAGTCGAGAGTTACGACTTTCTTGTCCTCGAGCTCAACTTCTCCCTTCATGTTGAAAGTTTCACCGGTCTGAGCACCTACAACCTCATTTGTGAGGATTGAAATAGGAGTCGGAACCGAATTGTCATGACCTGTCATTACAGCATATGCGTACTGGCTTGCATTCTGAGACACCTCCATGGTGAACTCAAGAGCATAATCAGTGGCAACATTCTGCGTAAGGGCAACAGTCGGCTTAGTCTTGCCGGCATTCTGATCGCTCAGTCCGTCACCCTTTGTACATGCTCCCATTACGAGAGCCATGCACAACAAGGCAGCAAAATATTTAATAGTCTTCATAATCATTAAAATTAAAAGTTTAAGGATTATTTACGGACAAGGACAATCTTGTTGAATGCCATCCAATATCCATAGTATTCTCCGCTGACACCCCAAACGGTTGCAACGAGGAAGTAATCAGGCTCGAATGTGATAGTAGACATATCAGCTGACCAAGTAGCAGTCACTGGCACTGCGTGGTCAGTAGCCATCTTACCCTCAGCATTAATAGCACCTGTAGCGATCTTAACCTCTACGTCCTCATCGATACCGTTGAATGACCAGATGTTAGCCATTACCTTACCAGGCTGAGTTGTGAGAGTCTTAGCCTCAGCATCATATGTGAGGTACCATGCAGGCTGCTTAGCTGGAGTGATACCATAGCTGCTTACGTCCTCCATCTGACCGCCGAAGCCCCAGCATACGAGAGTCTTCTCGAAGTTGACATTCTCTTCATCTGATGTGAAACCGCCTGAGATGTTTACATTCCATTCAGCCTTAGCTCCAGATGTATCATAACACTGAGCAACCCAGTTACCCATAAGACGCTCATAAGGGTTGTTGTCGTTATCAGCAATTTCAATCATAGTCTTGCCACCGGCAACAATCTCAGCACCCTTTACGTTTGCAAGAGTGAATGTGAGGAATCTCGAGTCATTGATATAATCGTTGTCCTTGAGATCGAACTCGATATATGCAGGAGCATCAGGATTACCCATGTACTTAAGGTTCTCAGTCTGAGTGAAATGTACAAGTGAGTCAAGTCCAAGACCTCCTTCCGGAGTCACGACTACATCGAAAGTGATAGGATAAGTCTTAGGCTCACCCTCGAACTTCACCTGAAGCTTCACGCGACCTGCACTTTCTTTATATACATAGGTCGGATTCTCAAATCCGATAGTGGCATCACCCTTGCCTTCCTCCACCTGCTGGCATGAAACGGCAGCAAGTGCAAGAGCGGATGTTGCGATAAGTATATTTCTGAAAAGTTTCATTTCTTTACGTTTTTGTAATTAAACATCACGGAATCCTAGTATCCAGGGTTCTGCTGGCCCTTCATCTGAGGGTTTGCCTGAAGCTCGCTGGTAGGGATAGGCCAAACGAACATAGGATCATCAGCCTCTCTCTTAAGCGATACATAGTTTTCACCTGGCTGCATGAGTGCAGGATCCTGACCTGCTGATCTTGAGAAGCCGATATGCCAACGCTTGATATCGTTGAGACGGTGACCTTCTCCGAAGAGCTCGCGTACTCTCTCCTGACGGAGTTCGAGAACGAGGTCATCACCAGTATAGTCAACGTTCTTCCAGCTTGGGATACGTGCAGTCTTAAGGTCGTTGATGTACTTGCTTGCTACAACTTCTTCCTCTCTACCCATTGCAGCCTCTGCAGCGATGAGATACATCTCTGAGATGCGGAACACCTTAGGCATGTTCACATAGTTTGTAACAGCCGAGTAGAGGAGAGGGTTACCTGGATACTTCACGAGGAGAGTAAGGTTACCTACAACTGGAGTCTTGATGTCACGTGCATCGAACCATGACTGGAAACGGATATCATCCCTTGCATATAGGTTGAGAGCCCAATCCTCCGGTACGTACTGAGGGTTATCCTCACCTTCAACGCCTGAAGTATTGTAGATGAAATACGAGAATGAATTACCTGTATCATCCGGACCAGTCATAGCAACCTGCCAGATAGCCTCGTTGAGGTTGTCGTTTGTCCAACCATCAGCAAATGTAGCTGCATCAGTAACGAGTGGATATGTACCTGAAGCCACAAGGCCTGCAGCCTTTGTATAAGCAGTGTCATAGTCGTGCATCATAAGGGCAACACGTGCCTGGAGAGCAGCAACAACATCCTTGGTCACATAAGCTGCTCTTGGAGCACCTGCAGCAGTAACATACTTCTCAGCCTCAGTAAGGTCGAGGAGAATCTGATCGTAAGTTGCCTGAAGAGAAGGACGTGAAGGATACTTGCTTGCATCACCTGTAGGAGCATACTTGGTAACTACCGGCACGCCCATGAACTCGTCTGCAGTCTCCGGATCGTAGTCGTTACAGAAGTAGCATGCGAGCTGATAGTACATATGTGCCCTGAGGTAGCAAGCCTCACCATAGTACTGCTGTACGAGGGCCTGGTCACCTTCAGTAAGAGTTCCCTGAGCAAGAAGTTTCTGAGTACCCTCGATAAGGAAGTTTGCATTACCGATCACACTGTAGAGACCATACCATGCGCTGCTTGCCATGCTCTCTGAAGCGACAACCGAGTAGTGATAGAAAGCACCAGAGAAGTTACCGAAGTTCTTCACTGCGTGATAAAGGTCAGTCTGAAGGTCGGTAGCATATACATAAGCACCTGTGAAGACGCCTTTCATGCCCGAATAAAGACCGTTACGGAAGGCCTGGCAGTCAGCCACACTCTCCATCGCATCTTTAGTGCTTATCGCGTTGTCCGGATACTTGTCCAGACTACATGCGCTTACAGCCAGAACTGCTGTAGCCGCAATAAGGAAAGTCTTTATATTTTTCATAATCGTCGTCATTTATTAGAATACCAGTTCAGCACCGAATACAACCTGACGTGAGTTAGGATAGAGACCTGTTGTTGCGTTTGAGTATCCGACCTCAGGGTCATATCCCTCAAACTTGGTCACTGTCCAGAGGTTACGTCCGGTCACATATACCTTCACACCTGAGAGAACCTTGCTCTTCTGGATGAGTTCGGTAGGGAATGTGTATGATACAGAGAGGTTCTTAAGACGCATGAATGATGCGTTAGAGAAACGTGATGTATCATGATAGAACTGAGTTCCATACTTAGGAATGTCGGTGATGTCACCAGGCTTCTGCCAGATGTTGAGCATCTTGGTCTCGAAGTTTGTCTGTCCGAGGAGGTTGGCAGGATTCATGGTGTAGTAACGCTCGTTGAGGAAGATCCAACGCTCACCGATCCATGAGAAGTCTGCCTGAACACCAAGACCCTTCCAAGAGAAGTTGGTTGAGAAACCGCCTGACCAAGGAGCGTTTGTATCCATTCCGCAGAACTGCATGAGGTCGTCCGAGTAAGTCTTTGTAAGGTTACCGTTGAGGTCATACCACATAGGAGCACCGTCTGCAGGGTCTACACCTGCGCGTACCTGGGTGAAAACAAGTGATGAAGGCATACCTACCTGATACTTGAGAGAGTAGTCAGGGAATGCAAGTTCATCGAGGCCCTGGTAAAGCTTGGTGATGGTGTTCTTGTTGTAGTTCACGTTAGCCTTCACGTTCCACCATACGTTTCTTGTGTGGATAAGGTCGAAGTCAACCTCGAGGTCAAAACCTCTGTTGTTCATCTGAGCGATGTTACCCATACCGCCTGAGTGACCTGTTGTTCCTGAGAACGGAAGCTCCATGAGGAGGTCCTTGGAAGTCTTGTCATAGAACTCGACTGTGAGACCGATCCTGTCAAGGAAACGTGCACGGAGACGGACGTTAAGGGTAGCTACAGTCTCCCATGTGAGGTCATCGTTAGGAACCTGAGCAAGAGCCCAACCTGCGTTACCGTTGTACTTAGGACCTGCGCCTACCAGACCGAGATGCTCATACCATGATGAGAGACCTGCGTTACCTGTTGTACCGTAGCTGACAGAGAGGTTGAGGTCATTGAGCCAGTTTGCATCCTTGAGGAATGACTCGCTCTTTGCCTTCCACATCGCACCTGCTGACCAGAATGTAGCATATCTGTGGTTCTTTCCGAAGAGAGATGAACCGTCAGTACGAACTGATGCGTCAACGAAGTATCTGTCTGCGTAGTTGTAGTTTGCATTACCGAAGAATGAGTTGAAAGCACTCTCGACATCGTTGCCACTCCATGAGTCAACTGATGTAGTTGAACCGAAGTTCACGATACGGTCATCAGTGAGACCAGAACCTGTAGCGCTGAATGTAGTCTGGTTCTTGATGTAAGACTCGTGACCGACGAGAACAGCAAAGAAATGCTCCTTGTTCACATCACCCTTATACTCAGCGGTATTGGTTGATGAAAGCTGGTAGCTTCTCTGGAAAGCCTTAGAGTTACGTCCTCTTGCAGAGTATGGAGTATAGGAAGGCATGTTGATTGATGTGTTGGTGTAGTCAAACGCATCGATAGCCTGCTGAGCGCGGATGGTAAGACCCTTCACCGGAGTAAGGAGGAAGTAAGTCTGACCCATGAGGTCCATGCTCTGACGGTCGTTAGTGTTCTTCTTGTAGTACTTGTTAAGGTCGATCATGTTGTCCCAAGGATAAACCTCGTATGGGTCGCCCCAAGAGATTGTGCCATCTTCGTTGTAGATGATCTCATATGGTGAGCGGTATGGAAGACCTGTAACAGCCTGGAGGATAGGTGACTGAGTATACCATCCTGTGGTAATTGTCTGATACTTTGCATAAGTGAGGGCAACGTTTGCACCGAACTTGAGCCAGTTTGTCACCTGAGTGTCAAGGTTTGTACGGAAAGTGAAACGGTCAACTCCCGAGTTAGCCTTTGAAGTACCGTCCTCTGAGTAGTAACCCATTGACACATAGTAGTTTGTCTTCTCTGAAGCACCTCTGATAGAAGCATCTGCCTGAAGAACTGGAGCTGCATCGTTGAAGAGATAGTCTGTCCAGTCGAAGTTGATGTTGTTTCCGAGGATGAATGCCTTCTCAGCCTGATAAGCCGCATCATTCTTAAGCTCCGGACGACACATCTCCTCGAACTGGATGAGCTGCTCTGATGTCATCATGTCCATGTTGTAGTTTGTAAGCATGGACAGACCGTACTGAGCGCGGAGAGATACACTTGGCTTCTCACCCTGCTTACCCTTCTTGGTCGAGATGTAGATGACACCGTTTGCTGCACGCGAACCGTAGATCGCTGTTGAAGAAGCATCCTTGAGTACTGAGATGCTCTCGATATCCTGAGGGTTAAGGCTGTTGAATACGCCTGAACTTACAGGTACACCATCGAGGATGTAAAGCGGTGCAGTGCTGAGGTTGAGTGATGACTCACCACGAAGCCTGATGCTTACAGAACTCTGAGGCTCTCCTGAAGTGTTGAAGATCTGAAGACCTGCAACCTTACCCTGGAGGGCGTCTCCGATGTTAGCAGATGGCCTTGATGCGAGCTCTTCAGAAGATACTGAAGTCACTGAGCCGACAATGTTACCGATCTTCTGACCGGTACCGTAGCCGACAACCAAAGCATTTTCCAAATGAAAATCTTTGTCATCCTCTACCTGGACTGCGATAAATGACCTGCCCTCTACTGGGACGGTCTGAGTGGCGTAACCGATGCTGGAAACGATAAGCTTTCCATTAGCAGGGGCTGTAAGTTTGAAGGCTCCATCAGCATCTGTCGATGTTCCTGTCTGGGTTCCCTCCACCATAACGATCGCACCTGGTACTGGCGCGTTATCGGGACCGGTCACAACACCTGATACGGTCATGTTCTGTGCATAAGCAACTGCCGATGCCAGTAACGCTGCCATTACCGTGAAAAAAAGTCTGATTCTTTTCATGGGTTGAACTTTTAGTTGTTAAACATAGATTATTGATTAGTTATTATTTCGTACAGTCACACTACACTTACTGCACTTGATCGTGAGACCTTAAAAGGAACACGAATTACAAATATTGCATTTTTTTATTTCAAATCCAAATTTAACCGCAAACAATCATCGCGATTACGTCTGTAATTTGATTTACTGCAAGTTATATGTTTTTTGGTTTATGAGAAAAACCCTAAGTAATTGACGCAAAAAATGCGAATCACTTACAAATCGTAAGCAATTCGCATTAATTATAAAAAATAAATTATCTGCTTATAAAATTACAGATTACAACTCCCATGCAAGAGCCGAAGCGCCGAGAATCGCCGCATCTGACTCCTTAAGCTGCGAGAATACGATCTTAACCTTATTTCTCCACAAAGGAAGGACATTAGCATTCATAGCCTCTTCGATAGGACCGAGAAGGAATTCCTTCGCACGCGCAAGACCGCCGAAAAGAACGATAGCCTCAGGTGCACTGAATGCTATGAAATCAGCAAACGAGCGTCCGAGGATCTTGCCGGTAAACTCAAATATCTTGAGTGCAAGAGCATCTCCTTCCTTGGCTGCCTCATAAACGTCTTTAGAGGCGATTGTATCGAGATTCCTGAGAACCGACGGCTCATCAGTAAGTTCGAGCCACTCACGTGCCGTACGGGCAACTCCTGTAGCTGATGCATAGGTCTCGAGACATCCGGTCTTTCCGCAGTTGCAGACACGTCCGTTATTGCGCACCGCTGCCACGTGGCCGAGCTCTCCCGCAAATCCGTCATGTCCGTAAACCACCTCACCGTTGATGATGATTCCCGAACCGACACCAGTACCGAGTGTAATCATGATGAAGTTCTTCATTCCGCGAGCCGCACCATATGTCATTTCACCTACAGCTGCAGCATTTGCATCATTTGTAAGGGCTACCGGAATGCCTCCCATTGCCTCAGAAAGCATTTTCGCAAACTGGATGGTCTGTCCGCCACCCCACGAAATATTCACAGCATTCTCGATGGTACCGTCATAATAGTTTCCGTTAGGAGCACCGACTCCGATACCTCTTATCTTTCCCTCAGTACCAGACTCCTTTACGATCTTCTTGACAGCCTCGGCAAGCTCTGCGATATAAGGCTCCACTTCTGTGTATGTGTCAGTACGGATCACTGTCTGGGCGAGGACTGTGCCTCTTGCATCTACGACACCAAGCTTCGAGGTCTGACCTCCTATGTCGATGCCTACTACGTATGTTGAATCCATTGTGATATTGGTTTTATATATTAAACAACCCAGATCCCCGGTCAAGCCGGGGATGACATTTATGCTTTCTTTACCTTTGAGCCCGAAACTGCAAACCAGAAGATGTATGCAAGAGCTGCGATGAGAACCCAATAGCTTGAAACATAACCGGCTGCGTCAGCCACAGCACCCTGAAGAAGCGGAACGATACCACCACCGCATACCATCACCATGAAGAGGCCGGAAGCGATTGAAGTGTACTTGCCGAGTCCCTCGACAGCGAGGTTGAAGATTGCACCCCACATCACAGATGTGCAGAGACCGCAAAGAACGAAGAATGCGATAGCTACAGGCACCTGAGTACCAAGAAGGGTAACTGTAAGGGTTGAAGGGAGGAACATGCCGAGAAGGATGAATACGATAGCAGCAAGGCTCACTGTCATCATCATCGCGCGGCTTGAAACTTTTCCACCGACTGCACCACCGATAAGACGGCCTACAAGCATGAGGAACCAGTATGCTCCTACAAGAGTACCTGCAACGCCTGCTGCGATTCCAAGACCGTCAGCTGAAGTCATATAGAGGTTTGCAACGTTAGGAACGCCTACTTCAATACCCACATAGAGGAAGATCGCGATCACACCGAACACAAGATTCTTGTGAGAGAGAGCACCCTTGATGCTGTCCATTGTTCCTTCCTTCTCAGTTGTCTTCTCATTAGCAGCTGCCTCAAGCTCAGGCTCAGGAATCTCTGAGAAGAAGATGATCACGAATGCAAGAGCAAAGATAGCCATCGCGATGAAGAGTGCAGGGTTGACGTCTGCCACCTGAGTCTTCTCAGTAACCTCACCGATGAGATATCCGGCAAATACCGGAACGATTGTAGCCGCAAGAGAGTTGCATGAGCCACCGAACTGGATAAGCTGGTTACCCTTGTTTCCGCCGCCACCGAGAGTGTTGAGCATAGGGTTCACCACAGTGTTGAGCATACACATTGAGAATCCTGAAACAAATGCTCCGAGGAGATATACCGCGAAGCTGCCGAAGATTCCTGAAAGATAAGAGATACCCACTCCGACAAAACCTACAGTAATCGCTGCGAGAGCGGTAAACTTGTAGCCTCTGCCCTTGAGCAGGAAGCCTGCAGGGAGACCCATGAACGCATATGCAATGAAGTTTGCAGCGTTACCGAGCTGTGACATGAGGTTGGTTGCTCCGAACTGAGCCTTGGCGATGATGCCCATAGGATTCTGGAGACCTGTTACGAATGAAATCATTGCGAAAAGGAAGAAACAGATTCCAATCGCGAAGACATTACCTTTTTTGTTCATTGTTGATCAGTTTTTATGTTAATAATTCGATTGTTTGCAAAATCGGCACAATATACGAAAAAAAACGACACGCACTGCAAAACACGGGATTTTATCTATCCCTGAAAAAATTAGCAGGATCCCCTCCCCAAGAGATCCTGCCGTATATAAAACGAACTTAACAAATAGACACGAAAATAATTCCAATGTCTTTTGCAAAGATAACGATTTTATACAATTTTCCAAACTCCGACTAACATTTTTAAGCAGGAACGGGCAAAACATGAAAAGATTTTGAGCAAAAAAGCCAGAATACTCAATTCTCAAAACACAAACACCTGAAGCGCTGGCTCAGGTTTTGAAATACCTCCGAAACGGACTTTAACAGATAAAGACATGATCTATACATTACCACCGCTCCCATATGCGACAGATGCATTGGAGCCGAAGATGAGCCAGGAAACCATAGAGTATCACCACGGCAGACACCTTCAGACATACGTCGACAACCTCAACCGCCTCATAGCCGGCACTCAGTATGAAGGCGCTACACTTGAAAGCATCATCCTGCATGCGACAGGACCTCTTTTCAATAACGCCGCACAGGTCTGGAACCATACATTCTTCTTCGAATCATTATCTCCTGAGCCTGAGCCGATGCCTAAGGAACTGAAGAAGGCTCTTGTGCGCGACTTCGGATCGATCGATAATTTCGAGACCGAGTTCAAGAAGGCTGCCGCCGAGGTCTTCGGTTCGGGCTGGGCATGGCTGGCAGAAGACGGCAACGGAACTCTCCACATAATCAGAGAATCGAATGCAGGTAATCCTATGAGGGCAGGATTCAAGCCTCTGCTTACAATTGACGTATGGGAACATGCCTACTATATCGACCACAGGAACAGACGGGCAGCTTACATCGAAAACTGCTGGGATCTGATCGACTGGAAGAAGGTAAATGAACGGTTTCACGGAACGTCACCGGCTGCACGTCTGATGGATCTGAGTGAAGAAGTGGTCATCACAGGCAGGATCACACGCGAAGAACTGACAGAAAAGATTGAACTGGCCATCGAAGAGGACGAAGAAAGCTCTCCACCTTTATAGCGTGTTTCGCAAGCCACTGAAGCTCAGCGTTTTAGCCTAAATGCCCGCATGGCTCGGAAGTCAGGCATCTGGCGTAACAACCTGGAAAACAACATCTTGCAAAATACGCTATACAGACATCCATGCCAGGGCATCCCGTTATTTTGATTTCCCGTCCATGAAAACGGCCGAAATCGTGGATGACAAGCTCGAAATGAAGTTATCATCCATAAAAACAGCCAAAAACGTGGACGGGAAGTTCAAAACCAGCTGCCGTCCATGAAAAGGGCGGTTTTTGTGGATGGGAACACAAAATCAAGGCTCCCGTCCATGAAAAGGGCTGAAATCGTGGATGAGAAATGAAAAGCAGACGGAGGAGTACAATGAAAAAGGATGGCTGACCGGTCTACAGGACCTTTCAGCCATCCCTTCATATTGTTCTAAAAATCTTAAAGCGAAGCAAGGTTCATCTCATTCACGATATTCTTGCCCTCTGGAGTGTAGGCAAAGGCCATATGCTCTTTATAAGCCTCCTCAACCCTTCCACGGACAACCTTCATCGAGCTGTTGAGGAAATGGTTCTGCTCAGTCCAAGGCTCAGGAAGCACACATACGGCAGCAGGAAGCCACCTTTCAGGGAATTCTCCGAAGAGACGTCCACCCTTGCGGTACATATTGACTTCATCCTGAAGCTTCTCAAGCATCTTCTCCTTAGCCTCACGTGTATCAGGATCAAGACCAAGTTCCTTTGCATAAGCCTTCAGAGCCTCCTTGTTAGGAGTTATGAGAGCGATTGTGTACGGATCCTGGCTGTTGTGAAGCAGGGCTCCATCGATATATTTCGAATTCTCCACGAGATTCTCCTCGATTCCCTCTGGTGAATACTTCTCACCGTC
>JAEIGA010016416.1_pt1 | contig 11269 bp, 12 predicted proteins | sample 9270691 | NCBI WGS metagenome assembly JAEIGA01 (sample SAMN17057246, study PRJNA624740) | gut metagenome | biome: biome; isolation source: fecal sample | host: Bos grunniens | place: China: Xizang | collected 2019
ATCCCTCCCCTAAATAACAGAGGGCTGCTTTTTGAAGGCAGCCCTCTATTCATTACATTTATCGTACTAAAACATCGATTACCAACAGCTACTTATCGAGGATCGCTCTCAAGATTCCCTCTGCATCATAGCCACACTCGGCATAAAGTTCTGCTGGAGCTCCCTGCTCTACAAAACGGTTATTTATACCCAACGTCTGGATGGAAACATTGTAATCGCAGCGATTGAAAAATGCAGACACCGCCTCACCGACACCACCACGCAGGACTCCATCCTCAACGGTGATGACTCGCTGATACTTTTGCCCAATCTCGTGCAACAACGCTTCATCCAGAGGCTTAGCAAAACGCAGATCGTAATGAGCAACATCCAATCCACTCTCCGTTGCCTTCTCAATAGCCTTTACTGCAAACTGTGCCACTATGCCAATGGTTAAAACAGCTATATCTTTACCCTCTTTCAGGCAACGACCTTTTCCAATCGGCAACGCTTCAAAATCACAGTCACGCCACTCGACTCCCTCGCCACAACCGCGTGGATAACGAATCACAAATGGACAACCAGCGTGCAATGCCGTGAACATCATATTACGCAACTCGCGCTCGTTGCACGGAGCCGCAATTACCAAATTTGGGATACAACCAAAGTATGCTAAATCAAATGCTCCGTGGTGCGTTGCGCCATCCTCGCCCACCAATCCACCTCTGTCAAGACACATCACTACGGGCAGATTTTGCAGCGCAACATCGTGAATCACATTGTCATACGCACGTTGCATAAACGTTGAGTAGATATTACAGAATGGAACAAGTCCCTCAGTTGCCAATCCCGCAGAGAAAGTTACTGCGTGACCCTCGGCAATGCCGACATCAAAACAACGCTCAGGCATCTGCTCCATCATAATCGACATCGAGCAGCCCGACGGCATCGCAGGTGTGATACCAACCACTCGTTCATCTGCACGAGCGAGGTCAAGCAGCGTCTGACCAAACACGTCTTGATAGCGATCAGCCTTTGGTGTCGATTTTATACGCGCACCTGTCGAAACATCGAAACGACCTGGTGCGTGCCACTCGGTAGGGCTCTTTTCGGCTGGAGTATAACCCTTGCCTTTCAGTGTCATAACATGCAGCAACTTCGGACCCGAAATATCTCGCAAATCGGTCAATGTGCGAACCAGCTCCTTGACATTATTGCCATCAATACGTCCGAAATATCGAAAATTAAGACTCTCAAAGAGGTTCGAGTTCTTCATCAAACCCTGCTTAACCATATTTCCTACACGACGAAATAGGCGCAGAACAAACGGGGTATGTCCCAAAATACGCCACAGACCACGTTTGAAATTATTGTATAATTTCGATGTTGAAACCTTTGTCAAATAGCTACCAAGCGCACCCGTAGGCTCATCGATTGCCATATTATTGTCGTTGAGGATAACCAGAATATCGCAATTTTTGCCATCTCCGGCATTATTCAAACCCTCAAAAGCCAAGCCTCCTGTCATCGAGCCGTCACCGATCACTGCAACCACCTTACGTTGCTCTCCCTTAAGTTCCGAAGCCTTAGCCATACCAAATGCCGCCGAAATCGACACTGAGGCGTGACCGCTGACAAAAGTATCGAACTCGCTCTCCTTACGATTTAGGAATCCACTGATACCTCGATATTTACGAATATCAACAAATCGATCACGACGACCCGTTATGATTTTATGCGCATAAGCCTGATGCCCCACATCCCAAACAATGCGGTCATCGGGTGTGTTGTATACATAGTGCAGAGCAACTGCAAGTTCAACAGCACCGAGACTCGATGCAAGGTGTCCTGGATTTTCGGCACAACACTCGACTATATAGCGACGCACCTCGTCACAATATTGTGGCAAAGAAGATATTGACAGCCGCTTAAGATCACTCGGCGAGTCTATTTGAGTCAATAAATTATACTTATCTACAGACATAGCGATACAAAGATATAAAAATTTCGAAAAATTTTGTATATTCGCAATGTGAAACATTGTGCATTGCAACGAAATGGTCGTTTTGGATGATTATTTTTGGGCAATAAGGAAATATTTACAGACTTATGAAATATAACAGAATCCTTCTCAAGTTAAGTGGCGAGTCGCTTCAGGGAACACAAAAGTATGGCATCTCAACTGATGTATTGCAAGCTTATGCCGAACAGATTAAAGAGGTTGCTGCACAGGGAGTGCAGATTGGTATCGTCATCGGTGGTGGCAATATCTTCCGAGGTTTGCAGGGTGCAAAACGCGGATTTGACCGTGTAAAAGGTGACCAGATGGGTATGTTGGCAACCATTATCAACTCCATCGCATTACAGTCTGCACTCGAAGATAACGGTGTTAAAGCAAAGGTTTTAACATCAGTTTGCACCGAGCCTATCGGTGAACACTACTCAAAGGCAAAGGCTCTGGAGTATATGGAGAACGGATATGTGGTTATCCTGGGCGGCGGCACAGGCAATCCCTACTTCTCGACAGACTCAGCAGCAGCTCTGCGTGGAGTTGAAATCGAAGCAGACGTACTGCTCAAGGGTACACGTGTGGATGGTATCTACACCGCTGATCCCGAAAAAGACCCTTCGGCAGTTCGTTTCGAGGAGATTACCTTCGATGAGGTCTACGAGCGCAATCTCCACATTATGGATATGACAGCCTTTACGCTCTGTAAGGAGAATGGATTGGAGATTATCGTGTTTGATATGGATACACGCGGCAATCTCGGAAAGGTTCTTGCTGATGCTAAGGTTGGAACACTCGTAAAATTATAGAGGAGGCTCCATAAATTATTTCAAACCGAAAAAGAGAAAATTATGGCAACAAAACGTAATGGAACAACCAAGTTGTTGATTTTGACGGCTCTCGCCGTTGTTGTAGGCTTGATCATCTGGCTGCTGCCGACGGCACAGGCTCAGGACAACAAGCAACAAGATATGGAAGCCGCAATCGTAAATAGTACACTGGTAAAGGTTGGCGACAAGGCTCCCGACTTTACAGTCGAGATGCTTGACGGCTCGAAGCTCTCGCTTGCATCGCTCAAAGGTAAAGTTGTGCTTGTAAACTTCTGGGCAACGTGGTGTCCGCCCTGCCGCGAGGAGTTGAAGTATGTGCAGAAGGAGATTGTAGACCGCTTTGCCGGTCGTGACTTTGCCTTTGTAGCTATTTCACGAGGTGAAGTACGCGCTAAGGTTGAGGCTTTTGTGAAGGAACACGGCTATAAGTTCCCCATCGCACTCGATCCACAGCAAACAACATACAAGCTCTTTGCATCGAACTACATCCCACGCAACTTCCTCATCAATCGTGATGGCAAGATTGCATTCTATGGTGTTGGTTACGATGCAGAGGAGTTCAAACACCTTATTTCAGAAATTGAAAAAACCTTAAATAATAAATAATTATGGATACGAACACCATTCTTGACGATGCTTCGCGAAGAATGCAGAAAGCAATCGATTTCCTCGAAGAGACTTTATTGAACATTCGTGCCGGTAAGGCTTCGCCCAATGCGCTGAATGGCGTATTTGTCGATTACTACGGTTCGCAAACTCCCGTATCGGGCGTGGCAAGTGTCACTGTACCCGACGCAAAGACCATTCTTATTCAACCCTGGGACAAGAATATGATTCGCCTTATCGAAAAGGCTATCATCGACTCCAACATCGGACTGACTCCTTCAAACAACGGAGAGCATATCCGTCTGTCGATGCCTCCCGTAACCGAGGAGCGTCGTAAAGAGTTGGTAAAGCAGGTGAAAGGCGAGGCTGAAAATGCTAAAATCAGTCTTCGAAATGCTCGCCGTGACGCTGTAGAGGCATTCAAAAAGGCTCAAAAAGAGGGTATGCCTGAGGATGAGGCAAAAGATGGCGAGACTCGTTCGCAGAAACTTCTCGAAAAGTACACCAAGCTGCTCGAAGTAGCAATCGAGAAGAAGGAGAAGGAGATTATGACCGTCTAAACCTTGCCGACTTGCTGTTTGGGTTTTCTCAACCAGCAGGAACTCTCAATGCGTAAATTGGTATCAATATTAGTATTTTGCGCCTTGACTCTCTGCGCTGTGGAGGGTCAAGCGCAAATTTACGCCAAATTGAACGCCCTTTACGCCTGTGTTGGTGTGGTTAATCCCCAGGTGGAGTTCCGCCTATCAAACCACTCCACATTCCAGACCGAAATCGTCTACTCTCCCTGGCAATCAATCAAGGGTCATCCGATGCACTTCGGAATCTTTATGAACGAGTATCGCTACTACATCAAGGAGCATAATCGCGGATTCTACGTAGGGGGAAATGTTGGAATGATGGCATTCAAGATGTCAAAACCATACATTGCAAATGGTCATTTCGGGTTGCAAGACAGATATTGTAAGGGCTACGGATTTATGTTTGGTGCCTGCGTAGGCTATGAGCATCTCTTTTGCGAGCGCTGGGTTCTTGATGCTTTTGTAGGCTTCTCCTGGATGCACAGCACCTATAACGGCTACTCTCTCAATGGAGAGATAGATCTCCACCCCCACCGTCCTGCATGGAAAGAGCCTTCTTCGCCCGATCCTCTCAACTACTCGGCAGAGTGGCTTCCCAATAAAATAGGAGTTTCAATAGGCTATCTTATCTTCCGTCCGAAGAAAAAATAGAGTTAAATTTCTTGATTCTGATATACTACGGCACAGGATCGTAGCCACTACCACCCCACGGGTGGCATCTCATTATGCGCTTAAATGTGAGCCATCCACCCTTGAAGAGACCATACTTCCGAAAAGCCTCCAGACCATACTGCGAACAGGTCGGAGTAAAGCGACAAGATGGTGGAGTCAATGGAGAGATGCAGGTCTGATAGAAACGAATAAGCAGTATAAACGGGAACGCCACAATGCGCCTACAAATCTTCAGCAACAGTTGACAAAATTTTACGAACTGCATTTTCGATGGTTTTATAATCCACGACCTCTTTGGAGGAGTATATCAACGCCATATCCAAAGCTGCAAACTTCTGACTATCGTGCAATATACTTTTATTCAAACGGTAAGCCTCCTTTGTTCGACGGCGCAACAGATTGCGGACATTAGCTCGCTTATGATTCTTCTTTGGAACAGAGAACATAACCTCAATAGACAGACGGTCATCACACTCTGCATAAAGAATATAGCGAAACGGATAGACGAAACCTCCTTGTCCATCCTGAAACAATCGGCGGACAGCCCCAAACGAGCGCAAACGCTCATCGTGCGGAAGTCGAAAATCGGGCATATTCAATTATACGCTCTTGGCTCTGGAGCGACTCTTCTTGGCAAGTTTACTCTGTTGATTACGGATAAACTCCTCTTTTGCGCTATCCTCCTCAAGTTGAACAGGAAGAACCTCCTCGCCTTTAGCAATCTTAGTACAGAAGATATCGACAGCTTTAGCAAGCGAGGGCGCTACCGGGGTTGGAGCATTAGCCCTAACCTCAATACCACTCTCTATCGCTTTACGCAAAGTTCCCTCACCAAAGGTAGCAATCACGGGCAATGACTCCGTACCAAACTTCTCGGTGATAGTCATAATATCCCAGGGCGAGTAGAGCAGCAGCATATCATAAGACTTAATATCCACATTATCAACATCAGCAGCGACAGTACGGGCAAGGATTGCTGGCGTGAAGTTAATCTTCAGCGTGCTCAATGTTTCGGGCAACTCCGGCTTATGCGGCTCACTCAATGCCAACATATACTTCTCATCCTTGTGTTTTACGATAAGCTCAATCAAACCTTTGAATGAACCATCAGCAAACGAAATCTTGCGCTTACGATAGACTATATACTTCTGCAAATACAGAGCAATCGCCTCTGTCGTACACACGTACTTCATTGTCTCAGGTACCGTCACTCTGGACTCTTCACAAATACGGAAGAAGCTGTCAATTGTTGTTCGCGAAGTAAATATTACAGCTGTATGCGACAAGATATCAACTCGTTGGCTACGGAACTCTTTAGACGAAACACCAACTACTTTGATTAAAGGCACATAATCAACCTGCAACTTATGTTTTTGCGACAAATCATAAAACGGAGATTTCTCTACTACTGCGGGACGGGGTTGCGATACTAAAATTTTGTTGATTTTCAACTCTCTATCTCTTTATTACGTTATTAACTCCTTACGGTCAGCGCCCATATCAGCGACAAAGGGAACGCTTCGACGGTGCAAAGGTACAAAATCCAATGAAAAATCGGAATTTTTTTATCAACAAAGAACACAAGTGTCTCTTTTATATACATAAATACCAATATCAAGCACTCGACGAACAGCACAATATTCCAACTCTCCGTAAGCTTTTCTGACGATAAGACTCCAAATAAAAAAATTGGCGACATAGCTATGGATGCCAATGCAAAACTCATCCTTTTCATATAGATTATCGCTCCGACAGCCTCCTCTCCACGTGTAACTTTACCGACAAGCCACAACAGTGAGTACTCAAATGCCGAGATGACTGCAACACCTATCAATATATAGATGACCGCTATTGTGGAAACCCACCCTGCATCAGGTGTCAATGTTTCCGGTAGCCACATCGGAGCATACTTGGCTCCAAAGAGTGTTATCAGCATAACGCCTATGAGAGCCGAAGTATGTATAAATGAACGGGTAAGCACCTCGTCGCGACGACCTGAAGCAAAGTCATCCGACAAACGTCCCTTAAACATTCTGACAAACATACTGAAGATACTACGGCGATTACGAGCGATAAACAACACAACAATAAGCAGCAGCACAACCGCCAGCATCTGAAATACCACATCCCCGACAAGAGTTTGCGAAGGTTCTGCCTGCACAAGAGTCTCTGCAATACGGGATTGTACACCAAACATCTCCTCAGCTGACAACTTTGCGACAGTTACCGAATCTGTAACGTTCGCAATCGTTACAGTATCCAGACCTGGCGCAACACCAAGCGTATCGACCACACCCAAATTATGCATTACTGTTTGATTCATAGATACGTTTGAGTGTTATACGAATAGTTGTTCCGCGACCTATTTCCGAGTCAGTCACAGCAATACGACCACTGTGATACTCCTCAATGATGCGTCTTGAGAGCGAGAGTCCAAGACCCCAACCGCGCGTTTTGGTTGTAAAGCCAGGTTCAAAGATGCGCTTCCAATTATTTTTGGCGATACCTTTACCCGTATCCTTAACATCTATCCACACCCGCTTCTCATCCGAGCCAATGCAGACATCTATACTGCCGTGACCTTGCAGAGCATCAAGAGCATTTTTCATCAAATTCTCAACCACCCACTCAAAGAGTGCCACATTGAGATTTGCCTGCACGGGTGCTATAGCCAGTCCATTATAGTCGAGTGTAACGTTACGCGGAATACGTTTTCGGAAGTACATCACCGACTCACCAACCACCTCATTCACATTGGCAGGAGTCAGCGTTGTTTCAGCACCAATCTTCGAGAAGCGATCAACAATCTTCATCAAATGGGTCAAATCCTTCTGCATCTCGTTCACTGCCTCAGGATCTACACCTTGTGCACGCAGATATTCAATCCATCCCAAAAGAGAAGATGTGGGTGTTCCGAGCTGATGGGCAGTCTCCTTTGCAAGACCTATCCACACTCTATTCTGCTCATCCTGCTTGGTTGAACGGAAAGTGATAAAAATCATCACACCAAAGATAATGATGACTAAAATCTGAATATACGGGAAGTAATATAACGACTTGAGCAGACGCGACTGGCCATAGAAAATTATGTGGTTATGGTCGTTGGTCCACCAGAAATGTATAACGATAGGCGTATTTTCACTCGCAAAGCGGTCAAGCACACGGCGCAACCGTTGGGGATTGTCCATAAGATGGTTGGGAATAAGATGCGACGATATGACATTCAGATTCTCATCCGTAATGATAAAGGGGATGTTATTACGATTATTGATGATGTTACCAATCAGAGGGTCACCCATATAGTCACCCATTGCATCGCGATTAACCCTCTCCATAGCTCGCGCCCACAGTTCCACATCGTGTTGCTCCTTTTCGCGCAGATGGCGAGCCATATCGTTCGTAAACAGCAACGATATTACCACAATGGCTGCACCTATGACTATTGCCACTATGCGATTGCGAAAGGAGAGTATTTTGCGGATACGTTTCATCGTCTGTCTGGGAGTGTTTTACAAATAATCAGGATTACTTTCTGCGGGTATCTCGCGAAGAGAGAATCTCGCTATACTCCGCCGGATTGGCAAGCAGATTTATCGCAGCTGCCACCTCTTTATCCGCAGGCAGAGAGTGCTCAATTGCACCCTCCGAGTAGAAATAGCGCAGAACGATATTCCCATTAAGACTCTCAACAATCTCATCACGATAGGTACGCAGATTACTCTCGGTATCATCTTTCAGCTCCTTCTCGATATCTTCAATATGCGCTGCCAGCGCTCCTTCAAAGCGGTCTGCCTCAAGAGCCTTCTTAAGCTGGCCAAGCACCTGGCGCGTTTCGGATGTATAGGCGATATCACGACCCTTCACAAACTCCACAAAACGCTCATACTCTTCATCGCTTATCGAGAAGTTGCGCAAATCTATCGACTCTGCGTGATGGCGCTTCATATACTCATCGCCGAACTCATCAATAATTCCCAAAGCATAGAGCGTCAAGGCAAAGCGACTGATAAACTGCGTATCAAGAGACACATCGGGCATAATTCCACCACCATCATAGACCTTACGGCCATTACGTGTCTTAAACTCACGAATTAGCGAGTCCGCAACCACACGAGCCTCCGAGCCGTGCTCCGAGTAGTCCACATTTTGAATACAGCGTCCCGAAGGAATATAGTATTTCGCTGTTGTCATCTTTACATAAGCATCGTACCCTAACGGACGTGAACTCTGCACCAAGCCCTTGCCAAAACTCTTCTGGCCCATCACCACTGCACGGTCAATATCCTGCAAGGCACCCGCAACAATCTCCGATGAAGATGCCGTATTTCCATTTACAAGCACCACAATCGGAATCTCCGGCAACAATGGCTCAAGTTCGGTGCGAAAAGTCTTATTTTCGCTCTCAACACGACCCTTTGTGCTGACCACCTCCGTACCCTTCGGGGTGAATAGCGACACAATCTTCACAGCCTCCTGCAAAATGCCACCACCATTATTGCGATAGTCAAGCACCAATCCCTTCAAGTTCCCATCTGCACGCAACTGCTCAACAGCATTTCGCATCTCATCATAACAACCATCCGTAAAGTCGGCGTGGCGAACATAGCCGATACTGTCGTTCAACATTCCAGAATAGGCTATGCCAGGAATAGCGATACGTTCGCGTTTGATATTGAGTGTGCGGCGTTCTCCATCAACCAAATTCTCGATAGTAACCTTCACATTTGTATTTGGATCGCCCTTCAGGCGCGAACTTACCTGCTCGGTAGTGAACCCTTTGGCATCCTCCTTGCCGATGGCAACAATCTTATCGCCAATCTTAAGTCCTGCGCGGTCTGCCGGTGAACCTTTGTACGGCTCGGCAATTACGACATAGTCGCCACGCTTGCGAATCAAAGCTCCAATACCGCCATACTTACCCGTAGTTGCTGTCTCAAACTCCTTCATATCCTCCTCCGAGAGATATGCGGTGTAGGGATCAAGATTGCTGACCATTCCGTATGCTGCATCCTGCATCATCTTGTCGGGATCGAGTTTATCGACATAGTGGGTAGAGAGCTCCCGCATCATATTGACCAACAACTCCATATTACGCCCCAGCCCAAAATCGTCACGGACGGCAAATGTAAAAAATCCAGCTACGGCAACCATCACGACTGCCGTTGCAACATATCTTAATGCTTTTCTGACTCTATTCATCTCTTTTATGTGCTAAATAGCCATTCAGGCGCATCATCACCAAAGCCACCGTTCGGCGTACACCCTCAATCTCAATGTTCCCACTTTCGACACGGCGCACCACAACCTCATCCTCGAAGAGCAAACGCAATCGGCTAAGGATATTCGAGGCACGGTAGCGAACTTCATTCTCGTCCTGCGCCACAAGTTCATATCCCGACACCACAAAGGCGGTTGTAATCTGCTCCTTATCGGCATCGAAATCAGCAATGCACTCACGTTTGACATATCCCACCTTAGGGTAGATAGCCACCCACACGATTATCGCTGCCACGAGCAGCTGACCACGCAGTGTCTGGAACATCACAAAAATCGTGTCACGAACCGAGAGCATTGATGCTCCCATCACCGACATAAGCCATACTGCCGCTACATAGAGAACGAGCAATGCAACCAAAAATTTTACGGAACGGATTAAATATCTCATATTTAAGTGATTATTGACTGTTGGTAATTGATAATTAAAGTATTGTGTGATTGATTAATAAGGATATAAATATCTATATCATCAATTGTGAATTGTGAACTGTGAACTGTGAATTGTGAATTGAGAATTGAGAATCGCCTCTGCAATCTCCTGCATCAACCACTTCGGCGTTGAGGTTGCACCGCAAATACCTACCGACTCTACACCCTCAAACCACTCCATCTGCAACTCCTGAGCCTCCTCAATGTTGTATGTTCGGGGATTTGCCGCACGACACACCTCTGCCAGCACTTTGCCATTACTCGACTTGCGTCCACATACGAATATTACCACATCGTGCTGACGTGCAAACTCTTCGAGGTGTTTCTCACGCGATGACACCTGACGGCATATCGTATCGTGCGCAGTCAACATCTCCGGCGAAGCCAGACGTACAAGCATCTCACCACGCAAACGCTCAAAAAGCTCTACGCTCTGCGTGGTCTGCGACAGGAAAAATATCGGACGAGTGAAGTCTATCTGCTCCAAATCCTCTCTACGCTCTACAATAATTGTAGGCTCGGCAACCTGACCGGTAAGACCGACAACCTCTGCGTGTCCTCGCTTTCCGAGAATCACCACCTGACCACCAATCTCGCGCATCTTTGCGTGAGCCTTCACAACCCTCTCCTGCAGTTTGGCAACAACGGGACAAGTCGCATCGATAACCTCAATATCCAACTCACGAGCCTGCTCAAAGGTCGAAGGAGGCTCCCCGTGCGCCCTCACAAGCAGACGACACCCTTTGAGAGTGGGTAAATCCTCGTGTGATACCGTACGAAGACCGAGTCGCTCCAAGCGTTGCACCTCGATACGATTATGGACAATATCTCCGAGCGAAAAGACCTCGCCACACTGCAAAGCCTTCTCTGCCTCGCCAATAGCCCTC
>JAEIGA010016417.1_pt1 | contig 11269 bp, 7 predicted proteins | sample 9270691 | NCBI WGS metagenome assembly JAEIGA01 (sample SAMN17057246, study PRJNA624740) | gut metagenome | biome: biome; isolation source: fecal sample | host: Bos grunniens | place: China: Xizang | collected 2019
CGGCTACAGCTTGCATCAATGTATCACGCAATTTTCCCTCGTTGATATTCTCTACGATATACCTTTGGGATTTGTATTCTGGACGCAAACGCATTTCTCCATCTACCTCTATCACAAATCGTTGCATCTCATTTTCATTGCCCGAAGCCTTGATTTTTTCCAACATAGCAGGAGTCAAAACTGGCTCGGAATAATAGGCTATATCTTTGGTAAAACCAAATCTTTCAGCATCCAATTGTTGCAGTGGCAGAGCTGGTCTGAAATACCCCAAAGTGCCATATAATTGCTCGTAAGGTATTTCCCAAATGCGGAAGAAGCCCAATACATGGTCTATACGATAGGCATCAAAATATTGACCAGTATGTTGCAATCGTCTACGCCACCATGCATAGCTATCCTTGGCCATCTCATCCCAATTATAAGTAGGGAAACCCCAATTTTGTCCACATACAGCAAAAGCATCAGGTGGGGCCCCAGCTTGACCATTAAAGTGAAACAAATGCGTATCTTGACGTGCAGGCACACTATCTCGGCAAATACCAATAGGAATGTCACCTTTAAGGATTACCCCAAGGTTGCGCGCAGTTTCAGCTACCTCCAGCAATTGCAAGTGTAACAAATATTGTACAAAGATATAGAAGGCACTGTCAGCCTCTATTTGTTTCAATTTCCCCTTATCTGTCTCACACACAGGCCAATGCCTAAAATTAGCGGTATGATACATATCTCGGCATGCACAAAAGTCCGAGTAAGGTTTCAACCAATATTCATTCTCTAGGCAAAATGTTTTGTAAGACTTAGTCCTGGTCAAAGACGATTTCTTCTCAGCGAAAAGCTCTCTGAGGAACTTTATTTTCATCTGATATACAGCATCATAATCCAAAGCTTTGGTCGCATTCAAGATTGGACCTTTTTCTTTGAATTTCTCGTAAGTTTTAGACGATTTCCAAGCTCGCGGATCGAAATACAAAGGATGAAGCGCAAAGACTGATATAGCACTGTAAGGGTACGAGTCTCGACTTCCACCAGTGGTAGTAGTATCATTGATAGGCAATAATTGTACTGCATTCATACCTACTGAAGAAGCCCACTGTACAAACAATTTTAAGTCCCCCAAATCACCTACACCAAAACTACCCTCAGAACGAAGCGAAAATACAGGTATTACTACCCCCGCACCTCGCCATAAATCGGCATTTTCAGCCATTCGTGGAAACATATCCGTTTGTATAGTAGAGCCCGTAAGTTCTTCATTCACAAAGGCTACATACAAAGCCCTATCCTCTCTTTCCTCCCATTTCGGAGCTTCACTACCGTCAGACTTTACCCAAATGAATTTATATCTGAATTCGGTATCAAAATCATCAGCAGTCAGAGGCAAACCCCATTCAAAAGTGCCAGTTCGCTGCATCAAACGCGCCTTTTCTGGGTTCCAATTGCCCCATTTCTCCTTATTACCCACGACAGCCCATCTCCAACCTTTTTTGGGTGGTAAGGCTTTGAGTAACAGCAGATGCCTTTCCTGCAATAGCTCCTTCTTCACCTCTATTCCATGTTCTCGATTGCACACACAATTGGCCAAACCACTGCGTGAAAAGATAGAAAACTCGGGTGCATTCATCCAGGAATCAAACAGATGAATCTTTCGTCTGCGATTGATTATACAACATCTTTTCAGCCCTTGCTCCCGACGTATTATCGCCCCTTGTTGATTTTCCACAATATACTCGTATTGTATTGAATCACAGGTTTCATCCAATGCCAATTGGCCATACCAATTGACACCATCATCAGTCTTCAAATGAATATGATGCTTCGATTTTTGTGGCAAATTTACTGCTACGACAGCCAGAGACTCTTCCCAATTAGGTTTATAGGGTATATGAAAGGTTATGTCCAACATAGAAAGGAAAATATATGTACTATTTTTTATTGATAAATGCAAAGATAGTGAAAACTGAAAAAGAAAAGGATTTTTTCTATAAATATCTCGCAAAATGCCTATAAATACTGCTATTCAACCACCTATGGCAGGGACACAGCAGCACTGAATTATCGCAGAAAGCAAATTTTCATACAAAAAAATATTAAGATGCTTTGTCTGTTAAAATAAATCACTAATTTTGTCAGCGCAATAACTTTTAAAACATCAAATATTATGAAAGAATTGAAAGGTACAAAAACTGAACAAAACCTGATGGCAGCATTTGCAGGTGAATCACAAGCTCATACTAAGTATTTATACTACGCTTCTAAGGCTAAGAAGGATGGCTACGTGCAAATGGCTTCTTTGTTTGAAGAAACTGCTAAGAACGAAAAGGAACATGCTAAATTGTGGTTCAAACTCCTCCATGGTGGTATGCCCAGTACTCCAGAAAATTTGGCAGATGCAGCTGCAGGCGAAAACTATGAATGGACAGATATGTATGCTGGTTTTGCAAAAGTAGCAGAAGAAGAAGGTTTCCCAGAAATCGCTGCAAAATTTGAAATGGTTGGAGCTATTGAAAAAGAACACGAAGAACGCTATCGCAAATTGCTTAGCAATATTGAAAAAGCTATCGTATTCAGTCGCGATGGTGATGTGATTTGGCAGTGCTCTAACTGTGGCCACATCGTTATTGGTAAGGAAGCTCCTGGTATTTGCCCAGTATGCGACCATCCACAAAGCTATTTCCAACTTCGTGCTGAAAACTTCTAATCAGCTATACGATCAAAACACATAAGTTTCCCCTGAATATCAACATGGTATTCAGGGGAATTTCTTTATTTCGACTATTGCAGTCTGTTGTGTATTCAAAAAAAGGTTAGACCTTTTTTGAATAAAGCCTAACCTTTTTGAAATTACAGAACGATTTTTTTTCAACTAAGTCTAACTTCGTTGGTCAAACCAAGTTTTGATCATCGCTTAATCTATTTTTCGTACTAAATACATTAAAATTGCTCAACGAAGTTGATGATGCTTTGCTCAGTTTCTTTTCTCACGCCTACCAAGGGCAAACGCAACACATGCTTAATCATCCCCTTGTTGTGCAGGAAACACTTTACACCTGAAGGGTTACCATCCACAGCCAGCAATTTATACATGTCAGCAAATTTATTGTGCATCGCATTAGCTTCGTCTACTTTTCCAGCCTGCATTGCATGTACCATCGCCTTGAATTCAGTAGGGTAAACATTACCCAAAACCGAGATAACACCTACACCACCATCCCTAATAATATCAAGGGTCAACCCATCATCACCACTAAGTACCTCAAAACCAGCAGGGGCATTAGCTATGATATTGTGGATTTGCTCCAATTTACCCGAAGCTTCCTTGACAGCCACTACATTTTGACAATCACGAGCTATTCGCAAAGTTGTCTCTGCTTCAAGGTTGACACCAGTTCTACCAGGCACATTGTAAAGTACAACAGGCAGCGGTGAAACCTCTGCTATGGCACGATAATGTTGGTAGAGGCCTTCTTGAGAGGGTTTATTGTAATAGGGTGTTACGATGAGCAATCCATCCCAGGCTGAAAGGTCGGTATTATTGATTCTATCAATAATTGCAGCTGTATTATTGCCACCGAGCCCCAAAAGCATAGGTATTCGTCCACCAACTACACTTTGAGCGATTTGCATCACCTTTTCCTGTTCTTGCAGAAAAAGGCATGGCGTTTCTGCCGTAGTACCAAGAATACACAGAAAGTCAGTACCACTATCCAAATGAAATTTCAAAAGACTTTCCAACGAGTGTTCATCAAGACTGCCATCTTCATGAAAAGGCGTAATCAAAGCTACACCCATCCCTCTAAACGGATTGCATCTGCTCATATATTTCTTATTTTTTTGCAAAGTTAGTGATTTTGTCTTGACTCTGCCAAATTGAAGTAAAATAATTAAACGGCGAAGGCATTATTTAGAACACAGAAAATGTGTTTCAAAGAATCGGCTCAATCCACATCTAGCATCAGCCAATTTGTCCTCCCACACTTTTAGCGAATTCTGACCTATCACATCTGTGATATACTTGACAGAGATGAAGGGTATCTGCATTTGCTGGCAAACTACGGCTTGTGCAAAAGCCTCCATATCGACTACATCGCCGACCACATCACTTAAATCAGACAAAAACTTATCACCTGTATTCACTTGATATTGTTGCCTTTGAATATCCTCTGCGTAAAGACTATTCAAGACCTGGGGTAAAGGGAAAGTATTGTGCAGCGTAGAAACTATACCCTGTAATGGTAATTCCATTAGGTCGCGGTCTACAAATCGACGTGCTACGATGATATCTTCCACTTGATGTTTCAACGTACCAGCAGTTCCTACGTTGAGCACAGCGATAGGTTGATGCTCGAATACAGCTTTCATCAGCGAGGCAGCAGATAGGCTCTTCCCCACCCCAGTAATAACATTTATCACTTCGCAGCCTGGAATCTGAATATCGATAAATTCAGACTCCAATGCGAATGTTATGATGATTTTGGGATTATTCATACAACTTGCGGTAACGAATACGCTTGGGCTCTTCAAGTCCGAGACGTTTAGCCTTGTTTACTTCGTAATCACTATATGAACCTTCGAAGAAGAATACATTGCCTTCGCCCTCAAAGGCTAGAATGTGAGTACAGATACGGTCCAGGAACCAACGGTCGTGGCTAATTACTACGGCACAACCTGCAAAGTTTTCAAGACCTTCTTCCAATGCACGCAATGTATTGACGTCGATATCATTGGTAGGTTCGTCCAGAAGTAACACGTTGCCTTCTTGCTTCAAAGCCATAGCCAGGTGCAAACGATTGCGTTCACCACCAGAAAGGACACCGCACTTCTTTTCTTGGTCAGCACCCGAGAAGTTAAAACGGCTAAGGTAAGCACGAGAATTTATATCACGGCCACCCATACGTATCAACTCATTTCCACCACTAATCACTTCATATACAGACATATTGGGGTCAATATCCTTATGTTGTTGGTCTACATAAGCCAACTTAACAGTTTCACCTACTTCAAAGTCACCAGTATCGGGTGTATCCAATCCCATAATCAAGCGGAAAAGCGTTGTCTTACCAGCACCATTAGGACCAATTACACCGATAATACCATTTGGAGGTAACATGAAGTTGAGGTCTTTGAAGAGTTCTTTTTGTGGGAAACTCTTAGCAACATGTTGTGCTTCAATTACTTTATTTCCCAAACGTGGACCATTAGGAATAAAGATTTCTACGTGTTGTTCCTTTTCCTTTTGGTCTTCATTCAAGAGTTTGTCGTATGAATTCAAACGAGCCTTACCCTTTGCCTGACGAGCCTTTGGTGCCATGCGTACCCATTCCAATTCGCGTTCCAAGGTCTTGCGGCGTTTGCTTGCCACCTTTTCTTCCATTTCCATTCTCTTGGTCTTTTGCTCCAACCAAGAAGAATAGTTGCCTTGCCATGGAATACCTTCACCTCGGTCCAATTCAAGAATCCAGCCTGCTACATCATCGAGGAAGTAGCGGTCGTGGGTTACAGCGATGACAGTACCTTCGTATTGGTTGAGGTGTTGTTCCAACCAGTCGATACTTTCTGCATCCAAGTGGTTGGTAGGTTCGTCCAAGAGAAGTACATCTGGTTTCTGCAACAACAGACGACAAAGTGCGACACGACGACGTTCACCACCCGAGAGATGCTCTACCAATTGGTCTGCAGGAGGACAGTTCAAAGCAGCCATTGCTCGGTCCAAACGGCTATCCAAATTCCATGCATCCGAAGCATCAAGTAAGTCTTGCAATTCACCTTGACGAGCGAAAAGACCATTCATTTTGTCTTCATCTTCGTAGTATTCAGGCAAACCGAACTTCAAGTTGATTTCTTCGTATTCTGCAAGTGCTTTCACAATTTCGCTTACACCTTCCTGAACGATTTCCTTGACGGTTTTAGTATCATCTAATTCTGGTTCCTGGGGTAGATAACCTACCGAATAACCTGGTGAGAAAACTACATCTCCCTGAATATCTTTGTCAATACCAGCGATGATTTTCATCAAGGTAGATTTACCAGAACCGTTCAAACCGATGATACCAATCTTAGCACCATAGAAGAACGACAGGTAGATATTCTTCAAGATTTGCTTATTAGTTTGGCGGATAGTCTTTGACACGCCCACCATTGAAAAGATAATTTTCTTATCGTCTACTGTAGCCATATATTATTTAATGTTTTTAGTTATTCGTATTATTATTGTCTGCTGTATTGTTTTCACTCGATTTATTTCCCTTAGTTTTTTTGCCACGAGGATAATGTTTCTTGCGTGATTGCTTTACTTCGCTATTCGCACCCTTTTTCTCACCTTCCTTAGCAGATTTATTATCTCCTCTACGCTTGGTAAACTTTCGCCTACTCTTTTTCTTCGACGCAGCAACCTCTTCTTTGGGTTCTTCCATCCCTTCAGGCAGAGGTTTTACGGGTACTTTCTTCTCCAGAAGTTTTTCGATATTTTTCAGTGCAAAACGATCTTTTTCATTGACCAAAGTAATCGCCATACCAGACCTACCCGCACGAGCTGTACGACCAATGCGATGCACATAATCCTCGGGGTCGCGGGGCACATCATAATTGATGACCATCGCTATATCATCTATATCTATACCTCGAGCTACTATATCCGTTGCCACGAGTACATCTATCTTCATTGCTCGGAAGGCCAGCATCACCTCATCACGTTGTTTTTGTTCAAGGTCAGAGTGCATCGCTGCAACATTATAGCCTTTTCTTTTCAACTCAATATTCAGTTCTTTTACCTTTTGCTTAGAAGACGCAAAGATAATGACACGCTCGGGAGGCGTTTGTTTGAAAATATATTGCACAATGCCAGTCTTGTCTTTATCATAGCATCTGTACACGCTTTGGTCTATATTTTCAGCAGGTTTTGAGACAGCCAGTTTCACCTCGACAGGATTACGCATAATGGTTTTGGCCATTTCATTAATCTTATCAGGCATTGTTGCAGAAAACAGGATAGTTTGCCTTTCTTTAGGCATTTCATTGACGATTTTCATTATATCGTCGTAGAAACCCATATCCAACATTCTATCGGCTTCGTCTAAAATCAAATGTGTAGTACGGCTCAAATCCAAACTACCGAGTTGCAGGTGCGTAATCAATCTGCCAGGCGTAGCAATTACGATATCTGCGCCTTGTTTCAGACTGCGTCTCTCCTGTTCGTACCTTTCTCCATCATTTCCACCATACACTGCCACTCCGTTCACATTCAGGTAGTACGAAAAGCCTTGAAGTGCTTGGTCTATCTGCTTTGCCAATTCGCGAGTAGGAGCCATAATCAAGGCATTTACAGCATCTGCAGGATGTTCCTCGTCTGCGAGAAGCGTCAGTAGGGGCAGTAGATATGCAGCTGTCTTACCTGTACCCGTTTGAGCGATGCCTATCACGTCATTCTTGCTTAGAATTTGAGGAATAGTATGCTCTTGCACAGGGGTACACTCGTCGAAATGCATATCGTAGAGTGCATCCAACAAATCTTCGTTTAAAGGCAAATCTGTAAAATACATAATGCTATTGTGGAGTTCTTTTGTATAGAATGAAAGCAATTACAGCAAATAAAATATTGGGCAACCATACAGCAAGCATTGCAGGCCATCCAGCATTTATTGCAAAGGATGCAGTGACTGATTGCAACAGGATATAAGTAAAACTCAAAGCAAGTCCCAAACCAATAGAAGTCCCCATTCCTCCTTTGCGCTTTTGAGAAGATAGAGATACACCGATGATGGTTAGAATAATCGCTGCAAAGGGGGTAGCAAAACGTTTATGATATTCCACTTCGAAGGTACTAACACCTGCTGCACCGCGATTTGCTTGTTTATCAATAAACTCTTGCAATTGAGGCAGAGTCATTGTCTCCTGTTGATTGTTGATATAGAAGAAATCAGATGGTTCCATTTGTATTATGGTATCCATTTTGGCACCATTAGTAATTTCTTCCTTCATACCTTTGAATTCTCGCAATGTATATTGCTGCACGCTCCAACTATATCGCTTTTCTGCTAACGTGTCATAATTTATAACATTAGCTGTGAGTCGAGATTTTAGCTGTTTATTTTCGAATTTATCCAGCGAGAAGCCAAATCCTCGTTTCGTCTCATTATCAAATTGTGTGATATAGGCTACTACACCTGGTGCAACTTGCAATTGCACATTTTCAGTGATAGAGGATTTCTTCTTTTTCAGATACGTATTCTCAAAATCTACTCTTGCCACATTGCCTTTGGGAATAATATAAGCTCCCAGAACGAAGGTCATCACACCAATCAATATTGCAGAGAAGATATAAGGTCGAAGCAAGCGTTTATAGCTCATTCCAGCCGCCTTCATCGCGATAATCTCTGACTTATCTGCCAACTTAGAAGTAAAAAAGATGACAGAGATAAAGACAAAGAGCGGACTGAACAGGTTGACAAAGTAAGGAATAAAATTGAAGTAGAAATCAAAAATGATATTCTTAAAGGATACTCCACTTTGCGTGAATTTGTCAATCTTTTCGTTGTAGTCGAAGATGATTGCAATCGTAATAATAATCAAAATCAAGAAAAAATATGTACTCAAGAATTTCCCGATAATATATCGGTCAATTCTATAAATTCCCAACTTTTTCAGGAACTCGAGTGACATATCTTTTATCTTCTTACGCATTGATTTGAATTTCGTAGAGTTTTTACAATCTATTAGACAGACGTGGTATCATCATCTTCTTCCATTCCGCAAACGTATCGTCGAGAATATGCTTTCTAGCTTCCTTCACCAGCCATAGGTAGAAGGCCAGATTGTGTATACTAGCGATTTGCATTGCCAGCAATTCTTTTGCTTTGAACAGGTGGTGCAGATAAGCCTTACTGTATTGCAAGTCAGCAGAACAATGTCCCATTTCGTCAATAGGCGAAAAGTCGTCTGCCCACTTAGCATTGCGCATGTTGATTATACCTTCGGCTGTAAAGAGCATTGCATTGCGTCCATTTCGCGTAGGCATCACACAATCAAACATATCAACACCGCGGTCTATGGCTTCCAGAATATTCACAGGTGTACCTACTCCCATCAGGTAGCGAGGCTTCTCTTGTGGCAAAATCTCGTTGACCACCTCAATCATTTCATACATTTGTTCGGCTGGTTCGCCTACTGCTAGCCCACCGATAGCGTACCCCTCGGCATCTACGTCGGTCATGAATTTGGCGCTTTCTTGTCTCAAGTCTTTGTACACGCAACCTTGTACGATGGGGAACAGAGCTTGGTGGTAGCCATACAGAGGTTCGGTCTCATTAAATCTAGTAATACATCTCTTCAGCCAATCGTGGGTCAAATGCAGGCTTTTCTTGGCATAATTATAGTCTGCTGTGCCTGGAGGACATTCGTCGAATGCCATCATAATGTCGGCACCAATGACACGCTCAATATCCATCACTTTTTCGGGGGTGAAGAAGTGCTTACTACCATCAATATGCGAACGAAATTCGCACCCTTCGGCGGTCAATTTTCTAATACCTGTCAACGAAAATACTTGGAACCCACCACTATCAGTAAGCATAGGGCGGTCGAAGCCGTTGAACTTGTGCAACCCACCTGCTTTGCGCAATATTTCTAATCCTGGGCGTAGGTATAAGTGATAGGTATTGCCCAATATGATTTGAGCACCAATTTCTTCCTTGATTTCATGCAGATGTACCCCCTTCACACTACCCACCGTACCTACTGGCATAAATATAGGTGTTTCGATAGGGCCGTGGTCTGTTTGTATCAGCCCAGCACGTGCTTCGCTATCCTTTGCTGTATGATACTTTTGAAAGGTCAATCCACCCTTTCTAGTTACTTTGATATCAGTCATTTTTATTTATTTTCTTGAGGGTCTTCCGCTTTCACTTCAACAGCATGCTTTGCTTTTGTATTAAGCAGTGCATAGTCAAATACTTCTTTCACATCTTCTACGAAATGGAAGTCTAATCCGTCAATGTATTTTTCGCTGATTTCTTGCACATCCTTCATATTTTCTTTGCTCATCAGGATATGTTTAATTCCAGCACGTTTGGCAGCCAATATTTTTTCCTTGATACCACCTACTGGCAACACTCTGCCACGCAGTGTGATTTCACCTGTCATAGCCGTATTTTCGCGTACCTTGCGTCCACTCAATGCAGACATCAACGATGTAGCAATTGTGATACCTGCCGATGGACCATCTTTAGGCGTAGCGCCTTCGGGTACATGGACGTGGATGCTCCATTGGTCAAAGATACGATAGTCCAAACCAAATTCGTCTGCGTGTGCTTTGATATATTCTAAGGCCAATACCGCAGATTCTTTCATCACATCACCCAGGTTACCTGTCAGTGTCAATTTGGGTGCTTTGCTTTTGCTTACACTAGTTTCGATGAAGAGGATTTCGCCGCCCACGGCAGTCCATGCCAGACCTGTCACTACACCTGCATAGTCGTTGCCTTGATAGATATCGCGGTTGTACAGGGGCTTGCCTAGCAGTTCTTCGATTTGTTTAGCCTTCAATGGCGTGTTCAGATACGACACGCTGTCGCCATCGATTGTAGCATCTTTCAGTGCTACCTTGCGAAAGACTTTTTCGATTTGCTTTTCCAATTGGCGCACCCCGCTTTCGCGCGTATATTTTTCCACCAACAAGTCGATTGCTGCGGCAGAGAATTTCAGCTTACCACCCTCGAAGTTCACATTTTCGTGAGCCTTGGGAATAAGGTGTTTCTTGGCTATTTCTTTCTTTTCTTCTGCCAAATATCCTTCGACTTCGATGATTTCCATACGGTCTAGCAATGGACGTGGGATGGTGCTCAGGGTGTTGGCTGTAGCCACAAACATCACATCCGAGAGGTCGTAGTCCAAATCTAGGAAGTTGTCGTGGAACGAGTTGTTTTGTTCGGGGTCTAGGACTTCGAGCAGGGCTGATTGTGGGTCGCCATTATGATTTCTATCCGAGACTTTGTCTATTTCATCCAGGACGAAGAGTGGGTTGCTGCTTTCAGCTTTAATCAGCGCCTTGATGATACGTCCGGGCATAGCACCCACATAGGTGCGACGATGGCCGCGGATTTCTGCTTCGTCGTGTACACCTCCCAGCGATATACGGACATACTTTCTGCCCAGCGCCGTAGCGATACTCTTGCCGAGCGAAGTCTTCCCTACTCCCGGAGGGCCATACAGACAGATGATGGGCGATTTCATCTTACCACTCACGCGTAGCATAGCCAAGTGTTCCAAGATGCGTTCC
>JAEIGA010016418.1_pt1 | contig 11268 bp, 12 predicted proteins | sample 9270691 | NCBI WGS metagenome assembly JAEIGA01 (sample SAMN17057246, study PRJNA624740) | gut metagenome | biome: biome; isolation source: fecal sample | host: Bos grunniens | place: China: Xizang | collected 2019
AATACATGATATTTCAATTCCCCATCCACTCCTATGCGCCCCAGTGTGCAGATGTTCCGAGCAGAGAGCGTGGTTGATGGTACTGCCGACCTTTGATAGATGTGCGCTAAAACATACGATGTCAGAAGATAAAAAAACGGGGCTGTCGAAAGACAGCCTCGTTAGTCGCTTGAGTAAACGGTTAGACGATTACATCAAGGAGGTGCGGGTGGTACCGTCAGGGAACGTCATGGTGAGCAAGGAGCCCTGCATTTCAGCGGTGACGGTGTTGCCATGCATGTCAGTCATAGCGAAGGTGCCATCAGCGGCGCGCTTGAGGGTGAAGGTTTCGCCGGTGGCCTTGCTCTGAACGATTGCAGTGGTGGCATCAACACGCGTAATGGTTGCTTCAGCGGTGTTGATCTGCACAGGATTGGTGCCCATCCAGAATTCAACAGAGTTGAAGAAGATGGTGTCTACCGTGTAGGAAGCTGCGTAGATGGGCAGAATGCATGCCACAAGGTAGCAGATTTCGTCGGTCCAACGATTTTCAAAGTTGCGGTGCCAACGATGTACTGCCTGCATCAATTGGAAAGAACCCGTGCAACCAGTGGTGGCTAAAATGAGCGCTGCTGCGGCTCCGTAAATCATCTTCTTCATGGTGTGTTTCCTCGCTTTAAGTGATTAAGTGTCATTTGACACATAAAGTATCGCATATTTACCGCATTATCGCAAGCAAAAGCAATAAAAATCTGTAAAAAGTGTGAAAAGTACCCATGACAAAGTGGATCATGCACCTATGGAACTGTGAACTGCCCAGCACTTCGTGCTCAGGCGCATATATCCGCGGCTGATGCCGCTGTAGATTACGATGCTGCGCATTTGTGGATTTCCCAGCCCTGCGGGCTCGGGCGCATATCCTAGCGCCGAGTTGCGCGACGGAACAAGAGATAGCGTACTTGCGTTAAAAATACATGCAGTCCTGCGCGTAGCGCCCTTTTTGAGTATTTTGCGTATTTTGTGGTTTCTAAAATCACCTGGCAGTCCTGCGTCGCAGGCTGTGCATTAGACATGAGGGAGGGGATGGGGTTGGGTTAGCGAGGCATGGCGGGAGGCATGCCGCCGGGTGCGGGGGGAGGCATGCCACCAGGCGTAGGAGACGTCATGCCGCCCGTGGGGCCACCTTGCGGTCTTGCAGAGGGGCGACCGCCAGAATTGCCGCCACGATTGGTTTCAATTTGGACACGATTGCCACGACGAGAAGAGCGGCCTCCGACAGAGGTGGAGGTGCCTCTGCGGGATTCTTCGTTTGAGGAGGAGCCGAGGTTTGGATTTTGTGAAAGGACGCCCATGGGGATTTCTACGATGCGACGGCTTTCAATGGGTTCGCCATCTTCTTCTGCGGGTTCCATCCAAAGGGTAAGCTCAAGGGCCGTGGGGAGCATGTTGGTTTTGGTCCACTCGTCAATCCAGTTGATTTCATCATCTGCAGTGCGTGATTGTTCGGGGTCCAACATGCGGCAATTAAAGCCAATCACTTTGGGTGAGAGGCAGAGCTCGGTTGTATCTTCTTCGGGGTCAAAGTCATCCAACTGCAAGTCTTGTCGCCAAGCGCGCACGGTAAAACCCCCTGGAAATTCACCATCGGGGTCTGTAATGAGGACGCGTGTACGATGGGGCACGTAGGCGAATTCCGCATCTTCTCCAACGAGTGCAGGGCCGACCTTTGTCCATTCAATGACATCGTGGGCGCGTTCATCTTCACCGTCATCTTGGAAGATGAGACCATATTTTTCGCCTGTGCCAGGGGTGTAGGCGGAACGCAAGGCTGCGGTGAGTTGTTCCATCAAATAATCGGAGTGTCCAGAGGCATCAATCACCGATCGTCCTGCTTCCCATGAGCGAGTGATGGAGTAGAACGAGGTGAAGAGCATCACCGTGAGTAAGCCCAAAAGGGAGAGCGCAATGAGAATTTCCACCAAGGTAAAGCCGCTTGACCGAACAGCGGTTCGGCGCGAGAAGGGGTGTAAAGGGGAGGAGAATACGTGCGGCATGGAGTGTGAAAGGGGAAATACGATTTGCGGTTAGGTGGAGAGAGGGGCTTAATTGGTCTTTCGAAGGTAGCGAACGATTTCCTCGGTATTGCGTCCGTCGCCCCAAGTGACGGTGGTGCGCACCACATAGAGCCCGTCATCTTCTACCCCTTCTTCGGGGTCTTCCTTCTCATCAACAGTACGTTCAAAGACATAACCCTCTTTGAGCGAACTATCTGGGTCGACCACGGCGTCTTCTTCAATATCTTCAATGTCTCTTAAAGGATACTCTAATTCGCCGAGTGAGAAGACATAAGCCACTTCTTGACGTTCGCGAGAGACGTCAATCATGCGGACATTGACGATAATTGAACGGTAAAGTACGGCTAATGCGCCACCAAGAATAATGACAGCAAGCATCACCTCTAACAACGTGAAGCCTGCTGTACGATACGTGCAGTGGTGGCGGTGGCTCATGCTTCTTTTGCCTGTACGCGACGCGCTTCGATGAGTGCGTCGGCTAAGGTCATGGGGAAGTGACTTGAGAGCATTTCGGAGAAACGTTGTTCCAGTTTTGCCAGCGGACCAAAGGTGGCCGAGTCTGAAACGCGCTCAAGCAAGCCTTCACCTTCGGTGTCATCCAAACAGGCATTAATCACATCCGCCACGGTGAGCTTGGTGGCGCAGCAACAGAGCATGTAGGCTCCATTGGGAGCACCTGCGGCATCACTGATGGAGACCAAAATCTTGTTGCGCTCCAAGATGCCTGCCACACGTAAGACATCTCGTGCGGGCAGGTGGAATTCGTTAGCGAAGCGTTCCAACGACAACGGTGCGCGTTCATCTTCCACGCAACGCGTGGCAAAGAGGGTGAGGGCCAAGGCCATGACAATGGTTTCGCGTTCGGAGGGATGTGTGAAGGCAGATTCACGCAAAAGCTCTACGCGATGTTGGTGTACATAGCAAATCTCAGCACCTAAGAGAATGATGTGCCAACTGGAGTTAATCCAGAAGAGCAAGATGGGCAATGCGATTAAGGAGCCGTACAGACGACTATTGTTGGCGATGCCGACCTGTAAGACCATGCACAACTTAAAGAAGATCATGAGCAAGATGGTCGTGACCAAAGCGCCCAAGAAGATGCTTGGCAGTTTAATGCGTGTATTGGGCAAGAAGCCAAAGATGAAGGCAAAGAGGAGTGTACCAACCAAAATGGGTACTAAGAGATTCAAAATACCAAGGCGTTCAACGAAGAGGTGAATGTTGATAAACCCAGGGATTTTGCTGGAGACACTTTCCAAAACGGGGAGGGACGTGGCGGCCAAAACCAAAAGGGGGGCAATGATGATGACGCTCAAGTAGTCTGTAAACTTACGCCAAATGGGGCGCGCTTTTGAGACTCCCCAAATTGCATTAAAGCTATCTTCAATTCGACCAAGGACGCTAATCACCATGAAGATTAATGCCACAGCACCGACGGTTCCGATTTTTGCAAAGTTGATGGAGTCTATTTGGTCAAAGACGGTTCGGCAAAGATTGCGAAGCGCTCCAGCGGCTTGCGCAGATTCAATGACCACTGGCTCTGCAGGGGAGTCGGTGGCTTCAGCAGTATCCACGGGTGGCGCAGAGACGGTGATGACTTTCGGAGCATCTTCGCCAGCCATTTGTCCAGTAAAGATGTCGATTTGTTCGAGAATTTTAGCTTCAGCCAAATCGCCAGCACCGAAGGCCTTCAAAGAGGTTAAGCCCAAGGTCAACACTGGCACGATGGCCAACATCGTGATGTAGGTGAGCGCAGAGGCATGGAGCAGGGACCCATCGTGCCAATAGGATTTGCCGACAAGTACGCAGAATCGAAGCAGACGGATTAAGATTTGCATCCATTTCGGACACGTCATTAAGTCCATTCGCCAAACAACCTCTTTGAGGAAGTGGAGGGCTTTTGCAATCATGGGTGGACTCCTTAAGCGTTTAAAACGTCTGGTGCATACTTCCGGACGACTTCACGACAGCGTGTTTCCACTTCTGCTGCAGAGACTGGTTCGTCACGTTGCATTGAGTCTAAGAGACGTTGCATATCAAAATAGGCGATACGGCAAACTAATTCTTTCACACGCGGAATAAGATTGGCCGACATACTGAGCTTGCGAATGCCCATGCCAATGAGGAGCAGGGCGGCAAGTGGATCTGAAGCCATTTCGCCACATACACAGACAGATCGATTGTAGCGCTTGGCCACCTTTACGACCGTGCGCAGTAAAGAGAGAATAACGGGGTGGAGGGGTTGGTAGAGATGGGCTACCGATTCATTTCCGCGGTCCACCGCAAAGGTGTATTGCACCAAATCGTTCGTGCCGATGGAGAAGAAGTCGCATTCACGGGCCAACTTCTCGGCCTCCAAAGCAGCCGCCGGGATTTCAATCATGACGCCTTCTGGCACATCTTGACGGAAGGGAATTCCCTCCGCGAGCAATTCTTGTTTGCACTCACGCACAAAGGCCTTACACGCACGAAGTTCTTCAAGCGTGGTAATCATGGGGTACATTAATGCACAATCCCCCAAGAGGGCGGCACGTAAAATGGCGCGGATTTGCGTGCGGAAGACAGCGCGATTATTTAAAAGGTAACGCACCGAACGATTACCCAAGAAGGGATTAGCTTCGCCAGCGTGGCTTCGGCCGACCATCTTATCGCCGCCGATGTCTAAGACGCGAATGGCGACAGGCTTCTGATTACAAGCGCATAAGACTTCGGAGTAGGCCTTAAATTGTTCGTCTTCGGTGGGTTCGCGACGTAATCCAATCCAAAGGTACTCGGTTCTGTAGAGGCCGATGCCCTCAGCGCCATGCTCGCCGATGCCTTCAAACCCAACGCTATGGTCGGCATTTGCCAATAAGGTGACCCGAATGCCATCAGGGGTTACCGCAGGACGATCTGCTAATGAACGGCGATGTTCCTGCGCCGCGCGGAGAGGTGCCGTCTCAGAGAGCAGCGTTGTCTTGATTTTGTCTGTAGGAAGATGCCACAGAAGACCATGGAAACCATCTAAGGCAATTTCATCGCCCACCTGAATCGCATCGAGCGATTGCCCAATGCCCACAACGGCGGGTACACCAAGGGCTTTTGCAAGAATCGTTACATGGGCCGTCAGCGAACCCTGTTCGGTTGCCATGCCGCGAATGTAACGGCGTGGGAGGGAGACGGCATCAGAGGGAGAGATGTTGTCTGCTACGATGACAGAGGGACGGTCAATGACCGGAATGGCGCGTTGTCCATCGCCACCTTGCAAATTTCCAATGAGACGATTGCGCACATCATAGAGGTCGGCCACGCGTTCACGCAGGTAGTCATCGCCCATATGGCGCATCATTTCTACCATGGATTCAAATGCGTTATGCGTAGCCCATTCGGCATTATCGTGACGATTGCGAATGTCTTTGACGACCTTATCAATGAAAAAGGTGTCCTCCAGCATCATCAACTGTGAGTCGAAGATGCCGGCCTCAGTGGAAGAAGCATGCGTAGCCGTCGTTTTGGCTAATTCAGCGAGTTGGCGACGAGCCTTATCAAGCGCAGTGTAGAAGCGCGCAATCTCAGCATTGAGAAAGGGCGCTTCTACTTCATAGTGGGGCGCTTTGCGGATTTTTTCAGTCTCAAAACGTACGACGGGGGCAAAAACCAAGCCACCCGAGGCTGCAAGGCCTCGAAAGAGGGTGGGAGAACGCCCGGCTTCGGTCGTGTCCATTGGCGGAAATCCGCAAAAGGAGATGATTATTCGTCGGGAAGATCGAACTTACGTTCCACCAAGGCTTCCAGTTCTTCGACAGCCTTCTGGGCTTCTTCACCGGTGGCGCGGATAATCAGCGTGGTACCATTCACTGCTTCCAACGTCATCAATGCCATGATGCTCTTTCCGGGGACAACCACACCGTCCTTTTCAACGGTCACGTCTGCGCGATAACGTGCTGCGGTCTTGGCAAAGAGACCTGCAGGACGCACGTGCATGCCATACTTATTTTTCAGGACAACACTAATTGTAACTTCATTCATTTAATTTGCTCCGCTGTTGTGATTATGGGCGATGACCTGCGCATCAAGGATGGCGGCGGCGTCCATATGTGAGTGACGCATCTTAAAGGTGGCTGCAGCTGTTTCAACCACGTTCACAAAATCTCTACCCGCAGCTACGGGAATCGTCAGGCGCTGTACAGGGACGCCTAAAATCTCATAGGTCTGAATGTCAGAGCCGATACGGTCGATGTCATCGTCGTTTGAACAGATTCGAAGGGAGACGATGAGATCCATTTGGGCTTCTGGCTTGACGGATGCAATGCCAAAGAGCGTGGAGACGTGGAGGAGACCTAAACCACGGATTTCCATAAATCCACGTAATTGTTTTGGTGCGGTGCCACGCAATCCGCCATGGGCATCTTTAGAAAGCAAAGTAATATCATCGGAAATGAGTGCATGACCGCGACGCAAAAGGCCCAACGCAGTTTCACTCTTGCCGATGCCAGGGGGACCTTCAAGGAGCACCCCGATGCCGCCAATATCCACCAAGGTGCCATGGACAGAGGCGCGAGGAGCGGTAAGTTCATGCAGATGCAGAGAGCCAATGCGGAAGACTTCCAGTGTTTCACGACGGGTGGAGAGCACTGGAATGCCAGCATCATCTGCCAGTTTGAGCGTTTCCCAACTCCAAGGATCGTTCTCGGACTTGCAGAGGATAATCCCCGGGACATTGTTTTTCAACAAGGCCGTCCAGCGCTCACGCCGTTCTTCTGGTGGAAGCGTCTGCAAATACGCACATTCCGCTCTGCCGAGAACTTGCAGTCTGCGAAATGCAAAGTACTGATAAAAGCCCGTTAGGGCGAGACCCGGACGATAAAGGACCGGTTCTTCAATCGGGCGACTCAGCCCCTTTTCCCCTGCGATGACTTCCAACCCCAATACGTCGCGCGCAGACAATAAAAAACTACCGACCGTAAGCGGAGGCACGGCCAGTGTGCTAATTGTCAGAGGACGTTTTGGATCGTATTTCATCGGGAGGGAAGCCTCCAGAGGGCGAACCCTCCGGAGGGATGTTCAAGGTTTACTTGGCGGCTTCTGCTGCCTGTGCTGCCTTACGGGCAGGTTCGACATAAGCTTTCGCACGCTTTTTACGGATTTGGGTTTCCACCTTAGCGGCGGCCATATCCACGGCTGCACGCATCGAGGAGTCGGTGCTGGCAGTGCCGATGAACTTTTCATCCTTGCGCTGTGCGATGACTTCTGCTGCGCAGAGCTTGTTCTGGAAGTCCATGACCACCCGAACGGATTCTACCATAGGAAATGCTTGCCCGATCTTTTCAGCGCGCTGCTGAGCGTAGTCGCGGAAGCCTTCAGAAATGTTTTTGTGACGTGCATTAACTTCGACTGTCATGATGAACCTACCTTTCGTTATTGGCTTGGTTTTATACTTCTCGGTGAACTTCTTACATTCGGAAGTTTTCGCCGAGATAAGATTGTCTGGCTTCGGGATTATTGATGAGTTCTTCACTCGTCCCTTCGCAAAGGATTCTGCCCTCGAACACAATGTACGCGCGGTCCACGATGTTCAAGGTTTCGCGCACGTTGTGGTCGGTGATGATAACGCCGAGACCTTGATTCTTCAGGTCGCGAACGATGTTCTGAATGTCTTCCACGGCTAAGGGGTCAACGCCTGCAAAGGGTTCGTCCAACATCAAGATGGAGGGACGGCGCACCAAGGCGCGTGCGATTTCTAACTTGCGGCGTTCACCACCCGAGAGGGTGTAGGCAGGCTGTTTGGCGACCTTTGCCAACCCAAGCGACGTGAGCAATTCTTCGAGGCGTTCAGCCTTTTCGCGTCGGGTGGGATGCATGGTTTCAAGAATCGCGAGAATATTGTTCTCTACGCTGAGGCGACGGAAGATACTGGCTTCCTGTGCGAGATAACCGAGACCGATGCGTGCACGGCGATAAACGGGCATATTGGTGATGTCTTGGCCACGGTACATGACGGTGCCACCATTGGGGTGGACTAAGCCGACCACCATGTAGAAAGTGGTGGTTTTACCTGCACCATTGGGACCCAAGAGCCCCACGCACTCGCCGCACTTGGCGGTCAAAGAGATGTCGTGCACCACGGTGCGCTCACCGTAGATCTTTTTCAATCCGGTGGCGACAATATCAGGCGTATTTTCCACAGGCGTGCTCATTACATCACATCCTTCAAACCTTCGGTGGAACCTGCCGGAATGACGAGCTCAGGATTGGGATAGACTTCCATGCGCTGGTCACCCTTCTTCGTCCAGATGGTAATCTTGTCGCCCTTGACGGTGCGAGCCTTGCCATTCTTGTCCATGCTCTGCAATTTAGCATTGCCAGCCATGACTAAGCGTTCTTCAGCACGAATGTACACGGCGCGATCGCAAGAGGCGCGACGGTCTTCATTGATGACCTTCACATTGCCCTTTACAACCAAGCGCTCCAAGGTGTTGGTGCTTTCCAAGAAGACGAAGAGTTGGTCAGAGGTCAGGGTGAAACGAGCGTCATCCACCTTCACATTGTCCGTCAAGATAGCGACAGATTCTTTGTAGTTGTATTCCATGTGGTCGGCGGTGATACGCGTATCACGAATGGCCATTGCAGGCGCAGCAGCCTTTGCGGGACCGCCGAGGAGTGCCTCGCGTGCAGCTGCCATACCATCATCAGATTCTGCGTAGACAAGCGTCACAGCCAGGGCCATCGCAAACATGAAGAGCTTTTTCATATCCATTATCCTTAGAAAATTCCGCGATCGGTGAGGTTGACATCACCCATACGCTTGGTTTTAATGATTGCGCGTTTAACGATTCGCACGTACTTCGCTTCCAAATCAACTAATGCCCCCACGCCCTCAAAGGTGTCTTCACTCATCGTGCCATGGAGGTGGCCTTTGACAACGGCAATCATCTTGCTGCGGTCAACGGCAATTTCGTCTGCATTCAAAATGGCTTCGATGGACCCGTCTTCGCGGTACTGCGTGACGACGACTTTGCGCCCACGAAGGTAGGTGGTGTCCAGCGTAATCCACGCTTCGTCGGCTAAAACCGTCGTCTCAGGCTTCCCGTTGGGGAAGCTACGAATGGGCAACCGCAATTCGCGCGCAGGCGTGCCCAATTCTTCTAAGGGTTGACGGAGGGTTTCAATCAACTTCTTATACCGCACGACGCGCCCAGGCTCAGCGTAACGCGTCATCGCTTCATCGCTGAGTTTGGTTTCGGTATTTGCATCAAGCGGAACCGTCTCTGCGGTGGCGCAGAAGGCACCACCGAGTAAGAGCAGTCCGATTACAAAGAGTGTACGCATTAGTTCTTAACGATTGCGTTGATATTCTGAAGCTTCTTCAAGAGATCTTCCAGTGCGCTGAATGCAATGGCATTGGCTGCATCGGAGAGGGCTTCAGGCGGATTGAAGTGCGTTTCCATGAAGAGGCCATCGACGCCAGTAGCGACAGCAGCACGTGCCAAAGCAGGTGCCCAGCGGCCGTCGCCACCAGAACCCGAACCCAAGCCGCCCGGACGCTGCACGCTGTGCGTCGCATCGAAGACGACCGGATAACCCAGTTCGCGCATGACGAGCAAGGAACGCATATCTGCGACCAAATTGTGATAACCGAAGCTGGCGCCACGTTCAATCAAAACGATGCGATTGTTGCCTTCGCTTTCAATCTTGCGCACCACGTTGACCATGTCTTCAGGTGCCATGAACTGGCCCTTCTTCACATTAATCACGCGGCCAGTCTTTGCTGCGGCAACGACTAAGTCGGTCTGACGGCAGAGGAAGGCGGGAATCTGAAGAATGTCGCAGACTTCTGCCACCGGTTCGCACTGCCAGGGTTCGTGGATGTCGGTGACGATCGGCACATTGAAGCGCGACTTAATTTCTGCCAACGTCTCCAACCCCTTTTCAAGACCTGGACCACGATAAGCCGAGAGGCTCGTGCGATTGGCCTTGTCAAAAGATGCCTTGAAAACATAGGGAATGCCGAGCTTGGTGGTGAGTCCCACAAGAGCTTCTGCTAATTCTAAGCAAGCCTCGTGGCTTTCAATCACGCAGGGACCGGCCATCAACGTCAAAGTATCGGTGCCGAAAGAAACAGTGTCTGTGACCTTAACAATCTTGCAGTCTGCCATAGTTAGATATCCTTCCATTACGGAAATAATTTACCATATCTCTAAGTTTTTTTCCACAAGAGAATTTAAAAATGAAGGCGAAAAAAACAAAAAGAGGCAGTTTTTTCTCAATACGCTCGTTGGTTCGTAAGCAAAGGTTGCTTGTCGGTCTCTTCCATCCGCGCTTTGCTTGTTCCTCTTTTACTTTAAGGAGATAAAAATAGTAAAGAGAGACCACTCATAGATACGCCGATTCCTTGCATCTTTGGCGCGACCTTTGACCCCTGCTGCGAAGCGCCAATGCATAAGGCTTGGGAATCGATTAAACTTTTTAATTTAAGTTTTACATGATTTTGTACTATTCTCTCCGTTTCTAATTTCCCAGAAAAAATAGTACAAAGTGCTGAAAAACTCTAATTGTAAATGGGCCTTTCTGCTATACTGAAAGCGTCATCTATTGGAGCAATGTTATGTGTAAAACGAAGAAGCGGATTGTCTTTCCCAACACGGCCCTGGGTTTATTTTTTCTTTGGGGATGTTTCGCCGCAAGCTTTCTTGCGGTTCTTGCCATGAAGCCGATGTTAGGGACTGCGGGGGTTATTTTGACCGCGCTTGCAGAACATGGCTTGGTTATCGCAACGCTCATTTATGGGGTTCTTTTGATCGTCTCACTGGTGAAAAAAGAGTGGCGAAAGGCGATCGCGATGTTCGGCTTAGGCGTCTTAGGCGCAATCCTGTTGTTTATCGGAACGGGTTTCGCGATGGCGATTAATTTTGCCATTCGCACAACGGCATGGGATGCGACGGCGGAGGAACCGCGTTTGGTGGAAGTCCCCAATGCGGCGGGCGCGCCCCTCTTTTCGGTGGAATACAAGAATGTCCACCCCTTCCTTGCAGAATATGACAAGACAATTGTCTTCTCCTCTGGAAAACGGATTGGCGTTTGGATAGATACGGGTGGTGCGGGAGCCTTTGCCGTTTACCAATTACCCAGTGGCGATTACTACCTTGTGGACGGATTGGATGCCGATTTTATCCGAAACGATTACCGCATCAATGTGACGCAGGAGACGGTTGAAATCCTGTGCGGTCAAACGTGG
>JAEIGA010016419.1_pt1 | contig 11268 bp, 11 predicted proteins | sample 9270691 | NCBI WGS metagenome assembly JAEIGA01 (sample SAMN17057246, study PRJNA624740) | gut metagenome | biome: biome; isolation source: fecal sample | host: Bos grunniens | place: China: Xizang | collected 2019
AAACTGACGCAGCTGCAGGTAGGCAAATACCTGGGGGTGGGCAACACGGCCGTCTCCATGTACGAGACGGGGCAGCGTCATCTGGATGAAGAGACCGTCTCTCAGTTATGCAGGCTGTTCGGCTGCACGGCCGACTATCTTCTCGGCCTGTCAACCTATACGGGGCCCATTCTCTCCCAGGAAGACGCCGAGCTCCTCTCTGCGTATCACGCAGCAGACGATCAGGTGCGCAAAAGCATCCGCAGCCTGCTCATAAAAGAATAAAAGAACAAGGGGGCGGTCTTCACGTATCGTGGACCGTCCCCACTTTTTTCGCCGCTGTATCCCCGCTGTGACCTTTTACCGCATTCCCCGGCCCTGGCCCGGCCGGAAAATCAGACAGGCAGACTTTTTTATTGATCTCAAAGTCTCTGCCTGTCTGTTTTTTTTATCAGGAATCGGCCGCTGCCTCCCGCACTGTCAGACTCGCATATGGCTCGCCCATGCGCACATGGGCATAACCGCCGAGACCGTCCTCCGGGCAGACCAGCTCAACATCCACGCAGTCCTGAAACAGCATCACGATGTCGCTGCCGCCGAAGAGGAAGTATCCCATCGGGTCGCCCTTGTTCAGCCTGGCGCCGACCTGCACGGTATCCTCCCAGTTGCACGAGCAGATCTGGGACATGCCGATCGGCAGCATGGCCACAAGGCCGTATTCCTCTGTGTCGAGGATGACGCAGTCACGCGTCTCGATCATCTGCCAGCCGGGGTTGGTGTCTTCCAGAACATAGCGCTGATGCTCCGCGTCCCAGACCGTGATCCCCCCCGCGCCGTTGATTGCAGGGATCTTGCGGACCTCCAGAACCGTGCCGCTCACCGGTGCGTGATAACGGTGATAATCGTTGACATCCAAAAACGTATGGGTCAGCGTGCCGCCGTTGAACGCGTCGGCATAGGCGGAGTCCGGACCGATCAGCTGCGGGATCGAGTCGAGGACCAGGCTCTTGATGACAGCGCCCTCCTGCTGCACCAGACGGCCGTCTTCGTCAATGTCCCAGATTCCCTGCGGTTTGGAATCGGCAGGGGAAACCACGTTGGTAAAAGCGATCGGCCGCATGGACGGAGAGATGAGATGGCGTGAGAAGAATTCGTTGAAGGTATTCCAGATGTTTTCCTCGCCGTACCATCCGTACTGCATATTCATGCTCGGGTCCTCCATGGCACGCCGGAAGCAATCGTCGTTCCAGCTCATGGGGGTGTCCAGGAAATCGCCCCAGTCGTCGGCATACTCTCTGATCCAGCCTGCAATCGGCTCATGATACTGCAGCGTGGGATAGTAATACCCGCGGTCTTCCAGCTCTTCCAGCGGCTGATCCAGCAGGAACCAGAAATAGTCGATGCTTTGATCGATCGAGTTGTACAGCGTGGGATGCTCCCCATCGTCCATCAGAGACCAGGGCATGCAGGTCACGGCCCAGTCCAGGAAGTCATAAAACTCCTGCACCGACTGAACGGGATTGGTCTCCCGGTCCGGGTTGACCGCGGCGGCCGCGGCGATGGATTTTTCCATCAGGGCCATCAGCTCCGGATCAGCCTCCAGCATTTCCTGCAGGTCCAGACTCGCCTGGGAACGCGGTACGGAAGCGTCCTCCGGCTGCGTATCGCCGCCGTCGAAAACGGCCGGCATGTCGACCGCGCCTGCCGGGGTCGCCGCATATGCCGGGACCGCAAGCCCCTGAACAGCAAGCATCAGGACCAGAACAAGCGCCAGGATTTTCATTCTCCGTCTTGTCATATCGCATCTTCTCCTTTTCATAATCACCGTATCGGACTGCCGTCCCTGATAAGGGGATTATACCATCTTTCCGGCCGTATAACAAGGAGAAATCCCGAAAGCGGCAAATCCCGGAAGCATTTTCAATCAATGCAGAATTCCTAAGGATGCCCTGATTAAAAACAACTTCGGAGAGGGCGTCACCCTGGAGCAGTCGGGCGCTGCCGTTGACCAGTATGAGGCCACCATCGATTCCCTCCTGGAAGGGAAGGAAGTCGTCCGTTCCGCCCCGAAGAGCAGCGACGCCAACGGCCTGCAGTGCTACCGCGTGCTGGTATACGACTCCGACGGCAATCCCGTTCAGGGTGTCGCGATTCAGTTCTGCTCTGACGTTGCCTGCAACATGGCAAAAACCGATGCTGACGGCATTGCGCGCTTTGATGCGGATGAGGGTATGGAATACACCGTCCACGTGCTCAAGGTTCCCGAGGGTTACGCCAAGAATCCCGGCGAGTATAAGACCGAGACGGTCTACAGTGACGTGATCATTTTCCTGGATGCCGCCTGATACACATCCGGACAAAAGATAGGCATACAGCTGGAGCTGCAGCAAAAATCAATTTGCGCAGCTCCTTTTTATTATTTTTTTCGCACGCTTTGATAGACGGTTTTCATTGTCAGGCCCTGCACGACCGTCGTAAAGAAAACAATGGCATATACACACCCCAGCAGAATATGATAGTTTTGCTCCGGAAGCATCGGCCGCGTACTCATTGCCAGCGCAACGGACAGGCCGCCCTTCAGTCCGCCCCAGGTGAACAGCGTGACAAAGCCCCTCCGGGTAAAACCGTCCGGGATCGGTCCAAGCAGGAAGGTTCCCGCATAAAGGCTGCCGGAGCGGCTTACCAGGCTGCAGACAACAGCAGTCAGGGACAGAAGCAGCACGTGCGGCATCTGAAGAATCCTGACGAATGAGATGCCCAGAATCACATAGAGTGCTGAGTTCAGAAGACTGTCCAGGACTTCCCAGAATGAGTCAAATTCCGTCAGATTCCACGGCGCATTTTCCTCCTCGCGCTCACGCAGCGTAGAAAAAGAGACGCCGCACAGAACGCTGGCAATCGCACCGGAGCATTCCAGTTTCTCACACAGCACATAGGAACAGACGATCATAAAAAGGCTTGTAATGATCTGCAGTCTTTTGTCCTGAAAGCGTTTAAAAATCTGAAAGCTGACCCAGGTGACAGCAGTACCGATCAGGACCGCGCCAAGGAGCTCTCGCAGCATGATTGCGAAGAAGCCGCCGCTTTTCTCAACTGTAACAATCCCTGAGAAGACAACAAACAGTGCAACACCCACCCCGTCATTCAGCAGAGACTCGCCCTCCATCAGAAAACCGGTTTTCTCCGGGAGCCCGAACTTTTTCAAGATGCTCGTCGCCGCTATGGGGTCCGTCGGTGCGATAATACTGCCAAACATCAGGCATACAGGGAGGCTGAAGGGCAGCCGGAACAGCCTGGAGACCCCATAAAACAGAAATCCGTACAGCAGCGCGCCGGCAACTGTGCAGAAGAAGGCCAGCACGCTTACAGGACGTGCCTGTTCTTTAAACTGACTCAGCTTTAGGTGATAAGAGCCGGCAAAAAGCATAAAGCAGAGGACGCCGTCCAGGAGGAAAGCCTCAAGATCGAAAAGCTGGATCTTTTCCAGAATCTCACCGATCCCGGTGTTCTTCAGTAAGGAAGCCGCTGCCAGCATGCAGACCCCGACAAAAATGGACGCGAGAAGAAGCACAATCTCATATGTCAGATGGAATACCTTTTCATTCAGAAACCCGACAAGCATGATGATGCCAAGCACAACGGCCGTCAGCAACAGAAATACATTCATTTTTCTCTCCCCCTTTCGCGCCCATTATAACACCGGCGCTTCCATTTTTCCAGAATCCGGAAGAATATCGGTTTTACAATGACGCATGGTAAAAGGGGCAGTCTGAACGCCGTCAGACTGCCCCCATCCATTCAATTCTCTGTCAGTTTAACTGCTGCCTTGGGATTACAGTTTAAAGCTGTTGCCGGTCCGGTCGTACATATCGCGCAGCTCACGCTCGTTTTCTTCCTCTATGCGCTTGCGCTCGAGCTCTTCGGCACGCTCGATTTCCTCGATTAGCTTCGCCACGGACACTCTGGCGATGCTGCAGTCATATTTCGTCAGCTTTTTGGTCAGCACATCGCTGTTCTTCTCGTCCGCCTGGAGAACGAGCACGGTCGCACCCTTCGGGATGGCGGAATAGACGCAGTCAACCAGCGCGAAGTCTCTCACAGCTTCGCCCGTGTCTTTGATCCCGCCGATCGCAGCGCCCACTTCGCTGCCGTAGAGAGCGCCCAGAGGTCCGCCGAGGAGGCCGACCAGAGCGCCGATGAAGCCGCCCTTCAGGGTATCGTTCACGGACTTCTCCAGTCTTTCAGCCTCGTCCTTGATCACATACTCACCGTTGTCATTCTTGACGATTGCAGCCTGCGAGATGAAATAGTGGTCATCCACGAAGTCCTCTTTCAGGTCGTGAAAGACCTGATAGGTATCGCTCTCATTCTCGTATTTTACGATCAGCACGTTCTCGGAAACCTTTGCGTTGTAGAGCTTCTTCAGTCTCTTCATTTCCTCATTGTATTTCTTCTCTTCGGCTTTCTCCTCAGCCTTTTCGGCACGCTCCATTTCCTTTACCACTTCAGCCGTAGTAAATCTTGCGACGTTGGCGTCATAGCTGTTCAGCTTTTCGGTCAGAGCGGCGTCGCCCTTTTCATCGGCGAGGAGAAGAAGAACGGTTTCACCCTCTGCAACGCACTCGCTAACGCGATCCATCACGGCGAAATCCTTCCAGGAATCGTCGGTATCCTTGGCTTCGCCGATCAGCGCGCCGACGCCGCCGCCGACGAGAGCACCCACAGGTCCTGCGAGGAGCCCGACCAAACCGCCGATGAGGCCGCCCTTCAGGGTGTCATCCACAGACTTTTCCAGTCTTTCTACCTGATCCTTGACAACGATCTCGCCGTCTTCCTTCTTGACAATAGCCGCCTGGGAGATGAAATAGTTGTTATCGACGAATGCTTCCTTCAGCTCGCTGAAAGCCTGATAGGCCTGACTGTCCCTCTTGAAATTGACGACCAGAACGTTCTCGGATACTTTTTTTGCCATGTTTTTCTTCCTTTCTGTTGCTCTTGTTGAGCATTTTATGTTTTTGAAACGCAAAAGATTCACATTTTGTGATCTTTTTTTGTTTCTTCTCTTATGATTTTACCATACTCTGCAGGCAAAATGCAAGAGTGGTTCCAGAATGTCAAGTCCCACCTTCCTGTTTCCAGGTTTGCAGTGTTTTTCATCCGTCGGCAGGGATCAGGTTTCCTGACACGTCAAACACGAAAGATTCCGAATAGTCCTGAAAGGGCCAGACCTCCACAGTCTTCTTCTCGTTATTGTAAATCGCACTGTACTGTGTCATGGAAACACCGGAAGCAGCCGTGTAAGGGTTCTGCACCACGCTGCGGAGAATCACCTGGGCAGCCGATTCCGGCATCACAGTATAGTATTGCTCTTTGGTCGTATCCCTGTAGCATTCCAGCTGCGCCAGAATCGTCGCAAAGCGATGATAACCATGACCGTAACCGTAATGATAATCCGGTGTCATGTCTTCTTCGGTCATCTTGACAGCCTCTTCGCGAAGGCAGCCATTGCGATAGGAATCTTCCATATCATCACTGGCCAGGTAGAAGTTCGTGCAGATATCGGAGGGGATGACGCTGATCACACTGTTCCGGCTCTCGATCACTAGGCTGCGGCCGGACGGATCGCTTACCATAAAATGACAGTTCTGCCAGTCCTCCGGCACCATGATGCCGGTTTTTGTTTTCCTGACCGCTTCATCGACATCTGCACAGTCATCCAATATAAAACGCAGAAGCATGCTGGATCCGGCCGGGAATCTCGCCGGCTGCTCCCCTTCTTTGATATCCACGCGCTGGATCGATACGTAGAGGCCTTTTTCATTGATCCCGTCCATACACTGGTAGGGCAGAATATCAAGCCAATCCGGATCAAAGCCCTCCTGATCCGGCCCGAATCGCTGCAGCAGCGGATTGTCTTCGCCGCACCAGACAGCATCCGCCAGGGCAATCGACTCATACTTCCCCTCCGGTCTGCAGTGAAGAACGATATTCAGCCCGGTCGGGGAAGGATCCTCTTCTGACACGCGGTGCAGCACATCATAATTTCGACAGGTGATAGGCTCACCCTCGGTATTATGGGTAAAGAAAGCCGAGCAGCCCGGGTCGATATAACCCAGCTTCCGCATAGCATCCATGACTTCCGGACTGTAATAGTCCTTTTTATAGTCCATGAAGTACAGGTAGCCGTTATCGTCCAGCCGCGTCAGGCCACCGTGATCCCAGGCCCCGGAAGCACAGGCAGAAGGGGAAGCGACGATCAAAACTGCCGCCGTCATCGCGGCCATGAAGAAAGATTTTCCTCTTTTCCTGATCCAATCAGTCATAACAGTTTTCAAATCCCTTTCTGTTCAGAGCAGCCAAAGCAAGTTGAGTTCTCTGATAAAAATGATCATATTCTCTCTCGCAAAGCTGTCAGCCTCAAACGCCATGCAGGAAACACGTAAGCAGGAGAGCACAGCGGCAAATTATTATTGCAGATCTTTCTCCCTCATTTTATGCGTGGCGCGGTGATCTGGAGGCAAGAGCTCAGCTATGCTTTCGCGCAATGGCAGTAATCCATATTCGGGCGCTCCCACGGAAGCGGGTCCGCTATGTAGCAAGGGGATACTCATAAAGATCAAAATCCGCCCAGCCCGTGTCCTCATAAAACATCGGCAGGGTATGAAGGTATCGAAATCCCATCCCGGCATAGAGCTTCCCGGCATTACGATTTCCCTTCAGAACATCCAGGCGGATCACCTTCTGATGATGATCCCGCGCATAGTCAATGGCAAACCGGACCAGCTGTTTTGCATAGCCTTTCCTCCAGCATGTCGGCCGAATCGCCAGCGCATGGATCACGGTCACCTCTGTTTCTTCCGCCCGAACTGGCCAGTGAAACGACCTGTATGCATCGTTGAAACGATGATTGAGCACCATCGCCCCGACGATCCTCCCGCCCTCCTCAGCAAGGAAAAGTTCGCCGCAGCAGATAGATTCAAGCAGAAAATCGGGTGCGGGGTAGATGTCCTTCTTCCACGCGACACTGTCATCGGCGCCGCCGACAGCGTCAATCACTTCGTAATAGAACTCTTTGACTGCCTGAAGCTGGTTGAAACTGGCTGTTTTCACATTCATTTTCTCGCCGCCGATTCTGAAGGCGCAGGCACAGGAGTCATGCGTTGTGTTCGCACGTTTCTCCCCTTTGCATCTGCGAAAACATAGGCATCCTTTATCCATGAAAGCAGTTCTTCATCCAATTCCTCCGGCCTGCTGACGACAATATGGTGCGTCCATCTTCCGGGGTACGGCTCTGTCTTCACCGCAACGCGTTCCGAATTCAAAGGAGTGGGAAGTCCGAGCGTGATCACCATATATCCCTCAGGCAGTTCGGCTTTCCTCTTCACCCGCGCGAAAGAGATGCATGCAAAGACATGTCGGTTGTAATAGGTGATCTGTGTCTTTTGAACCCGTCTGTCCACATCTGGGAAGGTCTCAAAGAGAATCGCATCAAAAGCCTGAAACAGCGGAAGCACATCCGGATGAGGATCAAAAAACATTATGGTATCCATATCAGCTTTTCGCACGCCGCACCTCTTCCCCTTTCCGCCTGTTTTGATTTGAAATTAATTATAGTCTTCCTCTCGCAGCGCTGTCAACATCCAAAGCGGGCATATAGCTTTCAAACAAAACGCGGTAGAAGCAAGTTCCGCTCACGTCACAATCGACAGATGCAGTTTCGCAAGCCGGAAGCCTGTATTGTGAACATTTCACAAATACGCTGTTGTATAGCCTGTTTTTTGTGCAATTTCGCCATTGTCTTTTCCCTGTTTTGGGCTATAATGCGGCGAACTCAGAAAGGAGTGAAAAAACATGTTGACTGTTAGAAATAATGAGGAGCTTAAGCTCTTTCTGGATACGGTTGATCAGTGCGAGGACGTGATCCTTGTCACGCCGGACGGCATGGAATACAACCTGAAAGACCTCCGCGAGCGGTTCATCGGCCTCGGTAAGGCCATGAACGCCGAAGAGAATCCGGAGCTGGAAGTCTACAGCCAGAACCGTGAGGATGTCGCAAGGCTGTTTCACTACATGGAAAGCATTGAGACAGCCGCATAAATCCGCAGCGCTTACAACTGAAACCGGGAACCCTCGCTTTATAAGCGCCGGGCTCCCGGTTTCTTTAACGTCCGGTTCTCTATGGACGCCCCCTGTGTTCTGTATTTCTGATTATCTATTCAATCCATGTGTATGACGACGCGCGGCCGGCCGGTCAGTTTGGCGGAGTTGTAGTTCGACAGGTATTCCATGAGGACATTCGATGCCTCAGCGGCCATTTGAGCCGGCTGGCCGTTCTGTTCGACCTCTTCCCGGGAAATGCCGAAATCTGTCTCCATCAGTTTATAGTGATACCCCTCCAGCGCAGCCAGAAACATGTCGTCATCCTGCACTTCCTTGCCGTTCATCGTCAGTTGCCGGATAAAGAAGTCCATCACTTTGCTGTCAGCCTGCTTTCCAATGCTCTGGAGGATATCCGGCAGAGCAGACAGAACTCATAGATAGGCGATTTCGTAGATGGAGGTCGCGGAAGGGCGTCCGTCGGCGGAGCAATAGCAGTCGGCCTGAACGACGCAGACGCGGTGTCCTCTGCGGATCAGGCGTGCTTCGGCCCAGAGACGCTCGCCGGCAGCCGGGCGCAGATAGTGGATGCTGCAGTTTTGGGTGACGATCCGGTGGGACCAGTCGTCCGCCTGCAGGGCCATCAGTCCCGAGGCAACGTCGAGAACGGTCGCGATGAGCCCGCCGTGCACGTTGCCGGCGGGGTTGAGAAGCTCCGGACGAAGCGGGCAGCTGATCAGGCAGCGGTCGCTCTGCAGATCGTCAAAGACAATGCCGCAGTAGGATGTAAAACCGGTGAGCCGCTCGTTGAGGCGGGAAGTGTCGGGAATACGGTCAGTCATATTTCATTTTTATGGCTTTTCAGCCAGGTTTCCGCACGCAGGCGGGCATTCTCACGGATGTTCAGATAGAAGAAGGAATAATCGCAGCCGTGATAGCTTGCCGGGCCGAACACCTTCTCCAGGTCGGGCATCCCGGTGAGCGCAGTAATGGTGTACCTGTCAAAGTCGGGATTCATGACCATGACCGTGCCTCTTTCCGGATCGATGACGGCATCAGCCCCGACCGGCAGTTCATCCATCCCCGGATTCAGGAGATGGGGCACAAAGCTTCCGAGATTCAGCTCGGGGCCTGCAGGGGTATCATCGGTGCGCCAGTTCAGAGGGTTGATGGACATCGCCCCCGGCGCAACGACCAGAGAGGCCCTCCCTCGGTTGGCAGGCCCCTCCGTATTCCAGGAGACGACGACGCCGAGGTCATCCGCCGTCTGCGCTGCCTTCACATGGGGATTCTTTTCCAGATACTCTCCGGTCAGAGAATCGCCGATGCAGTAGGCGGCGATCATATTGGCGTAATAATCCGGGTGTTCTTTCATATACTCCGACAGGACCATGTACGACAGGCGGGAGCCCTGGGAGTGGCCGGCAAGGAAATACGGACGGCCTCCGTTCAGGTTCTCAAAATAATAATCCAGGGCCGCGTAGACATCTGTACGCGGCTCGGCCCATTCGGCCGCATCCACCTCTTCAAAGCTCATCGCGGAAAGTTTGGTCGCGTTCACCTGTCGCCAGTATGGGGTGAAAAGATTGGCGACCGGTTCAAACGCACTCGCCTGCTGCTTGAAGTTTTTTCGGGCCGTCAGGCGCATAATGGGGTTGTCGACCGTGCAGATCGTGTCTGCAAGGGGATCTTCGCAGCTTGAGGGATACAGATAAAGCAGGTCTGCCGGCTTATCCGGCGTTTGCGGTCGGGAAAGCCAGTTTTTCTTCTTTGCATAGTCCGACGCGGTTCCGACAAAGGGTTTTGTATACACGGTTATCGCCTTCCTCTCATCCGGTTCATATTGCGGAGATTGCTGTTATGCAGAACAGTACCGGGACAAATTATAGTCCAAAGCGCGGAAGATTGCCAGCGGTTCCTGCAGAGAATTCGAAATCTGCGATTCGGTATCGGCATTGGAACTTGCCTTACGCCGGATCTGATGGTAAGATCATTCTACCAAGAATACGGAGAGGACAGAGAATCATGAAAAGAGTATTCACCTTCTGGCTGGCGCTTCTTCTGCTGGCAGCGCCTGCTGTTTCCTCCCGCGCAGAGAGCGGGGAAACCGCATCCGGCCAGCCGGAAACAGCGGCAGAAAAAGAGACAGTCCCGGAGGACCTGGTCCGGGATCAGAGTTTTTCGCTTGCCATGGCCGCCTGGCTCGGCGGATACCCGGAATATGTGGACGACGACCTTCTCCGTCTGGACGCGGCCGGCTGGTATGCCGCTCTTCAGGCGCGATACGGCTATGATCTGATATCCGAAGAGGAACTAAGGGATTATCTCCACTCCGTGGGATATTCAGGTGACCTGCGGTTCCCTGAAAGCTGGGAGGAATACGGCATCGTGAACGTCCTCACCAGCAGGGACGGGCGAAGATACTATGACTTCGCCAACCATAAGAATCAGCTTGCCGAACTGCTTGGCGTCACGATGGAATGCCGGCTGAAAACAGCCGGCTGCTCGGTGCTCGTTACCATCGTTCATCATTATGAGGACGGCAGCACGGCGGAATGGTCTTACGAGCTGAGGTATGTTCACAATGAGGATGCTTCAGGCACTTTCCCCTACCGGCTTGCCGAGCTGAAGGTCTGCCCTTTTGTGCCGAAGATCGAAGGAAATGCTGATTTTGACTGGGAGGACCTTCAGTATGCCAACCGGCTGGATACGGTCCTGAAATTCTGTCCCGCCGTGCACATTGAAAGCGATGTGGGGGGATATACGGAGCGGTGGCTGTTCCGCACGGGAGAGAAGACGGTCGATATCTCCCAGAACGGCAGTCTGTCCTACGGTCAGGTGAACGGTATCGACTTCCGGAAGGAGGATGCGGGAAGCCGTGTGCAGGTGGGGAAGATCGACCCGCCCGATGTTGCCGGGGAGAACTTCAACCGCGCGCTGCCGCAGGTTTTCTCAGACATGGTCCGAATGGAGCTTGTCCGCACGGAGGGAGAGAACAGCGTCCTGAACTGTAAAACGCGAAGCGGGCAGCGGGTGATCATGACGGTCAACAGCCTGACGCTGTGGATCCAGCAGCTGGACGGAATCGCGGAGGACGGTTCGCTGCTTTACCGGTATACGTTCGGGTATGACCGGCAGCCGCCGCGCCTTTCCCTGCTGGAAGCCTGGGACGGGCCTCTCAGAACCGTGACG
>JAEIGA010016420.1_pt1 | contig 11267 bp, 8 predicted proteins | sample 9270691 | NCBI WGS metagenome assembly JAEIGA01 (sample SAMN17057246, study PRJNA624740) | gut metagenome | biome: biome; isolation source: fecal sample | host: Bos grunniens | place: China: Xizang | collected 2019
AAATTGACGGTATGGAATCCCAGGATGCCGGAAACGATCATTGCCACCACCAGCAGCAGCAATCCGTTGAAAATCTGCATCGCCCTGGAACTTCTGAGGAATTGTATTATTTTATAAACAGCGAACGTAACAACAGCAATATCGAACACATCAATAATTCGCATGCTCGAGAAAATGCTGATGATCGTTCCTGTGATATTTTCCAAAAATATTGTCAGCAAGGAAATCCTCCTGCTCTGTTTCTCATGAATCTGATAATCGAAAATACTGATAGAGTGATCCGCGAAAACAGTTTCCGACGAAACGGCAGAAACTGCTACGCAATTTGCAGCCGCGCAAAGCACGGCTGCCTGTTTCATAAAGGATACGGCCTGAAAAAAAGGCTCGTTTTTCTTCCTATATATTCTACCCATTTGGGCAGTTCTTTTCAACCGTTAGGGAAACACTGACATGGGTTTGTAATAAACGGGGGTACAAGTTCGTGATCAGCCTATACTAGAATGTAGTCCGGAATGGAGTCCTTAAGGCAGCTCCATTCCTGGTTTACAGGCAATTCTGACTGATGGCTGAAAGTAACATAAACGAGGTTACTTTTCAGTCATATGCAATACAAGAGTGTTTTTCGAATTAAAACTGAGTTGCCATGTTCTCTGTCATAAAAGAAGTTTTCAATTTCTGTATTTTAACAAGTTGTGCCGTCATTCAGGGATCCATAAAAAAAGACTGCTCCCGTTTCCGGAAGACAGTCTTGCAGTCCGCGCTGCCTGCCACAGCGCGGAAACGATTCCGTTTTTATCCGTAAGGACAATCCTCCCGCTCTTAGTAAAGCGGATCCAGAAGTCCGTATTCTCCGTCAGCTCGCTTGTAAACTACGTTTACTTTCTGCGATTCACTGTTCAGGAAAACAAAGAAGCTGTGTTCCAGCATCTCCATCTGAAGGATTGCTTCATCTACATCCATCTGAGTCACGTCAAATCTCTTGATCTTTACTGGCTTGAGTTCTACATCAACGCCCTCTGTCTCAGGTTCCGGTACCTCGCTGAAATTGAGATTGACATGACGATGGCTCTTTTCGATCTTCTTCTTGTATCTGGTGATCTGCGTTGAGAGCTTATTAACGACTCTGTCCAGGCAAACATTCATATCAGTATCGGTATACTCCGAACGGAAGATCATGCCTTTCACCGGAATCATCGCCTCCATGGTCTGACGATTCTTTTTATAACCCATCGTTACGTCCGCTACTGTGTCCTCAGGGAAAAATTTACTGAGTTTTGCGAATTTTTTTTCGATCAGAGCAATCTGTCTGTCTCCTGCAGTAAATCCCTTACTTGTAATGTTAACCTTCATTTCAGCTTCCTCCTTTAATATTGTCTTACACGGAGTATTTGTCTTTCGAACTACTTCCCTCCGGTTCCGCTGCTGTCTGAACAGCCAGCACGGAATACCATGACAGATGCATGCCGCCTGACCTGGTCTTTGCCCCCACACTCGCCTGCGGATGAGGATTAATATGGTATTTTCCGCAGGACTTACATCTAAACCGCACCATGATCACGCCTGTCAGCGCTTACGTGGATCCTTTTGCCTGCGACTGGCATGGACTTGCAACCACAGACACGGCTGCATCCTGTCTGGCTTCATTATAACACAGATTGTTCCCGGAAATGTGCTTCAGGGGAGCATTAATTATATTAAAAAATTGTAAGGATTACAACACCGATTTACTTTATTCAAGCCGCTTCTTCAGGCATTTCTCTCTGATTCCTTCCGGACGCCATGGAAGCGATGTATACATGCGCTGCTCCGGCCTTCAGAAGTTCCTTCGAGCATTCCTTCATAGTAGAACCTGTCGTGTAAATATCGTCGACCAGAAGCACGGTCCGTCGGTAAATCCATTGTCGCTGATCTTCCGGTACGGTGAATGCCCCCTGGAGATTCTTTTTTCGTTCCGCGCCTGTCAGACTGTTCATGGGCGCAGTTGCCCTGGTACGGACCAGAACATATGGGGCAAATGGTTTCCGGAGATTTTCCGCCGTAAACCGCGCAATCAGTTCCGCCTGATTATAGCCCCGTTCATATTCCTTTTTCCCGTACATGGGAACAGGGGTACAAACGTCAAAATCCAGCTTTTCATATGTGATTTTATCCGCAAGAATTCTGCCGAAGACTCGCGCGTTATATTTTTTCCCGTGGTATTTCAGATCTTTGATCATGTTTCTGGCTCCTCCCCTGTACAGGAAACAGGTTACGCCTCTTTCAAAAGGGGCGGAAGAAACCAGGCATTCCGAGCAAAGCTCTGCCGGATACCAGTTTTCCAGCGGTTTTCCGCAGATACGGCAGGTTTTCCGGTTTGCCCAGGTGATTTCATTCAGGCAGTCTTCGCAAAGGGAATAAACATGACCCGGGTCCATCGGTTTTCCGCAGGAAAGACAATAAATATCCGGCGGGTAGATCAGCGATACCGCTCCGGAAAACAGCTTGGAAACGACTGTTCTCCAACCGTTTTCCGGTGTAGGCGTATTCATGATGATGTTCTTAGGCAATCGGTCACCTCCAAACGATATTTCCTGATGTCAGCTGCTGATTTCCAGTGATTTTTTCAGGTTTTCACATAGGCCTGTATGCCGTAGTGACGTACTGTTATGATCGATCATCGCGTAGAGCGCTTTCAGGGATCCGACCAGAATCAGACCCTGTTTTGCTCTGGTGATCCCGGTATATAAAAGATTACGGTTTGCCAGCATCTGAGGAAAACGGCCGGCAGGGATTACGACAACCGGGAATTCACTCCCCTGACTTTTATGAATCGTCATGGCAAAGGCAGGTTCAATTTCATCCAGATCGGACAGTTCGTACTGGACATATTTCACATCATCATACAGTACTGTTAGATAACCATCATCTTCATCGATTTCGGTGATAAATCCGATATCTCCGTTAAAAACACCTTCTCCTTCCTCGTAACCGGTATAACTCCGCCATTCTCTTCCATAATTGTTCCTGATCTGCATTACTTTGTCACCAACCCGTAGGATCCGGCCTCCTGACTGAAGTTCTGCTTTTCCTTCTTCCGGAGGATTCAGGATACGCTGGAGTACTTCATTCAGATGATACGTTCCGACCAGACCTTTTTTCACGGGAGTCAGGACCTGGATATCCCGAAGCGGATCCAGATCTTTGTAATAACGGGGCAAACGCGTTCCGCAAAGAGATAGAATCGTTTCACAGATTTCCATTTCCGTGTTTTTACCGATCATGAAAAAATCTTTTTCTTTTTCGTTAATGCGCGGATACTCTCCTTGATTGATGCTGTGGGCGTTCATAATGATCAGGCTTTCCCTGGCCTGACGGTAGACTTCTGTAAGTCGGACAGTTTTTACAATTTCGCTGTCCAGTATATCTCCGAGAACGCGCCCTGCTCCTACAGAAGGAAGCTGGTCCGCGTCCCCGACCAGGATCAGCCTGGCATGCCCCGGAAGCGCCTCCATCAACGCGTCCATCAGCAGAATATCCACCATACTCATTTCATCAACAATAAAAACATCTTCCTCCAGGGTGTTTTCCGAATTCCTGCCAAAGCGCATGGTCTCATCACTTTCTGAAAAAGAATACTCCAGGAGGCGGTGGATTGTCTTCGCTTCATGGCCGCTGGCTTCCGCCATCCGTTTGGCGGCACGGCCGGTTGGCGCTGCCAGTGCCACGTCCATGCCACATTGTTCGAAAATATCGATGATTGTATTGATAATCGTGGTTTTTCCTGTTCCCGGTCCTCCTGTAATTACGCAAATACTGCTCTCCGCAGCCATACGTGCCGCCTCTTTTTGTTTCTCCTCCAGCTCAATGCCGGCATCCGCCTCTGATCTCCGGATCAGCCCCTCAATATCAGATTGCAGAGGGCGCACTGTCCGGTCTGTCATCGAAAGGATGTGATTCGCCACTCTGGACTCCGCTCTGTAATAAACAGATGGGTAAAGCGCCATAGTCCCCCCGCAGTCCGCGATGCGGACCTGCTGGTCCATCGCCAGGGCATCGGCTGCTTCCTCCACTTTTTCCGACGAAACCTCCAGCATTTCCGCCGTATTCAGGCAGCATTCCTTCAGGGGCATATAAGTGCTGCCCTGCCCGATCTGCTCCCATAAGACGTATTTCAGCCCACTCTGGATCCGGAACGGAGAGTCGTGATCAAACCCCAGCCTTCTGGCGGCTTCATCCGCTTTGCGGAAGCCGAATCCCCGGATATCACTGACCAGACGGTACGGATTCTCCGTCACCATTTTCACAGTATCCGCTTTATATTTACTGTACATTTTCATGGCGTCAGTAGAGGGAATCCCATGGTTTGCGAAAAAGATGGCTATTCCGGCGAATTCCATATGGCTCCGGTAATCCTCCGCAATTTTTTCCGCTGTTTTTTGGCCGATTCCATCAATTTCCTTCAGGCGTTCCGGTTCCTTTTCCAGGATTTCCAGTGTCTGTTCCCCAAACCGGGACACGATCCGATCGGCCATTTTTTGTTTCACTCCACGGAAAACACCGGACATGAGGAACTGCCGCACTGCTTCCTCCCCATCCGGAGGAACTTCCACACACTGGCGGATTGCGAACTGCTCTCCAAATCTGGCGTGTGTTTTCCAGTCACCGGTCAGCTCATAGGTAATTCCTTCTACCGCTTCCGGAATACTGCCAACCGCCGTAAACTCTTCGAATTCCTCATCGTTTTCAAAGGCAGCGACTGTATAGAAGTTTTCGTTGTTTCTGAAAATGATGTCCGTCAGCCGTCCGCGTTTTTTCAAAATGGCACCTTCTTTTCCGATAAGAAATAATTTGTACGTCTCCGGCCAGCCGCCGGATTGTTACATATGAAGATCCGTATCAAAAAGTCGGTTTATATACTCTCCGGTTTTCCAGAGTCCAGACTTTTTCCGAAAAATCTCCCTTTTCTGTTGTCTGCAGCGCTTCCTGCATATCATAAAACCGGGCATCGAAGATATCCAGGTAATGCAGCAGTTCCGCCTCCGGGAACATCGGCCGCTTCGGACTTCCGAATTCCGGTTCGTAATGGTGGGTCAGGATCATATGTTGGAGCATCACTTTTTTTTCTTCATTGATGCCAAACTCATCAGCCAGTTTCTCCATCATTACTACTCCCTGCGTGATATGGCCCAGCATAACGCCTTTAAAGGAGTAGCCGGGAGATATTCCCCATTTATTGGAATTGATTTCCCTGATTTTCTCAATATCGTGAATAATCACTCCGGTTACGACCCAGTCCCGGTTCAGGTCTGTGTAGACTTCACAGGCACGCTCGCCCATCAGAAGCATCCGCTTCATATGCCAGAGCAGACCGCCCATTTCCGCGTGATGATTTTTAGATGCCGCAGGATAGTACAGCAGATCTTCACGGTTTCGTTCCAGTACAGCCACTGCCACTTTTTGAAGTTCCGGATCACGGATTGTCCTTGCCTTATCCATAATCTCCCGATACATGGATGTGCCGTCTTCCGGAGCCGTCTTGATAAAATCGCTGTAATCAAGGCCATCTTCCTGACGGGACTCCCGGAAGCGGGATATTTTTAACTGTTTCCGGCTCTGCCATTCGTTAACATTCGCTCGTATTTTCAGGATCGTACTGCCTTCGAGTTTTTCAATCTCTTCGATCTCTTTATCACTGGCATCCCATTTTTTCGCGTTGACACTTCCTGTCCGGTCCGCCAGAATAAAATCGATAAACTGTTTCTGGTTGGATCCGGTCCTTACTGTCACCTGCTTCAGGAGAAAGAAATCGGTGATCTCCGACCCTACTTCAAGATCCGCTACATAATATCGTTTCAATACAATATGCCTCCCCGCTGCAGTTCCTGCACTACAGCTGTTTTCATTCATTCCGAAAAAGTATATAATTAATGCGTGCTCATTAACCGAATCACTTTGAAATTTCAATGCCTATTTGCAAACTTCGGTTAATAAGATGCAAGGTTTTGAACGATATCACAGAAAGACCTTGCACCTTAGGAATCTGGAAACGGACAGATTCCATCTGTTGCCGTTTACGTATGAGGTAGCCGGCAAACGAATCTATCAGCGTTTCCTTTAGTTATTATGTGAAAGTACCTTAATATCATACCATAAATCACTTATACACAGGAGAGAATAATATGTTCAACACCGGATACATCAGGACTGCTGCCGTGACACCAGTCAGCAAAGTCGCCAACACGGAACACAACACCGCCAGTATCATCGAATGCGCCAGAAAAGCCGATCAGAACGGTACCGCAGTGATATTGTTTCCGGAGCTGGCGATTACCTCCTATACCTGCGCTGATCTCTTCTACCAGGAGCATCTGTACCAGAGCAATCTCAAAGGTCTCCTGAAGATCATCGAAGCATCTTCTGAGATCGAATCCGTAATCATCACCGGTTTTTACCTGAGACTTTCCAACAGTCTTTACAATTGCGCCGCCATCATCCAGCACGGAAAACTCCTGGGAATCGTTCCGAAAATGTTTGTCCCGAACAGCAAAGAATTCTACGAAGGACGCTGGTTTGCAGCCGCCATCCGGATTGTATCGGATGTCCGAAGCGTCAGACTGTTCGGCGAAGACATTCCTTTCGGGAACCTCATCTTTTTCGACCCGGAAAGCAACATCCGGCTGGGGGTGGAAATCTGTCAGGATCTGTGGATGCCTGTAGCGCCTTCCTCCCATCTCTGCCTGAACGGAGCAGATATCATCTTTAATCCGTCCGCCAGCGATGAAACCGTTGGAAAGGCAGAATACCGGCGGCAGCTGGTTCATCAGCAGAGCGCCGCAAATATCTGCGGCTATGTTTACTGCTCCGCCGGCGTGACGGAATCCACCACCGACGTCGTCTACAGCGGACATCACCTGATCTCCGAATACGGTACGCTGATTGCGGAAAACCAGCGCTTTGAAAGAGACAATACGATTACCTACGGTGATCTGGATTACGAAAGAATCCGCTACGAAACGACCCTGGATCCGAATCTGGAGGAATGTGCCTCTGCTTTTACGGAACGGAGCCTGTATCAGGAAGTAGTGCTGGATCCCCTCCGTCTGCTGACCAACGAGCAAAAACTGTCCCGCCGGTTCGGTCGCAATCCTTTCGTTCCTTCCGATCCCCGTTCCGTGGATGAGCGTTGCGAAGAAATATTCCGGATTCAGACCGCCGGTCTGGCAAAGCGCATCGAACACGTTAACGCCCGTACCGTAGTAGTCGGCATCTCCGGAGGCCTGGACTCCACGCTTGCCCTGCTGGTCTGCGCGGAAACTTTCCGGCTTCTGGGAAGAGATCCGAAGGGCATCATTGCTATTACCATGCCAGGTTTCGGCACCACCGGCAAAACCTACAACAATTCGCTGTCCATCATGAAACTGCTCGGCACCGATGTTCGGGAAATTCCGATTGGTGACGCCGTTCTGCAGCATTTTGAAGCCATAGGACATGATCCGGAAGTCCACGATGTCACCTATGAAAACGCGCAGGCACGTGAGCGTACGCAAATCCTCATGGATATCGCCAATCAGGAAGGCGGCCTGGTAGTAGGGACCGGCGACCTTTCGGAAGCAGCCCTGGGATGGAGTACCTACAACGGCGACCATATGTCCATGTACGGTGTCAACTGCAGTGTCCCGAAAACTCTCGTTCGTTTTGTGGTCGGCTGGGTGGCGGATCACAAAATTGCAGCCGGCCCGGAACCGTACAGCGCGGATGACGCGACTCTTTCCGCTGTTCTTCACGATATCATGGAAACACCGATTTCTCCGGAACTGCTGCCCCCGGACAGCGAAGGAAATATCGTTCAGAAAACCGAAGAACGTGTCGGCCCATATACGCTTCACGACTTCTTCCTTTTCTATACTCTGCGTTTCGGTATGAGACCGGAAAAACTGTATTACATTGCGTGTCAGACATTTGACGGAATATATACAGCAGATTTTATCAAAAAATGGTTGCGGGAGTTCTACCGCCGATTCTTTACGCAGCAATATAAGCGGAGCTGCATTCCGGACGGACCGAAGGTCGGAACCGTAACCCTTTCTCCGCGGGGTGACTGGCGTATGCCGAGCGACGCGGAAGCCGCAGAATGGCTCACCGCTGTCGACAATCTGTAAAAAACGGAGACCCTCTTATGGAACAGCTTACTTTTTTTCAGGACAGAGGCACACAGCCTCTTGCTGACAGGATGAGGCCGCAGACGCTGGAGGACTTTGCCGGTCAGGAACATCTGCTCGGCAGGGGAAGGGTCCTCCGCCGGCTGATCGAGAACGACCGGGTTTCCTCCATGATTTTCTGGGGCCCGCCAGGTGTCGGAAAAACCACTCTCGCGCAGATCATTGCCCACCACACACAGGCGTCTTTTATTAACTTCTCTGCCGTCACCAGCGGAATCAAAGAGATCCGGAATGTTATGCAGAAAGCGGAAGACAACCGGCGCTTCGGCGAAAAGACCATCGTATTTATTGATGAAATCCACCGCTTCAACAAAGCGCAACAGGACGCGTTTCTTCCTTTCGTGGAAAAAGGAAGTATCATCCTCATTGGCGCAACTACGGAAAATCCTTCCTTTGAGGTCAACAGCGCCCTTCTCTCCCGCTGCCGGGTCTTTGTCCTGAAATCGCTGCAGGTCCCGGACCTGGTCAGTCTGATGAAAAGAGCTCTGTCCAGCCCCCACGGGTTCGGTAATCAGAAAATCGTGATCGCCGATGAAATGCTGGAAATCATCGCGAACTTTGCCAACGGCGACGCCCGATCCGCCCTTTCCACCCTGGAAATGGTGGTTCTCAACGGCGACCTGGACGGAGAGGGCACCCTTATCGTTACTCAGGAAATCCTGGAACAGTGTACTTCCAAAAAGTCTCTTCTGTACGACAAAAACGGAGAAGAGCATTACAACCTCATATCCGCGCTTCATAAATCCATGCGAAACTCTGATCCGGACGCTGCCGTCTACTGGCTGGCCCGGATGCTGGAAGCCGGAGAAGATCCTCTGTACGTAGCGCGCCGCATTGTCCGTTTCGCCAGCGAAGATGTAGGCATGGCTGATCCCCGAGCTCTGGAAATCGCTGTAGCTGCCTATCAGGCAGCACATTTTATCGGTATGCCGGAGTGCAATGTCAATCTGACCCAGGCGGTTGTGTACATGTCCCTGGCTCCAAAATCCAACGCCATGGAAGCTGCCTATCTGGCTGCCAGGCAGGATGCACTGGCCCAGATCGCGGACCCGGTACCTCTTCACATACGGAACGCACCGACGAAACTGATGAAGGATCTGGACTATGGAAAAGGTTATCAATACGCTCACGATTATGAGGAAAAAATGACTTCCATGCAGTGCCTTCCAGATTCGCTGAAAGACAGGGAATACTACAGGCCCGGTACGCAGGGGTTTGAAGAACGGTATAAAAAAAGACTGGAACAGATCAAAGAATGGAAAAAAAGGCACTGACCGGTTATCCGGATACAGTACGAAACCTTGTTGCTGTTCATCAAACGGCTGCCGAAGAAACGCTGATTCATTCGTCTGCCGGCTAAGTTTGGGTGCTTTTTGACGACAACGTTAAAGAGGCGCCTCAAACACACTGCGTAACCCGCGCAGCGTTTTTGATGAAAAATATAAAGTTGATTGAAACATCTTATACCGGCTGACAGCTGAATTGTTAACAAACCTTCCCCGTTGTTTCATAAAATCACGGAAAAGATATTGCATATTATTAATAATAGTATATAATAATATTTTTGCTTTTTTGTGTTCCTCGTGGTATACTGTATTTGTATACATTTACCGCGGATTTCCGAACCTGCTCCGGCCAGGTTGACGTATTTCCGCAGTACACGAGGAGGTTACCGATTATGTTTGAAATTGGGGATCTTATCATCTATGGCAGCGAGGGCGTCTGCAGGGTGGATGACATCGGTGTTCCTGATCTTTACAATGTTGACCTGGGACACTCATATTACACGCTGTCCCCTCTTTACAGGCAAGGTAAGATCTATACGCCAGTAGACGCTTCCGTATTTATGCGGCCCGTCATATCGAAACAGGAAGCACTCGACCTCATTCAGTCGTATCCGGATATTGACGATACTGTCATTGAGAACCGGAATATCCGCATTCTCAGCGAACAATACCAGGCAACCATGAATTCGCATGACTGTTCTGATCTCATGCGAATCATGAAGTCCGTCCACCACAAAAAAAAGATCATGGACCAGCGCGGTAAAAAGCTGGGCCAGGTTGATGAAAAATTCCTAAAAAAAGCAGAAGATCTCCTTCACGGAGAATTTGCTGTCGCGCTAAACATTCCAAAGGAAGAGGTCGGACGTTTCATTAAAAACAGAGTTCAGGCACTAAGCGACAACATCAACTGATCCTCATACTGATCGGGCTGCGTTGGCTGATGACAGCGCAGTCAGATCAGGTTTAGACACAAAAAGGGACAATTTATCTAAGGACCATTCCTTATATTGTCTTTCCAGAGCGCGGAGCCAGCAGGTTTTTCTGTCGGCCCCGCGCTTTAATCTACCCCTACCCGTTCTCTTTATTCTTCCGGCTCTTATCAGAACAGAAAGGATCATCCCATGTCACTCTCTGAATTGAAAGACCTGTTTATCAAAGAATTAACTATGCCACCGGAACAGTTGAAAAATGCCCATCCAACCATATGGCGGGCGGAACCGTCCTTCGTCGATTACAGGGAAAACGGAGTATTGACACTTTCTTTCCCGGTTCATCCGGATCAACGAAACGGATATCAGCTACTGCAGGGCGGCATCCTGAGTTCTTTTTTTGACGATGCCTTTGGTCTCTTTGTCTTTATCGCTTCCGGGCACAACCCTCTTTCTACTATCAATATGAACGTAAGCTATCATCGCGGAGTCACTCAGGAAACCGACCACGTACTGGTCACTTCCCGTGTAATCAAAGCAGGTAGAAATGTGGTATCGCTGGAAGCCTCTGCAACAGATCCGGACGGCAATCTGATCGCTACCTGCCAGACCAGTATGCTCAACGTGAATCATGTAAAACTGATTTATTGAAAACTCTTCTTCCCCACGAATTGGGAAAATCCAGTTCATGACAGTATTTCCTTACAATAATCACACATTTTCATAGTCATCGAGCCGAAAGAATGGTATAATTTAGTAAGATTTTTTAAATTCATCTATTTTTTTCTGTATTTGTATATTAATTAATGTTTGCTCATTAACCGAATCACTTTGAAATTTCAATGCCTATTTGC
>JAEIGA010016421.1_pt1 | contig 11267 bp, 9 predicted proteins | sample 9270691 | NCBI WGS metagenome assembly JAEIGA01 (sample SAMN17057246, study PRJNA624740) | gut metagenome | biome: biome; isolation source: fecal sample | host: Bos grunniens | place: China: Xizang | collected 2019
GGTGGTTTTGTACACGGTTCCGTCAATATAAGTGATATCCCTGGCTTCCATACCGGCATTCAGCGCGTCGGCCAGTTCCACGATGGACTTTTCGCCCATGCCGTACATGAGGATATCTGCCTGGGAATCCAGGAGGATGGAACGCTTCATGCTTTCGGACCAGTAGTCGTAGTGACCCAGACGGCGAAGGCTTGCTTCAATGCCGCCGATTAAGATGGGCACATCTTTGTAAGTCTGGCGGATCAGATTGCAGTAGACGATGGTTGCGTAATCCGGACGCTTACCCATAACGCCGCCGGGGGTAAAGGCATCGGTCTTGCGCTTATGCTTGGTGACGGAGTAATGGTTTACCATGGAGTCCATATTGCCGCCGGAAACCAGGAAACCCAGTCTGGGTTTGCCGAAGACATCAATGGACTTGGGATTGCGCCAGTCCGGCTGGGAGATAATGCCCACGCTGTAGCCGTGGCTTTCAAGGATCCGGCTGATGATGGCATGACCGAAGGAATGATGGTCAACGTAAGCGTCGCCGATGACGTAGACAAAGTCACAGCTTTCCCATCCCCGGTCCAGCATTTCCTGTTTTGTAATAGGCAAAAAAGACATAGCTTGCCTCCAAATGAACATATTTTTTACATTATAACAGACTTTTGTGAAAATGGGAAGTGGCAAAAAATAACCCGGACCGCACTGCGGTCCGGGCATCTGTTACTTCCGGATAACCTTTTCCTTGGTTCCGTCGGGACGGAGGATATAGGTGTTGTCCAGCTGTCCTTTCAGATTGCCGGTAACATTGTCAATGTACATCCGGCGCAGTTTTGCGCGTTCTTCCAGCTCTTCCTCAGTCAGACCTACGGTCTTGTTTTTTGCTGCCAGCTCATTGATTCTGGCGATAACTGCATTGATATCCATGTTTATTACCTCACACATAGCGGTGGATCACCACCGAAATTCTGTCTTTTTTTGTTCGCCCGTTTACGGCATGGAGTTTGATCTTGCCCAGACCGCGGACGGATATTTTCATGCCTTCCGACACAGTTTTGTCCGGCTTTTCACAGGGAAGACCGTCGATAGCGGCTTTTCCGGTGTTGACATATTGGGCAGCCAGACTTCTTCCGATGCGGAATCCGGAAGCAATGATGCTGTCCAGCCGCAGGGATGCCATGGTGTCTCTGATTTCCTTCACTTCCGGTTCCGGAATATCCGCTTCTGTCAGCGGAATCCGGGACAGATGGATTTTGGCCCGCCCGGCAGACAGGAAATTCTGCAGAATATAGGGTGCTATTTCCTGGGTCACAAAGAAATCGCAATGCTCTTTTCCGACGCAGATATCACCGACAGTTTCCCGTCCGATTCCCGCACCCATCAGTGCGCCCAGAAAATCCCGGTGGCTGAGACTGTCTCCCTGGTAAAATTCTGCCCGGAGGCATACGACAGGGGAGTCTTCTTCACAAAGAAAAGTTTCATCCAGATATTCCGGCAGGAAGATCAGCATTTTCCGTTCCGCTTCGCTGTAACCGCCGAAAGCGTACAGTCCCTCCGGTTCACCGAATAAGAACCGTGCCATCTCCAGTTCCCGGGGGGAGAGGAAACAGGTGTTTGCAGAAATGTTCTTCCGGATGCCTGTGTTGATTTTATCCCACAGCTTGGCCAGAAGCATTCTGTCTTCCGGATTGTGGGCGATTTTTTCGATATTACTGCGGTCCATTGTATCACCGAGAAGCATTATAGCATATCTTTTCTACAAAGAAAAGAAGTTTTTCTTGTATAAAATGCTTTTCTGAAGTATAATGCCAAATATAATGGTGAAGTATGCGTATATACGCAGAAAGGAAAAGTTATGGTTATTGGAATTATCGGCGGCGGAGCTTCCGGTATGGCTGCTGCTCTGGCGGCAGCGGAAAATAATGCGGTGCAGGTAGTACTTCTGGAACGGCAGGCCCGGGTGGGCAGAAAACTGCAGGCTACCGGTAATGGCCGCTGCAATCTTACAAACCTCCATGCCGCCGAAGGCGGATACCATGGTGAGGAGCCATCCTTTGCGGATTATGCCATCGGTCGGTTCGGTCCCGGGGAAACCCTGAATTGGTTCCGGGATCTGGGCCTGTTTACAGTGGCAGAAGACGGCGGCCGGGTCTACCCCTACTCAGACCAGGCCAATTCTGTGCTTGATGTATTGCGCTTTGCTCTGGAAAAGCCGAATATTACGGTAAAACTTGGATTTGAAGTGGAAAAAGTGAAGAAAACTCCTTCCGGCTTCCGGGTAGAATCCAAGGAAGAAACACTGGAATGTGACAGGCTGATCGTTGCCTGTGGCGGTCTTGCGGGTACCAAACTGGGAGGAACCATGTCCGGCTATAAACTGCTGAGAGGCTTTGGACATAAATGTACCAGACTGCGTCCCACACTGGTGCAGCTGAAATCCGGCTGGAACGGTATCGGGGCGCTGAAGGGTGTCCGTGCCAACTGCCATGCGGCGATTTTCCACAACGGTCATCTCCATAGCGAAAGCACCGGCGAGATTCAGTTTACGGAGTACGGTATTTCCGGCCCTGTGGTTTTTGAAATTTCCCGGGATGCCTGCCAGGGCAACGGCGAATGGATCTGCCGCCTGGACTTGCTGCCGGATATTTCCCAGGATATTCTGACCCGGGAGCTCCTTCGCAGGAGAACTACCAGCCTTCCGGTTTCGGAACTGCTGACGGGAATTCTTCACAACCGCCTTGGCCGTGTTGTGACCCAGGCAGTGGGCATATCCGGTTATGTTCCGGTAAAACAGCTGGATGACAATGAGCTGGAGGAAGTGAGCAGGGCTGTGAAGCAGTTTGAGATCAGCCTCACCGAACCCATGGGCATGGACAGTGCCCAGGTGACTGCCGGCGGCATTGTGACAAAAGAATTCAATGAAACCACCATGGAGAGCCGCATTGTCCCCGGGTTGTATGCCTGCGGTGAAGTGCTGGATATTGACGGTGACTGCGGTGGATACAATTTACAGTGGGCATGGAGCTCCGGACGACTGGCAGGACTTCATGCAGGAGGAAATTTATGATCAGATTGCGGGATATTCCCTTGCCCCCGGAGCATAACGCCCATCAGCTCCAGTTTGAAGCAGCCCAGATGCTGCGTATGTCGGTCTCCAAGATCCGGCACCTGAGAATCGTCCGCCGCAGTGTGGATGCCCGGAAAAAGCCGGATATCAAAATTATTTATACCATTGATGTGGCCGTGGACGGCAATGAAAAACGGATTCTGAAGCAGAGTGGCTGCAAACGCGCTGCCATTGCGCCTGTTTCCTATTATAAAGCCGCTAAGAATGTCCCCCAGCCGGAAAAGCGCCCTGTGGTGGTGGGCTTTGGTCCTGCCGGTATGTTCGCTGCCCTGGTTCTGGCCATTGCCGGCTGGAAGCCTTTGGTGCTGGAACGGGGAGAGGATGCTGCCAGCCGCCATGAGAAGGTGCAGAAGTTCTTCGAAACCGGCATTCTGGATACCAGAAGCAATGTCCAGTTCGGTGAAGGCGGTGCCGGCACCTTCTCTGACGGCAAGCTGAATACCGGTGTCAACAACGTAAGAATCGGCTGGATCCTGGAACAGTTTGTAAAGGCCGGTGCCCGGGAGGACATCCTTTATGATGCCAAGCCTCATGTGGGTACGGATGTGCTGCTGACTGTGGTACAGAATATCCGCCGTCGGATCATTTCTCTGGGTGGTGAGGTTCGCTTTAATACCCAGGTTACCGGTCTGTGCACGGAAAACGGCAAGATTACCGGTCTGAAAACGGAATGCGGTGAGATCATTCCCTGTGACACCTGCGTTCTGGCAATCGGTCACAGCGCCCGGGATACATTTGAGATGCTGGAGCAGACCGGTATTCCCATGGAACCCAAGCCTTTTGCCATGGGTGTCCGTATTGAGCATAAGCAGACCACAGTGGACGAAAGCCAGTACGGCACCGTGAATCCTGTGCTGCCTCCCGCTGACTATAAGCTGGTGGAGCATTTGGAGAATGCTACGGTTTATACCTTCTGCATGTGTCCCGGCGGCCATGTGGTTGCGGCGGCTTCTGAGGAAGGCAGAATCGTGACCAACGGCATGAGCTATGCTGACCGTGACGGTGAGAATGCCAATGCGGCACTGCTGGTGACTGTGAATCCTGCGGATTTCCCTTATGATGGTATCCTTGGCGGTATGAAGTGGCAGCGGGAAATTGAAGAAAAGGCCTTTCAGATCAGCGGAAGTTACCGGGCTCCCGCACAGTTGGTGGGCGATTTCCTGGCAGGCAAAGCCAGCACCGGTGAAGGTGCTGTGAAACCGACCTACCGGCCCGGTGTTCATTGGTGTGACCTGCATCAGGTGCTGCCGGAACGGATCACGGATTCCATTGCGGAAGCGCTGCCCAAACTGGATGGAAAACTGAAGGGATTTGCGGACGCGGAAGCGGTTATGACAGCTCCCGAAACCCGCAGCTCTTCCCCTGTAAGGATTATCCGTAATGATGTCCGCCAGTCCGCACTGGCGGGTCTGTATCCCACCGGTGAGGGTGCAGGATATGCCGGTGGCATCATGTCGGCGGCCATTGACGGCATGATGACAGCGGAAGCGATTCTGGGTGTAAACCATGACCGATAAGCAGATCAACAGATGGCTTCGACGCCGTTTCTCTGCTGTAGGCTGGCTGCTGGTTCTTTACTACGGGCTGATGACGCAGACCGCTTCTCTGACACAGGTTACGGACATAGCAAGACAGCTTCTGGAGGCTTTTCCGGGTATTCCGGAAGAATCTGCCATCTGGTCTGCGGTCAACGGAAATGCCTGGGGATATATAGCGGCTATGCTGGTTGGATTTGCGGTTCTGGATGCCTGGAAGGGAAGTCACTTCCGCAGACAGGAGATAATGGCCAGGGAAGCGCCTATGCGGTTTCGTACGTTTTTGTGCATGACTGTCTTCTGCATGGGAGCCCAGATGGCCAATACCCTGTGGATCACTTGCCTGGAACTGGTGATGAATGCTTTCGAAAAATCGGTGATGCCGATTCTGGAAAGTGTAGCGGGTGACAGCGATACCTTCAGCATGTTCCTGTACGCATCCATTCTGGCACCAATCTGGGAAGAAGTTCTGTTCCGGGGCTATGTGCTGCGGACACTCCGGCCCTTTGGCAAGCGGTTTTCTGTTTTTGCATCTGCGGTTCTGTTTGGTCTGTTCCACGGTAATCTTCTGCAGACTCCCTACGCACTGCTGATGGGTCTTGTATTGGGATATGTGACGGTGGAGTATTCCATCGGTTGGGCAGTGCTGCTGCATATGTTCAACAACCTGGTTCTGGCGGATCTGCTGACACGGATCAGCGCGAACTGGTCGGATATGGCATACGGTATGCTGAATACGATTCTCTTTGGAGGATCCGCACTGATTTCGGTTATCATTTTGCTGAAACATCGGGAAGCGATCCGCAATTACCGCAGGGAAGACTGGATGGACAGCAGATGTCTGAAGTGTTTCTTTACCTGCAGCGGTGTTCTGGCTCTTGCCATACTGATGGGGCTCAGTATGGTGCTGATTTTGCTGGCCTAAAGTATGAAAAAACAGCCTGTTCCGTTCCGGAACAGGCTGTTTCTGTTTTTGTGATCAGTTGCGGAGGAAAACTTCTGCTTGCTGTATCGGGGATATTGTGTTATAATAAAATGAACTATGCAGACAATAGGGATAGTCTGTCTGTTTTCAAGAAGTATCATTCAATTTTAGGATGTGTTTCATATGTTATTCAAGAAACCGATCAATTTTAATCTTAACGTTTTTCTGAAAGCGTTACTGATTATGATTGCGGACATTGTAGCTACAGTTACCTCTTTCTTCCTGGGTCTGTGGTTCCGCTATGATTTTTCTTTCCACGATATGCGCGTCACGCACTGGGAAGGTTTTCTCTCTGCTATTGGCCCCTGGTGTGTGCTGACAGTGCTGGTATTCCTGATTTTCCGGCTTTACAGCAGTATCTGGGCGTTTGTCAGTACTTCCGAGGTCTTCCGGATCATCGGCGCATATATTGCACTTGCGGTTCTGGGCGTTACTGTGTTCCATTTTGACGGAAACCTGATGCCCCGTATGAGTATGATCGTGGGCTATATGATCAGTTTCATGTTCACGGTAGCCATCCGTTTCTCCTACCGTTTGTGGAGAACGGCCATGCGGAAAATCAGTCATGCGACCCACGCGTCGGGCGTTCAGAATGTTATGCTGATCGGTGCCGGCGATGCCGGCCGTGCGCTGGCCATGGAATTCGCCAACTCCGATCATGTTAAGGATCATCTGTCCTGTGTCATTGATGACAATCCTGTAAAAATCAACAAGCATCTTTGCGGCGCGCCCATTGTGGGTAACCGCTATGATATTCCCAATGCAGTAAAACGCTATAAGATCACCAAAATCATCTTTGCCATTCCCAGCTGCAGCGCAAAGGTTCGCAAGGAAATTCTGGACATCTGCACCACCACAGGTTGTGAGGTTCAGATGCTGCCCGGTATTTTCCAGATGGTGAACGGTGAGGTCAGTGTCAGCAAGCTGCGTAAGGTTGACCCCCAGGATCTTCTGGGCCGTGAGGCAATCCAGGTTAATCTGGAGGAGATCTTTGACTATATTCATGGCAAGACCGTTATGGTTACCGGCGGTGGCGGCAGTATCGGCAGTGAGCTGTGCCGTCAGATTGCCAGCGCAAAGCCGGAACAGCTGATTATTTTTGAGATCTACGAGAATAATGCCTACGATATCCAGATGGAACTGAAACGGATGTATCCGGATCTGGATCTGCAGGTACTCATTGGCAGTGTGCGTAATACCAAGCGTGTGGACAGCGTGGTCGGAACCTACAAGCCCGATCTGATCTTCCATGCGGCGGCACATAAGCACGTTCCTCTGATGGAGGACAGCCCCAATGAGGCGATTAAAAACAACGTGTTCGGTACCTATAAGATGGCCATGGCTGCGGCAAAATACAATGTAAAGCGGTTTGTTCTGATTTCCACCGACAAGGCGGTGAATCCCACCAACATTATGGGCGCCTCCAAGCGTCTTTGCGAGATGGTGGTTCAGATGATGAACCGGGAAAGCAGGACAGAATTTGTGGCAGTCCGTTTCGGCAATGTGCTGGGCAGTAACGGCAGTGTCATTCCTCTGTTCAAAAAGCAGATCGAAGCAGGCGGCCCTGTTACAGTTACCCATCCCGACATTATCCGCTATTTCATGACCATTCCCGAGGCGGTCAGTCTGGTGCTCCAGGCAGGCTACTATGCCCGCGGCGGTGAGATCTTCATTCTGGATATGGGTGAACCGGTCAAAATCGATACCATGGCCCGCAATATGATCCGTCTTTCCGGTTTTGAGCCGGATGTGGACATCCGGGTGGAATATACCGGTCTGCGTCCCGGTGAGAAGCTCTATGAGGAGCTGCTGATGAAGGAAGAAGGAATGCAGGAAACTGCCAACAACCTGATTCATATCGGTAAACCCATCGAAATGGATGATGAAAAGTTCAAAGAGCAGCTGAAGCAGCTGCGACAGGCCTGTGAGGACGAAGTGGACGATATGAAGGATATTGTCGCGGAAATCGTGCCCACCTATAAGAGAAAAGTCAAAGTATAATTGTTCCGTCATAGAATGCCCTTTCAGCGTTTTATGAAACATGTATTAACGAAAAGAGGAAGCTTCATGTATCAGAAGTTCGGAAAACGTTTTTTGGATATTCTGTTGTCTGCCTGCGGTATTCTGGTGCTGTCACCGGTGTATCTGCTGGTGGCACTGGCTATTAAAATCGATGATCCCGGCCCGGTATTTTTCCGCCAGAAGCGGGTGGGCCTGAACAAGAGCCATTTCCATATTCTGAAGTTCCGGACCATGAAGATGGAGACCCCCAAGGATGTTCCTACCCATCTGCTGGAGAATCCTCAGCAGTATATCACCCGTGTGGGTCGCATCCTGCGGAAAACTTCTCTGGACGAACTGCCTCAGATCTTCCAGATATTTACCGGTGAAATGTCCATCATCGGCCCCCGTCCGGCGCTGTGGAATCAGTTTGATCTGATTGCGGAACGTGACAAGTATGGTGCCAATGATGTTCGTCCCGGTCTGACTGGTTGGGCACAGATCAATGGCCGCGATGAACTGCCCATTGATGTAAAAGCCCGGCTGGACGGTGAGTATGTGCAGAAGCTGAGCTTTGCCTTTGACTGCAAGTGTTTCTTCGGTACCATTGTATCTGTTCTGAAGTCTGACGGCGTGGTAGAAGGCGGAACCGGTCAGCTGGAGAAGGAGAAGAAGGATTGATGAAGAAAATCCTGATTACCGGTGCAGGCAGTTATGTGGGCTGCTCGCTGGAGAACTATTTAAAGCAATGGCCCCAGAGCTATCAGATCCATACGGTGGATATGATCGGTGATGGCTGGAAGGAAGAGTCCTTCCGTGGCTATGATGCGGTGGTGCATGTGGCAGGTCTTGTACACCAGCCCAAAACCAAGGATGATCCTGCCCAGGCAGAGAAATATGACTATGTCAATCACCGTCTGGCGGTAGAAACTGCCCGGAAAGCCAAGGAAGAGGGCGTAAAGCAGTTCCTGTTTATGAGCTCTGCCAGCGTCTATGGCCTCAGCGCTCCGGTTGGCAAGGTTGTCATGATCACAAAGGACACCCCTCTTCAGCCTGTAGATAATTACGGCATCAGCAAGGCAAAGGCGGAAGAGAGTCTCCGGACGCTGCAGGATGAGCAGTTTAAGCTGGCAATTCTCCGTCCTCCCATGATCTATGGCAAGGGTTGCCGTGGAAATTATCAGACCATGGCGAAGCTTGCCAGAAAGCTGCCCGTTTTTCCCTGGGTAGACAATCAGAGATCCATGCTGTATATGGAGAATCTGGCAGAGTTTATCCGCCTTCTGATCGATGATGAGGCGGAGGGTATCTTCTGCCCCCAGAATAACGAATATGTAAATACCAGCGATATGGTAAATCTCATTGCCCACGCAAACGGAAAGGGAATCCTTCTGGTCCGGGGCTTTGGATGGGCCATGAAGCTGCTGCGGCCGGTTACCGGAATTGTGGACAAGGCTTTTGGCAGTCTGTGCTACGATTTTGAACTGAGCCGCTACCATAAGGATTACTGTGTGAAGACATTCCAGGAATCCATTTCAGAAACCGAGCAATGATTGGAAAAGGAGGGCAGATAATGAGAAAAACAAGGGATATTCTGTTCCTTTGCCAGTTCTTCTACCCGGAATATATTTCTTCTGCCCAGCTTCCTTATGACACGGTCCGGGCTTTGCAGGCTGCGGGCTTCACAGTGGATGCTCTCTGCGGCTATCCCCATGAATATCTGGACGGTAAGGACATTCCGGTGCGGGAGGAAATTGACGGCGTTCATATCCACCGGCTGAAGTACATCCAGACAGGCCGGGCAGGTTTTATCGGCAGACTGATCAACTATTTTTCCTTTACGCTGATGGTTCTGCTGAATCTTGCTGAAATTTCCCGGTACCGGGCGGTGGTGGTTTATTCCAATCCGCCGATTCTGCCCTGGATTGCATCCTGGGCGAAGGTGCTTTTTGGCACAAAACTGATTTTTGTTTCCTATGACCTTTATCCGGAAGTGGCCACCGTGACCAATACCCTCCGGGAAGGCAACATTATCTGCCGGCTGATGAATCATATCAACAAATGTGTCTATCGCCGTGCGGACCATATTGTGGCGCTTTCTTCGGAAATGCAGGAATTTATTCTGACGAACCGGCCTGTTGCTGCGGATCGTGTATCCGTGATTCCTAACTGGTACCGTGATAAGGGCGAGATCAGTTCTGAGAAACGGGACAATCCTTTCCGGAATACGGCAGAAGGGCGGTTTGTGGTTTCCTATTTTGGAAATATGGGTACCATGCAGGATATGGATACCATTTTGGGTGCTATCCGGCTTCTGAAAGATGATCCGGATGTTTATTTCCTCTTTGCCGGCCACGGCAACAAAATGGAAAGACTGAAGGAAATCGTAGCGGAAGAAAATATTTCCAACATAACCATCCATAATTTTCTTCACGGGAAAGATTTTGAGGATGCACTGGCTGCCAGTGACTGTGCCTTTGTCTCTCTGGAAAAGGGTGCTACAGGACTGTGTGTCCCCAGCAAGACCTACAGTTACATGATGCAGGGAATTCCTCTGCTGGCAGTTATGGATGACTGTGATATTGTACGGGATATTGAAAACGGTGCCGGTATGTGGGTCCGGAACGGAGAATCTGCCGCGCTTGCGGATGCAATCAGACATCTGAAAGATTCCCCTGAAATGTGCGATGCCCTGCGGCAGACCTGCCGCCGGATTTATCTTGAAAAGTATACAACTGAGATTTGTACCAATAAATATGTGGCCCTGTTCCGGGATCTGCTGTAACCGGCGAGGGAAGGAGAAAAGTATGAGTATTTTTGAAAACAAAACGCTGATGATTACCGGTGGTACCGGCTCTTTCGGCAATGCTGTTCTGAACCGCTTCCTGGATACCGACATCCGGGAGATCCGTGTTTTCTCCCGTGATGAGAAGAAACAGGATGATATGCGCCATGAATTCCAGGCAAAGCTGCCGGAAGCAGCCAACAAGATCAAGTTCTTTATCGGTGATGTCCGGGACCTGTCTTCTGTCCGAAACGCTATGCACGGTGTTGATTATATTTTCCATGCGGCAGCTCTGAAGCAGGTTCCTTCCTGTGAGTTCTTCCCCATGGAGGCTGTGAAGACCAATGTTATCGGTACAGACAATGTTCTGACTGCCGCCATTGATGCCGGTGTCAAGAGCGTTATCTGCCTGTCTACTGACAAGGCTGCTTATCCTGTCAACGCTATGGGTACTTCCAAGGCAATGATGGAAAAGGTCATTGTGGCAAAGTCCCGCACGGTAGCTCCCGAGGTCACCAAGATCTGCTGCACCCGTTACGGCAATGTCATGTGTTCCCGTGGCAGTGTTATCCCTCTGTGGATCGATCAGATCAAGGCTGGCAATCCCATCACCATCACAGAACCCACCATGACCCGCTTTATTATGAGTCTGGAAGAGGCCGTGGATCTGGTTCTGTTTGCCTTTGAGAACGGTGTCAGCGGTGATATTCTGGTTCAGAAGGCACCTGCCTGCACCATTGAAACTCTGGCAGAGGCTGTGACCGGTCTGTTCCGCCCCGGCCATGAAATCAAGGTTATCGGCATCCGCCACGGTGAAAAGATGTACGAAACCCTGCTGACCAACGAAGA
>JAEIGA010016422.1_pt1 | contig 11267 bp, 8 predicted proteins | sample 9270691 | NCBI WGS metagenome assembly JAEIGA01 (sample SAMN17057246, study PRJNA624740) | gut metagenome | biome: biome; isolation source: fecal sample | host: Bos grunniens | place: China: Xizang | collected 2019
AAGTCCGAAGTGCATCGCACAAAGAGCCATGAAGAAGAGCACCACAAGATTGATCGCATCGGATCCGAAAGCACCGACAGATAGATTCCTCGTACTGAATCCGCCTGTCGCAGCAATACTGAATGCGTGATTGACGGCATCAAAGACCGGCATTCCGACCAGCCACAATGAAAGGAAGATTGCCAGTGTCAGAGAAACATAGACCAACGTTATTATCCTTACCACCTTGGAAGACTTGTACCTGTAGCCCTCCTTGGAAAGGGTGGACATCTCCATATTCGTAAGCTTCAGGCGGTACGGGCTGGCATCCGGAATTACCAGAAGCAGGAAGACAACGACTCCCAGACCTCCTATATAATGTGTTGAAGAGCGCCAGAAAAGAAGACTCTTAGGCAATGCCTCTATATCGTTCAATATTGTCGAACCTGTCGTAGTAAAGCCGGAAACACTTTCAAACCAAGCATTTATAAGAGTGAACTCACCTCCGTACAGCACATACGGAAGCATTCCGAATACAAAGGACAGGAACCACGAAAACACAATAGTCAGAAATCCGTCCTTCAGCGACAGAGGCTGTCTGCCCTTGACGAAAATGAATGGGAAACCTCCTACAATGAGAGTGATTATGAAGCTTATAAGCAATGGTCCGAACGCCTCGTCACGTCCATAGATGACAGAAACCGCCATCGAAAGGAACATAAAGAGGGCGCTGACAAGAAGAGCCTTGCCTACATTGACCGATATTGCCTTTACATTCATTACTCCGCTGTAAGATCTGAAATATTCTCGAGCAGCTTTTCGCGCTCGTCCCTGAGATTCTTCACTCTGCGCTTGAGCTCCACATTCTCATCCATGATCTCAGTCAGGCCTGAATTGATGTTGGCCAGCTGGTCATCACCATCGAACTCATAAAGATAACGTCTGTTGGAGAGTCTGTAGTCATCTATTCCATCGGACATCCTGTAGATAGGCTTGACATAATATACCATCGTGAAATACAGGAGAAGAAGGATGAGAAGAAGTCCGGCTCCTACTGAGACCACTCCCGGGATGATGCTTCGGTAGAATCCTGCATCGAAGTCGGCTGAATTGCTCTTAAGCTCCTCATGAATCACCTCATTGAGGGCATTCAGATCCTGACGGAGCTTGGTATAACGCGGCTGGAGACTTCCGAAGAACCATTCGCCCGTATCCACGCTGTCCGCAAGAAAGACCTCATCAAACTTCAGCGAAGTCTTCATGAACGCATCGAAGGAAATGGCCACGGAATCCACATTCGGAAGCATATTGTGAGAAGTGAACGAACTTCTGAGCGAATCAGACTGCGCATTGAAATATGCAAGGTTGAAATCCGGCATCATAGAGATATCGTTCTGCACCACCACAGCAAGCATCTGGTCATTATACTCCTGAGTGATATCCGCCAGCTTATGCGACAGATTGATGCTCTTTATATTGGATGCGATGAGATCAGACACGTAGTCGCTCATCCTGCGGTATTCTATAATGGAGATGACGCTGGAAAGCAGCAATATCATCGCAAGTGAGCCCAAGCTGAAGAAGAGCTTCTTCCTCATTGATGGCTTCCTTTCCTTTTTCCTTCTGAATAATCCAAGTGCCATTTCAAGCAAGTTTTATATAAATTACAAATATAGAGAATTTATTCGTATATTTATTGGGACTAATCATACAATTATGAGACTGAGACATATATATACCATATTCCTGACTCTTTTCACCACAAGCTGCACCAATAGCACAGGCCAGCTCGACCCCGAACACACTATATGGTTCGACAAGCCGGCATCCATCTGGGAGGAAACACTTCCTCTTGGCAACGGACGTCTTGGAATGATGCCTGACGGTGGTATTGACCGGGAAACAATCGTGCTGAACGAGATTTCCCTCTGGAGCGGCTGCGAAGCTGATTATTCCAATCCCGACGCCGCCGAAAGCCTTCCGGCGATACGCGACCTCCTCCTGCAAGGCAGAAACGCAGAGGCTCAGGAGGTAATGTACCGCCGCTTTGTCCCTCACAAACCCACAGATGGCGGAACATACGGAAGCTACCAGACACTCGGAGACCTGAATATCACTCATCACAATGCAACGGAGGAGATCAGCTGTTACCGCAGATGGCTGGACCTGCGTACGGCCACAGTCCACACAGAATATACGACAGGCGGGGTAAGATATTCCAGAAAATATTATGTATCAAAGGATTGCGATGTAATGATAGTGGAAATGGAAGCAGACGCAAGATCCTCATTGAATTTCGAGGTCAATCTTTCCAGAGCCTTCTGCTGCAGTCCGGAAACAGTCGAGGATGGGCTTCTTAAGATAAGCGGCACCTTGGACAGCGGAGCCGAAAAGCCGGGCATGGGTTATGCCGCATACGCAAAGATCCTGACCGAAGGAAAGAATGCCAGAACAGAGGACTGCATGGTCCATGATGCAGACAAGGCGTGGATAATCATATCTGCCGCCACGAGCTATTTCGAAGGCGATGATTACGACAGGAAGGCCCTGGAGATATTGTCCAAAGCTACGAAGAACTTTGATTCCGAAAAAACATACGCAGCATCGGTACAAGCTCATAAAGCATTGTACGACAGAGCGTATGTACACCTCGAATCAGATGTTTCCAGTTCATCACTGCCCTCAGGCGAAAGAATCATTGCATATTCCGAAGGAGCAGAGGACAATCATCTGGCAGCCCTTTATTACAACTACGGCCGCTACCTCCTGATAAGCAGCACCCGCGAAGGCAGTCTTCCCCCAAACCTTCAGGGTCTCTGGGCCAACACATATCAGACTCCTTGGAACGGTGATTACCATACGAACATAAATATACAGATGAATCATTGGATAGCGGAGCAAGGCAATCTGAGCGAACTTCATCTGCCTCTTACCGAGCTGGTACTCAACATGATACCGAGCGGACGGCGAACAGCGAAAGACTTCTATGGAGAACAGGCCGAGGGATGGGTACAGCACATGATGACAAACATCTGGAACTATACTGCTCCGGGAGAACACCCTTCATGGGGCGCGACCAATACAGGAGGAGCCTGGCTGTGCGACCATCTTTGGGAACATTTCGCATATACCGGAGATATGGAATATTTGTCAAGAGTCTATCCGGCTATGAAAGGAGCATCGCAGTTCTTCCTTTCTACAATGATCAGAGAACCGAAAAACGGTTATCTTGTAACAGCACCGTCATCTTCACCAGAAAACACATTCTACGAAAACGGCAAGGATGTCAGTATCTGCATGGGGCCTACAATGGATACCCAACTTGTGAGGGAACTCTTCCGGCAGACCCATGATGCTGCATCGCTGCTGGCAGATCCCGCTGAAAAACCTTTCTGCGACTCATTGGAAAGGGCTTTGGAACAGCTTGCTCCTCATCAGATAAGCAAGGAAGGCTACCTTATGGAATGGCTTGAAGACTACGAAGAAACAGACATACACCATCGCCACATATCCCATCTGTACGGGCTGCATCCGGGCGATCAGATATCCCCACGCCTGACTCCGGAACTCGCCGAGGCCTGCAGAGTGACACTGAACCGCAGGGGCGACGAAGCCACCGGATGGAGCCGCGCCTGGAAAATGAACTTCTGGGCGAGATTGAGAGACGGGGACAGGGCATTGAAACTTTTCAGAAGCCTTCTCTACCCCGCAGTGCAGGAAGGATGGCAGGCCAGCGGAACCTATCCGAATCTGTTCTGCTCACATCCTCCATTCCAGATCGACGGTAATTTCGGAGGAGCGGCCGGCATAGGAGAAATGCTGCTTCAGAGCCATGAGGGATATATAAGCATCCTTCCAGCCCTGCCATCAGAATGGAGAAACGGAAGCCTGAGGGGATTCAAGGCAAAGGGAGGTGCTGAAATCGATCTTGAATGGGAAGACGGACGACCTGTGAACATGACTGTCACAGGAGGATGGGAGAAATGCGTGCATATACAGATACCGAAGGGCATGACAGCATCGGTAAAAGGCTGTGAGCACGAATATTACAAGGATTTTGTGCAGCTGAACATATCAGATGGCAAGAAGGCCGGAATCCATTTCAGAAGCCTTTAGAACCCGAAACGGATCTTCATATCATTCCAGACCTTGGCAAATCCATTGGAAATGGTATGCCATATCTGTCTGAACGAATGACGCGGAAAGAGGAAGAGCAGACCGAAGCTTCTGCCGATATGGGCAAACATAGCCCAGGTCTTGTTGATGAAATAATTACTTCCTCTCTTCTTGTACACATCCCTCTCCTTGCCGAAATTGCCCTCCTCAAGAATACGGGCGATGATCCTGGAAGCCTTCCACTGCTGGGATGCGTCATAGAAAGGGAAATCCTCCTGCGGCATACCAAGATAAGTGACCAGAACGCAGCCGAATGCCTGCCAAGGCTCCATCATATCAAGCCTCTGAAGAGTATCTCTGAGACTTTCCAGACATATATGATCCTTCCTCTCCCTGAGGAAAAGCATCCAGTCGCTCAAATGTCTGGCGCCGAGGCCATTGATCAGAAAGTGGTGATAGAGATGACTGAAGATATAGAAGGCATTGTAATCATCAGCAGGAGTATTCACAATGCAACCGCCTATCTCCACGGGCACTACCCTGTCACCCAGGCCTGCAAGAGAGACCTCCTGATAGATGCGGTCAAGCCGGGCAGTAGGATAAGTGTCGGTATATCTGTGTACTTCCACAGCCACCTTTCCCACATAAAGGTCATAATGCTTGCCCACCTCGAGAGCCTTCCTGTCATCGATCTTCGTAGCCAGAGGCCTCAACACATCGTAGGTAGCATCATATTTCTCCAGTCCGACATAAAGGTCAATGTCACCGCACTGCCTCAGCTCCGGTTTCGGGTAGCAGGTCGCAAGTCCCTGACCCTTAAGCAGTACGGAAGGAATACCGGCAGCTGACAATTCGCCCACGACCTTGCCCAGCACACCGTTGAGCTTGACGTGGCTCATCATATTCGCCATTATGAAGTTCTTTATCTTCACTTTAAGTTCGGAAGGCAGTGCTGACGAAATGCGTCCGTCCGAAAGCATCACCTCTGCGGCAACACCCAGCACAGACTGAATCTTCGCAAGCTTAGCCACCTTCGCCCAATCCGCAAATCCCTCAGGAATCTCCAGAGGAGTACCCCACATCGCATTGCGGAGCAAAGAAAAAAGAACCTTCTCGTGGCTTTTCATAACTATCTGTCCAATGAATTATATTTCTCCAGAGCCTTCTCGAGCACTACAAGAGCTCTCTTGAGGTCCGTCTGATTGAGAACGTAAGCGATACGCACCTCATCCTTTCCGAGTCCTGGAGTCGAATAGAAACCGCTCGCAGGAGCCATCATCACTGTCTCACCCTCATACTCGAAATCGCTCAGACACCAGGCGCAGAACTTGTCAGCATCATCTATCGGCAGTCTCGCTACAGTATAGAAAGCTCCCATAGGAATAGGAGAATACACTCCCGGAATCTTGTTCAGACCGTCTACAAGGCACTTTCTGCGTGCTACATATTCCTCATAGACCTCAGCCGAATACTCCTGAGTATCCTCGATCGAAGCTTCAGCGATGATCTGTCCTACAAGCGGCGGGCTGAGACGGGCCTGACAGAACTTCATCACCGCCTCGCGGACCTCCTTATTCTTCGTCACAAGAGCACCGATCCTGATACCGCACTCAGAATATCTCTTCGACACAGAATCGATCAGAACCACATTCTCCTCGATGCCCTCGAGATGGCAGGCCGAGATATACGGCGAACCGGTATAGATGAACTCCCTGTACACCTCATCAGAAAAAAGATACAGATCGTGCTTCCTGACGATGTCACGGATCTGATTCATCTCCGCACGAGTGTAGAGATAACCGGTAGGATTGTTAGGATTGCAGATAAGGATAGCCTTTGTACGTTCGGTGATAAGCTTCTCGAACTCCTCTACCGGAGGCAGCGCAAAACCGGTCTCGATCGAAGACGGAACTGACCTGATCACAGCACCGGCCGAAACGGCGAATGCCATATAATTGGCGTATGCAGGCTCCGGAACTATGATCTCGTCACCTGGATTCAGACAAGACAGAAAGGCAAAAAGAACAGCCTCAGAACCGCCTGTAGTGACGATTATATCATCCGGAACGAGATCGATGTTGTACTTTGAATAATATGTAACGAGCTTCTCTCTGAGCGAAAGGAAACCCTGGCTCGGACTATACTCCAATATGCTCCTGTCGATGGTCTTCATCACATCAAGAGCCTTCTGCGGAGTCGGAAGATCCGGCTGTCCGATATTGAGATGATATACTTTTACTCCTCTGGCCTTCGCGTCATTGGCCAGTGGAGTGAGTTTTCTGATAGGTGAAGAGGGCATCGCACACCCTCTGCTGGAAATACTTGGCATACACTACTTGATAAAAACGGCTGCAAAGATAGTCAATTTAAAGCAGAAACTTTCTATTTGCTGAATTCCTTTATACGCTGCTCCTCACTCATACGGCAGATGAGGATGCGTCCGTCACGTTCCACCACAATGCTATCCTCAATGCCCTCAAGCACAACGCTCTTGGCATCGGGCGCGTGAACGATACATCCGCGGCAGCCGTACAGATGCACATTCTTTCCAACTACAGCATTGCCGTTGTCATCGTGAGGCAGGAGGGTCCACAACGAGCCCCACGTTCCCACATCGCTCCATCCGAAATCAGAAGGATAGGTGTAGATATAATCGGCCTTCTCCATCACGGCATAGTCGATGGAAATCTTCTCGCAGGTAGGGAAAATCTCCTGCACCGCCTCCTTCTCCTGGGGAGTATTGAAAGACTCGGCCATCCTGTCCATCCTGGCGGCGAGGTCAGGAGTGAAGCGTCTCAACGATCCTACGATCGTATCCACATTCCAGACGAAGATACCGGCATTCCAGAAATAACTTCCGGCTGCAAGATAAGCCTTGGCTGTCTCAAGATCCGGCTTCTCACGGAAGGACTCGACAGCATATATTTCAGTACCGGGAACAGCCTCAGCAGCAGATATATAGCCATATCCGGTCTCCGGTCTCACAGGCTTTATGCCGAGAGTCACCACCCTCTCCCCTTCTGAAGCGAAGCTGATGGCATTGCCTATTATCCTGCGGAACTCCTCTACATCAGTCACCAATGCATCGGACGGAGTGACCACGATGTTCGCCGAAGGATTTGCAGTCTTGATCTTCCAGCACGCATAAGCGATGCAGGGAGCAGTATTCCGCGCACAAGGCTCTGCGAGGATATTGCTTTCCGGAATCTCAGGAATCTGCGAACGGACTATATCCACATAATCCTCGCTCGTCACCACCCACATATTCCCGATCGGGCACAGCGGTGCGAAACGCTCCACCGTCATCTGTATCATAGTCCTGCCACAGCCCATCACATCGACGAACTGCTTCGGATATTCCGGAGTACTCATCGGCCAGAAACGGCTTCCGATGCCGCCGGCCATAATGACTATATGAGTATTGTCATTCATTTGTCTGATCGTTTTTAGTCCCTTCTGAACACGTCACGGGTATAGACCTTCTCACGGACATCGTCAAGGCAGGAATCGTAGCGGTTGGCGATGATCGCATCACACTGTGCCTTGAACTCGGCCAGATCATTCACCACACGGCTTCCGAAGAACGTCGTGCCGTCCTCAAGCGCAGGCTCATATATCACCACTGTAGCTCCCTTAGCCTTGATGCGCTTCATCACGCCCTGGATCGCACTCTGGCGGAAATTGTCCGAATTGGCCTTCATAGTCAGGCGGAACACTCCCACCACACACTCACGCTCGTGCTCTGAAGAATAGTAATTCTGCTCCGAATAGCTGTAATATCCGGCCTTTGCAAGCACCTGATCGGCAATGAAGTCCTTACGGGTACGGTTGCTCTCTACGATGGCACGCACAAGATTCTGAGGCACATCGTCGTAATTGGCCAACAGCTGCTTCGTATCCTTAGGCAGGCAGTAGCCGCCATAGCCGAAGGAAGGATTGTTGTAATGGTCGCCGATACGCGGATCCAGGCATACGCCACGTATGATATCCTGAGTATCAAGACCTTTTATCTCAGCGTATGTATCGAGCTCATTGAAATATGAAACTCTCAGGGCAAGATAAGTATTGGCGAAAAGCTTCACGGCCTCAGCCTCGGTAAAGCCGATGAAAAGAGTATCCACATCGCTCTTCAGCGCCCCCTCCTGAAGAAGAGAGGCAAATGTCTTTGCAGCATCCGTCAGACGAGGATCGCTCAGGTCAGTACCGACGATGATCCTGCTCGGGTAAAGATTGTCATACAGAGCCTTGGATTCGCGGAGGAACTCCGGCGAAAACATAATGCGCGGGCAGCCGTACTTCTGACGCACCGACTCAGTATATCCCACAGGTACAGTCGATTTGATTACCATAACGGCCTCCGGATTCACCTTCAGCACGGTCTCGATCACATTCTCCACAGCAGAAGTGTCGAAGAAATTCTTCTTCGGATCATAATTGGTCGGAGCGGCTATCACTACGTAGTCGGCATCCCCATAAGCGGCTTCTGCATCCAGAGTCGCCTTCAGGTCAAGATCCTTCTCCGCAAAATACTTCTCGATATACTCGTCTTGGATCGGGCTCTCCCTCCTGTTTATCTTCTCCACCTTCTCCGGCACGATATCCACAGCCGTCACGCTATGCTTCTGAGAAAGAAGCACAGCCATCGACAGTCCCACATATCCGGTTCCTGCTACTGCTATCTTCATAAAACGCTGTATTTCAATAATTATCTGATAAATCTCTTGAGCCAGAGCTTCTGCTTACCGACATCCTCGAAGCGTGCTGCTATCTCGTCGTTCTGAAGCCTGAGCTTGCGCACACGGGCACTGATGGCAACATTAAGAAGGATCCACACGATAAGATCAATGATGATGACGATATTGATGTCCGCCTTCAGAACGAAAGCAAAGATCACATTGATCGCCAGGAACAGGAAAGACATCGCGAATATGTTCCATCTTGCCTGCCTCATCGACAATCCCAAGGCCAGGAACTTATGGTGGATATGCCTCTTGTCCGGGAAGAACGGGCTCTTTCCGTCAAGGAGACGGGCAAAGAACACGCGGAATACATCCATCACCGGCACGAAGATCACAGAAATCGCATAGACGAACAGCATACGTCCGGTAAGAGGCTCCCCCACCTCAAACTGATTGAAGCAGCACAGCTTTACAGCGAAAAAAGCCAGGATAAATCCTATCGTAAGCGATCCTGTATCACCCATGAATATCTTCGATACTCCCGGCTTACCGAACACATTGTAGAGGTAGAACATCAAGAGTACGCCGAGCATCGAGACGGCAAGCACAAGGTTCATATCCATATTGAGATAATAGAACATCAGCGCATAACCGATGCCGCCCCAGATACAGAGACCTGAAGCCAGACCGTCGATTCCGTCGATAAGATTTATGGAATTGATGATGAAGACAATGATCACCAGAGTAAGAGGCACTCCGAGCACGGGATGAAGCTTATGGATACCCAGCACTCCGTAAAGATCGGAAATGTAAAGTCCTGAAGTACAGATAAGTCCGGCCGCCATAAGCTGGATGACGAACTTGCTCTTGTATGAGACTCCGATGACATCATCCATAATACCGGCAAGATACAGAAGCACGCTTCCGGCTGCAGCCATCATTATCTCGGTGATAGGAATATAATACAGTCCTGTGATATCGGACGGGAGCACCTTGGTCATCACCGCCACCACCACAAGAAGAGTGAACAATATGGCCGGAAGGAAAGATATTCCTCCAAGCCTCGGCACATTGCCCTTGTGCACCTTTCGTCCGTCCTGCACATCAAAGAGATTGATCTTGTTAGCCACCCTCACGATCGACGGGATCACGATGGCCACAAATACAAGACTCACGATAAATACAGGTATATACCAGAGAATACTGAAATCCATAAAGTTTCAATTTAAATACTTTCCGATCAATTTCGCCCTATTTCAGAAAGCGCGCCAAAGATAGCAAGATTATCCGGCCCGTCAAAGCAAATCCTCGGTTCTTTCCGGGTCATATTTCCTGTCCTTGGCCTCAAAAATCACACTTCCTGGCTCCAGACAGACACAGGTATGATAGACTCCCTTCGGAACCTGTACTCCCGGGCAGTCGCCCCCTGCCGTCAGCACAAAAGAATCGGTCAGATTGCCTTCATCATCATAGAACTCTTCACGGACACTTCCGCGGCATACAACTACGGTCTCCGAAGTCTCGTTATGACGGTGAATCGGGATGACCGTATCCGGCATCATCACATTCAGCATCCTCTGCGACTGGTCATCCGTACCCGTCCTCAAGTCGAAATGCATCCTGCGTCTGGGAGAAGCCTCAGCCTGCTCCTGCACCTTATCAAACAATTCGCTATCTAGTCTCATCGCGATCAATCAATGAACAAAGATCATCTATACACTTATCCTTCCTGAAATGCTTCTCGAAGCACTGTCGGCCGTTTCGTCCAAGCTCCGAAAGCCCTTCTGAAGACATTTCCTTCATCCTAAGCATGCACTCAGCAAAGGCCTCGGAATCACCTGAAGCACAAGACATTCCGCACCTGCTCTCCTGGATCGTCCGCCTTGCGTCACCATCGATCATAGCCAGCACAGGCTTTCCTGAGGCAAGATAAGCCTGAAGCTTTGCCGGAGTGGTAAGACTGAAGATATAGTCATCCTTGAGCGAAAGGAAGAGCACATCAGCCTTGCTGAAAAAAGCAGGCATAGCCTCCAGCGGATGCCTTCCCATCATATACACCACATCAGCCAAGTCATTCTCGGTCACATATCTGTCGATCCATTCCTTCTTCCTTCCGTCACCGACAATGACAAGACGCACTCCCTTACCTTTCAGCAGCACGGCAGCCCTCATCACACTCTCAAAATCCTGAGCCTCACCCACATTGCCGGCGAACATCACCTTGAATCCCTCAGGCAGCTCCGGAATATCAGCCTCGCAGGCTCCGGAGAAAACATCCTCCGCCCAGTTAGGGAAATATACAAGCTTATCCCCGAAGTCACCCTTCTCCAGAATTGACTGGCGGAATCCCTGCGAGCTCATAAGGATCTTCTCAGAATGGCGGTACATCAGCCTGGTAACCCAGGTGAAGAATCCAAGGATGTACTTGTTATTGATGTTTCCGGCTGCCTGCAGACTCTCCGGCCATAGATCCAGCACCCAGAAATACATCGG
>JAEIGA010016423.1_pt1 | contig 11267 bp, 7 predicted proteins | sample 9270691 | NCBI WGS metagenome assembly JAEIGA01 (sample SAMN17057246, study PRJNA624740) | gut metagenome | biome: biome; isolation source: fecal sample | host: Bos grunniens | place: China: Xizang | collected 2019
GGATATGCCGTGCCAGACGGCGTGTATCTACCCCGGCAATTCCTGCGATCCCATGGCGCTGCATAACCTGTTCCAATGTTTCTTCAGCCCGGAAATTGGAAGGCTGTTCATTGTATTCCCGGACGATCAAAGCGCTGATAGTCGGCACTTTCGTTTCATAGTCGTCAGTACAGATGCCATAGTTGCCAATCAGCGGATAGGTCATAACAACGGCCTGCCCGGTGTAGGAAGGGTCCGAAAGGATCTCCTGATAACCAACCATGGAAGTGTTGAAAACCACTTCAACGATTTTTTCAGAATCGTCACCGAAACCGAATCCATAGAATTCGGCTCCATCTTCCAGGATGATCTTTTTATCATACTCCCGAATCATAATTGTTTCCTGCCTTTCACCAAGGAGAGCTTCTGCTCAAACTGATCTTTTCTGGTATCTTTGGGGATTTCCGTAGGATACCGTCCGGAGAAGCAGGCACTGCAATAGGTTGTATTTCCGCAGAGGTTTTCCAGATTTTCCAGGGGAAGATATCCCAGAGAATCCACACCAATGATTTTGGCAATTTCTTCTACGCTGTGATGACAGGCGATCAGGTGATCCTGAGAATCAATATCGGTGCCATAGTAGCACGGATACAGAAAAGGAGGAGCGGAGATACGCATATGGATCTGCTTTGCACCTGCATTTTTAAGCAGTGTGACGATTCTGGCGGAGGTGGTGCCGCGAACGATGGAATCATCGATCAAAACGACACGCTTTCCACTGACCACACTTTCTACAGGGCTTAATTTGATCTTCACCTGATCCACCCGGTGATCCTGTCCGGGAGAAATGAAGGTACGCCCTATGTATTTGTTTTTGATGAGTCCCATACCGTAGGGAATACCGGATTGCTGGGAATACCCAAGGGCTGCATCCAGTCCGGAATCCGGAACGCCAATGACAATATCCGCATCCACCGGATGCGCCTTTGCCAGGATGATGCCGGCTCTCCTTCGGGCATCATGAACGCTGATCCCTTCAATGACAGAATCCGGACGGGCAAAGTAGATATGCTCAAAGATGCAGAGTTTTTGGGGAGCGGTGCTGCAGTGCCGTTGATCGCTATGAACACCGCTGCGGTCAATGGTCAGGATCTCGCCGGGAAGAACATCCCTTATGATTTCCGCACCTACCGCATGGAGAGCGCAGCTTTCGGAAGCCACTACATAGGTGCCGTCAGCCATTTGCCCATAGCACAGTGGACGGAAACCATGGGGATCCCGGACGGCGATCAGCTTCGTGGCGGACATCAGAACCAGAGAGTAGGCACCGTCTAATTTTTTCATTGCGTTGCTGACAGCTTCTTCAATGGAGGGAGCGGAAATACGCTCTCTGGTGATCACATAAGCGATGGTTTCTGTGTCAGAGGTGGAATGGAAAATTGCGCCGGACAGTTCCAACTCCTGCCGCAGGAGCAGGGCATTGCTTAGATTTCCGTTGTGGGCTACTGCCAGCTTTCCTTTCAGATGGTTGACTTGAATAGGTTGGCAGTTGCTCAGGTTATTGCCACCGGTGGTGCCATAGCGAACATGGCCGACAGCAATCTCGCCTTTGGGAAGCTTCTGCATTTCTTCCTGGGTAAATACTTCGCTGACAAGGCCGAGTCCCTTATGGGAAGTGAACACCCCATCTTCATTGACCACAATCCCGCAGCCTTCCTGGCCGCGATGTTGCAGTGCATATAGACCGTAATAGACAAGGCTGGCCACATCCTCGGTTGTTCTGCTATATACACCGAAGACACCACATTCTTCATGGATGCTCATTTTTGACCCTCCAGACTGGCTTTTATAAAACCTGTAAACAGGGGATGGGGTTTATTGGGACGGCTCTTGAACTCCGGATGGAACTGAACACCCACATGGAAAGCCCGGTCACAGAACTCAACAGTCTCTACCAGCCGTTCGTTTGGGGATACTCCGCTTAAAGTTAAACCGGCATCGGTAAGAATGGAACGGTATTCATTGTTAAACTCATAACGGTGCCGGTGCCGTTCGCTGATTTGCGTGGTACCGTAACAGCGATGCATGGTTGTATTGGAGACAATTGTGCAGGGATAAGCACCCAGCCGCAGTGTACCTCCCTTATTGATCTCGTCGCTCTGACCGGGCATGAAATCAATGACCTTATGCGCTGAATCGGGATCAAATTCGCCGGAATTGGCATTCTGCAAGCCTGCGAACCGGGCAAACTCAATGACCATGATCTGCATACCGAGGCAGATCCCAAAGTAGGGGATTTGATTCTCACGGGCGTATTCTGCTGCCAGAATCATACCTTCAATACCCCGGCTGCCAAAGCCGCCGGGAACAAGAATACCGTCTAATCCTGCCAGAATCTCGTTATAGGTTTCACAGGTTAACGTTTCAGAATCGATCCACCGGATGTCCACATCTGCATCCAGAGAAAATCCTGCGTGGCGCAATGCTTCTGCGACAGACAGGTAGGCATCGTGAAGCTGAACATATTTTCCCACCAGTCCAATGGTGACAATTCTGCTTCGGTGATAGATCTTTTCTATGAGTTCTTTCCATTCTTTCAAGTCTGGTTCGGGTGTTTTGATCCCCAGCTCCCGGCAGACGATTCCGGAGAAATTCTGCTTTTCCAGCATCAGCGGTGCTTCGTACAGAACCGGGATGGTAATATTCTCAATGACACAGTCTGGTTTGACATTGCAGAACATACTGATTTTCTGGAAAATGCTGTCTTCCAGGGGTTCATCGCAGCGCAGAACGATGATATCCGGCTTGACACCCATACCCTGCAGCTCACGAACTGAGTGCTGGGTGGGTTTGCTTTTGTGTTCATCGGAGCCACGGAGGAAGGGAACCAGAGTTACATGGATAAAGAGGCTGTTTTCTTTTCCTACCTCTAAAGAAATCTGGCGAACCGCCTCCAGAAAAGGCTGGGATTCAATGTCACCGATGGTGCCGCCGATTTCTGTAATGACCACATCGGCATCGGTCTGTTTTCCTACACGGTAGACGAATTCCTTGATCTCATTGGTCACATGGGGAATGACCTGTACGGTGGAGCCAAGATATTCTCCCCGCCGTTCCTTGTTCAGAACATTCCAGTAGACCTTTCCGGTAGTCAGATTGGAGTATTTGTTCAGGTCCTCATCGATGAAGCGTTCATAATGTCCCAGATCCAGATCGGTTTCCGCTCCATCCTCGGTCACATATACTTCGCCGTGCTGGTAAGGACTCATGGTGCCGGGGTCTACGTTGATATAGGGATCCAGCTTTTGCGCGGCAACCTTCAAACCTCTGGATTTCAATAACCGGCCCAATGAAGCGGCAGTAATGCCTTTGCCAAGACCGGAAACCACACCGCCTGTTACAAATATATATTTTGTCATGTTTCTCACTCCACAGTTACGGATTTTGCCAGATTCTTCGGTTTATCAATATCGCAGCCGTTTTCCCGTGCTACATGATAGGCAAGTAGCTGTAAGGGGATGATCTCCACTGCTGCACTGAACGGGGGATGAATCTTGGGAATATAGAGCATATCATCTGCAAGGGAAACGATTTTAGCATTGTCCCTAAAAGCTACTGCCAGAACCTCAGCACCACGAGCCTTTACCTCTACAATGTTGCTCATGGTTTTTTCCGTAATGGCCTCATTGCAGCACAGGGCAATGACAGGCTGGCCTTCACAGATCAGTGCAATGGTTCCATGCTTCAATTCGCCGGCAGCATAGGATTCTGCGTGGATGTAGGAGATTTCCTTCATCTTCAATGCACCCTCCAACGCAACGGCATAGTCAGTATTCCGGCCAATGAAGAACATGGAGCAGGCGCTGTGGTATTTCTTTGCCAGATGCACCATTCCGGGATTCATATCCAGTGCCTGTTGGATTTGTTTGGGTAATGCCTTTAAGGCACTGAGGAGTTTTCGCCAGGTACTGTCTTCAACGGTTTCCAACTTTTTGGCTGCATAGAGGGCGAAAAGGTACAGAACAGTTAGCTGCGTGGTATAACCCTTGGTGGTAGCGACTGCGATTTCAGGTCCTGCCCAGGTATACAGACACCAGTCGGCAATTTTTGCAATGGTACTGCCAACCACATTTACGATGGCCAGTGTTTTTGCACCTCGTCTTTGACATTCCCGCATGGCGGCAATGGTATCTGCCGTTTCACCGGACTGAGATAAGACAATCAGAAGTGTTTGGTTGTCGATCAGCGGATCACTGTAGCGTAGTTCACTGGCAAGCTCTGTCTGCACGGGGAGTTTACATAACTTCTCAATTGCGTATTTTGCAGCACAGCCTGCATAATACGCAGAACCGCAGGCAGTAATGAGAATATTGCGGATGCCGGACAAGTCGATATCCAAATCATCAAGGGAAATATCACAGCCCTTCATTCTAGGTGCCATGGTAGCTTTGACAGCCCGGGGCTGCTCCATAATCTCCTTCAGCATGAAGTGATCATATCCGCCTTTCTCAGCAGCCTGGATGTCCCATGTGATTCTGCTGATCCTTTTCTGAACAGTATGCCCTGTGCAGTCGAAGATGGTAACGCAGTCCGGTGTAAGTTCAGCAAATTCACCATTTTCCAGATAGATTGCATTTCTGGTATAGGCCACCAGTGCGGTCACATCGGATGCAAAGTAGTTTTCTCCGATTCCCAAACCCAGAATCAACGGACTGGATTCCCGAACCGCAAAAATCTTTTCTGGCTCGTCGGCGCAGATGATACCCAGTGCATAGGAACCTCTCAGCCTTGCGGATGTCCGCATGACAGCCTGCTTCAGATTTCCTTTGTAATACATTTCAATCAAATGGACTACTACTTCAGTGTCGGTTTCACTTTCAAAGTGATAGCCTTTCCGGGTAAGCTCTTCACGAAGGTCCATATAGTTTTCAATGATACCGTTATGCACCACAGCGAACCGGCCATTATTGCTGGTGTGGGGATGGGCATTGGGTTCTGTTGGCGCACCGTGGGTTGCCCAGCGGGTGTGGCCGATTCCGGTCATGCCTGGTAGCAGTTTTCCGTCATCTGTTTTCTCGGCCAGTCCGGCGATTCTGCCCGTGACCTTGCTGACCGAAATATGATTATCCTGAACCACTGCTATTCCGGCTGAGTCGTATCCCCTGTATTCCAGCTTTTTTAGCCCTTCCAACAAAATGGGGGCTGCGTTCTGCGTTCCTGTGTATCCGACGATTCCGCACATGATAATTCCTCCTTTACTCCCATTCCACCGTTGCCGGAGGCTTGGATGTAATGTCATACACAACCCGGTTGATACCGGGAACCTCTCCTGTGATTCGGCTGCTGACCCGTTCCAGAAGATCAAAGGGCAATTTCGTCCAGTCTACTGTCATAAAGTCATCTGTTGTAATACAGCGAAGGGCAATGGTATGACCGTAAGTTCGCATATCGCCCATAACACCTACGCTTCTGGTATCCGTAAGTACGGCGAAATACTGACTGGCGATATTTTTGACAGGGTGATTTTCCAGTTCCTGCCGGAAAATCCAGTCTGCTTTCCGAAGAAGATCCAGTTTGCACTTTGTGACGGAGCCGATGATCCGAACGGCAAGTCCGGGACCGGGGAAGGGCTGGCGATAAATAAGTTCTGATGGAATACCCAGTTCAAGACCGACTTTGCGAACTTCATCCTTGAACAGATCCCGCAGCGGTTCCACGATTTTTTCAAATTCCATTCGTTCCGGAAGTCCGCCTACATTGTGGTGGCTTTTGATGGTGCTGGCATTTCCGGAACCACTTTCGATCACATCCGGATAAATGGTACCTTGCACAAGAACGTCAACCTTTCCTAGCTTCCGGGCTTCTTCCTCAAAGACACGAATGAATTCTTCTCCAATGATCTTACGTTTTTGCTCCGGTTCCGAAATGCCTTCCAGTTTTTTCAGAAAGCGGTCCTCTGCATTGACACGAATCAAATTCATGTTAAATTGCCCACGGAAAATACGTTCTACCCAGTCGCCTTCCTCTTTCCGAAGCAGACCATGATCCACAAAGACACAGGTCAGATCATCTCCGATTGCTTTGTGGAGCAGAACTGCGGCAACGGCACTGTCTACGCCGCCGCTGAGTGCGCAGAGAACTTTCTTGCCGGAAAGTGCACGCTGATATCTGGAAATGCTTCTCTGGACGAAGTCCTCAAGGTTCCAGCTTCCGCGGCACTGACAGATATCAAACAGAAAGTTGTGCAGGATTTGTTTTCCATATGCTGTATGGGATACTTCCGGATGAAATTGTACACCGTACAGCTTACGGCTTTCATCACACATGGCGGCACAGGGACACTTAGCTGTATGTGCAATGATACGGAAGCCACTGGGAACCTGGGAAATATAGTCGGTATGGCTCATCCAGCAGAAGGAGGTATGAGGAACTCCCTGAAACAGAGTGCAGTTTTTGCTGTACAGTGCAGTTTTTCCGTATTCACTGCTGCTTTGTGCACTGCTGACCTGACCGTCGGCCATAAATGCCATCAGCTGATCACCATAGCAGATTCCAAGAATAGGGATTCCCAGATTCAGAACGGCAGGATCATAGTGAGGAGACAGCCTGTCGTAGACACTATTGGGGCCGCCGGTAAAAATAATGCCCTTGTATCCGGCTTCCTTGATCTCGGATACTGAGATTTGATTATAGGGTTTGATTTCCGCATAGACCTGCTGTTCCCGGACTCTGCGGGCAATCAGCTGGTTATACTGTCCTCCAAAATCCAGGACAAGGATTTTCTCTTCCATAGCAGACTCCTTACAGATCAATCTTGGTATCGGATTTCGTAATGTCTGAAATCTGATGCCGAATTCCGGCCAGAAAACTGTCTACCTGCTCCGGACATCTTCCGATGTAAGCGGTTGGTTCCAGAACTGCCCCCATTTCGGCTTTGGTCATACCAAATTCCGGATGAGAGGAAAGGTCAGCAAGCAGATCCCATTGTTCGCCGTTTTTCATTTTGGCAGTAGCATTCATAGAGCAGATGCGAACGATTTCATGAAGCTCCTGACGATTGCCGCCCCGCTTGACACCCTCCATCATCAGATTCTCCGTGGCGATGAAGGGAAGGTATTCCCGGACGGTTTTTTCCACGATCTTTTCATTGACATGAAGTCCGTTTGTTACATTCTGAGATAGACGAAGAATGGCATCGGCACAAAGAAAACCTTCCGGCATGGAGATCCGGCGATTTGCGGAATCATCCAGCGTCCGTTCCAGCCATTGTGCGGAGGCGGTCATGGGAGCATTCAAAGCATCTACCATCAGATAACGGGCCAGGGAGCAAATCCTCTCGCAGCGCATGGGATTGCGTTTGTAGGCCATAGCGGAGGATCCGATTTGGTTCTTTTCAAAGGGCTCTTCTATCTGCCGGTCATGCTGTAAAAGACGGATGTCGTTTGCCATCCGGTAGCAGCTCTGGGCAATGGAAGAAAGCACATTCAAAATCCGGCTGTCCAGCTTTCGGGGATAAGTCTGACCACAGACCGGATAGCATTGGGTGAAAGCAAAGTCAGCGGCGATCATGCGGTTCATTCTATCAATTTTCTGAGTATCTCCGCCGAACAGCTCCAGAAAGCTGGCTTCTGTTCCGGTGGTTCCCCGGCAGCCAAGGAATTTCATGCTCCCGATGACGAAATCCAGTTCCTCCAGATCGGACAGAAAATCCTGCATCCAGAGGGTTGCCCGTTTGCCCACGGTCACAAGCTGGGCGGGCTGGTAGTGGGTATAGCCCAAAGTGGGCATAGATTTATGCCGGTCAGCAAATTCTGCAAGATTGGCGACGATCTTCAAAAGCTCTTCGCGCAGGTATTTCAGACCGTCCCGGTACAGGATGATATCTGCATTATCGGTAACGTAACAGCTGGTTGCCCCCAGATGGATGATGCCTGCAGCGCAGGGAGCTGCTTTCCCATAAGCATACACATGCGCCATTACATCATGGCGGACTTCCTTTTCACGCTGAGCAGCACATGCATAGTCGATATCCTGGATATGAGCTTCCAATTCTGCCACCTGTGCGGCAGAAATTGGAAGTCCAAGCTCCATTTCCGCCTTTGCCAGAGATACCCACAGTTTTCTCCAGGTCTGAATACGCATATCGGCAGAAAAAAGTCGGAGCATATATTCGGACGCATAACGGGCACTCAGGGGGGATTCATATTTGTTTGTCATTTTGTCTCTCCTTAGCGAATGATGATGCTGTCACGCTCCGGACCAACGGAAACATAGCCGATCCGGCATCCAATCTGCTGCTCAACAAAGGTTATATAATCCTGGGCTGCTTTCGGAAGTGCCGCCCATTGACGGACCCCGCTAATATCACACTTCCAGCCATCCAGGTATTCAATGACAGGTTTGGCAGAGGAAAGCAGGGCGGGGAAGGGGAAATCGTTGGTTTCCTGACTATCCACAAGATATTTGGTACAAACGGGAATCCTGTCCATGTAGCTCAGGATATCCAGTTTGGTCAGTGCAATATTGGTAGCTCCCTGAATCTGGACGCCATAGCGGGTTGCGACAATGTCAATAGGACCGACACGGCGGGGGCGTCCGGTTTTTGCGCCGTATTCAAAACCGGCGGAGCGCAGGGCATCCGCCTCGTCCCCAAACATTTCGCACACGAAAGGGCCTTCGCCAACACAGGTGGAGTATGCCTTGACAACACCGATTACCTCATTGATTTTTGCAGAGGGCAGACCGGAACCGACAGGGGCATAGGCGCTGATGGCGTTGGAGGAGGTGGTATAAGGATAAATACCGTAGTCCAGATCCCGAAGGGCACCGAGCTGGGCTTCAAACAGGATATTCTTGCCATCATTCTGGGCTTTTCGCAGAATCAGACCGGTGTCGCAGATAAACGGCTTGATTCTTTCACACCAGGTATCAAACCACTCGTTGATATCGGATACCGTCATGGGTTCTTTGCCGTAGACTCCCGCAATTGTCAGATTCTTCCATTCCAAAAGGTCTGCCAGATGCTCCTTCAGACGCTCCGGATACAGAAGCTCTCCTGCCATAATGGTTTTCTTCTGGTATTTGTCAGAGTAGAAGGGGGCAATGCCCTGTTTGGTGGAACCATATTTTTTGTCTTTCAGCCGGGTTTCCTCCAGCTCGTCCAGTTGCCGGTGCCAGGGAAGCAGCAATGATGCGCGGTCGCTGATTTTGAGGTTATCAGGTGTAATAGAGACACCCTTGCTGCGAACATCCTCAATTTCTTTCCAAAGATTCTCCGGATCCAGCGCAACACCATTACCAAGAACGTTGATAACCCCTTTGCGGAAGATGCCGGAAGGGAGCAGATGCAGGGCAAATTTTCCATATTCATTGATGACGGTGTGACCTGCGTTGCCGCCACCCTGGTAGCGGACAACGATATCGTAATCTTCGGTCAAAAGATCCACCATCCGGCCCTTTCCCTCGTCACCCCAGTTGATTCCAACAATAGCAGTGTTTCCCATTGGTTGCCTCCTTACAGATGTGATTCCAGACGGCGCATGATCTCGGCATAGGCATCTTCTACGCCACCCAGATCCCGCCGAAAACGATCCTTGTCCAATTTTTCGTGGGTGTCGGAATCCCACAGGCGGCAGGTGTCAGGACTGATCTCATCTGCCAGGACAATAGAGCCGTCTGCGAGCCTGCCAAATTCCATCTTGAAATCCACGAGAGTTACGCCGCAGGTAGCCCAGAATTCCTGCAGGATTCCATTGATCCGCATGGCGTACCGCTCGATGGTCTGTAATTCCCGGTAAGTGGCGACCTTCAGGGCCAGTGCGTGATGGAAATTCAGCAGCGGATCGCCCAGTGCATCATTTTTATAGGAAAATTCAATGGTAGGTTTGTCGAAAACCACGCCTTCCTCTACACCGTAGTGTTTGGAGAAGGAACCGGCGGCAATGTTTCGGACGATTACTTCCAAAGGAATGATCCTGACCCTTTTTACAAGAGTTTCCCGCTCGTTCAGCTCCTTGACAAAATGCGTGGGGACACCCTGCTTTTCCAGCAGCATCATCAGATGGTTGCTCATCTGATTGTTGATAATGCCCTTTCCGGCGATGGTGCCCTTTTTCAGGCCATTGAAAGCAGTTGCATCGTCTTTGTAAGATACGATCAGCAGATCCGGATCGTCGGTGGCAAAAACCTTCTTGGCTTTGCCTTCATAAAGCTGTTCTTTCTTTTCCATAATGATTCCTCCAGTATGATTGATTTGGTAACGATACCGGGCACAATCAGGATGCGTGACGAAAATTGCCAGGTATCGTGCGAATTGGCTGCGGGCCTGCCCGCTTATTTGCCGCTTGCACCGTAGTTGGAAAGAACACGGGCAGACGGATCGTTCACATTGCAGCCGTCCCAATCCTTGTTAGGCATCCAGAAATCGATAATCATTTGGCTCTGATTTGGATAGTATTTTTCAAACAGTTCCCGGTAGAGCAGGGACTCTTTGGTAAAAGGGCGGGCATGGTCATATTCCAGGTTTTCAGCTTCAAATTCCGCATCGGTGAAGTATTTTTCTGCAAAGGTTTTCAGATAGTCCACCATAGAATGTCCCACCGCATCGGAGAACGCTGCTTTTTCCCGCCAGAGGATATCATCAGGCAGATAGCCAAGACCTTCAAAAGCATGGCGCAGCAGGTACTTGCCCTTACCATACTTATTCAGCTTCATTTCCGGATCGATGGCCATAACGTATTTCACGAAGTCCAGGTCGCCAAAGGGAACTCTGGCTTCCAGAGAGTTGACGCTGATGCAGCGGTCAGCCCGGAGAACATCGTACATATGAAGTTCCTGGATCCGCTTCTGCGCTTCTTTCTGGAAAGCATCCGCAGAGGGTGCAAAATCCGTATACTTATATCCGAACAGCTCGTCAGAAATCTCACCGGTAAGCAGAACGCGGATATCCGTGTTTTCGTGAATGTACTTGCATACCAGATACATGCCGATGCTGGCGCGAATGGTGGTAATATCAAAGGTACCCAATAGTTCCACAACAGTCTCCAGCGCATCCAGGACCATTTCTCTGGAGATGATGACCTCATTATGGTCGCTGCCAATGAAGTCTGCGACCTGTCTGGCATATTTCAGATCGATGGCATCCTCACTCATGCCAATGGCGAAGGTTTGAATGGGCTTGCTGCTTTCCCGTGCCGCAATGGCACAAACAAGGGAAGAATCCAGTCCACCGGAAAGAAGAAAACCAACCTTGGCATCTGCCACCAACCGCTTTTGCACACCGGCAATGA
>JAEIGA010016424.1_pt1 | contig 11267 bp, 5 predicted proteins | sample 9270691 | NCBI WGS metagenome assembly JAEIGA01 (sample SAMN17057246, study PRJNA624740) | gut metagenome | biome: biome; isolation source: fecal sample | host: Bos grunniens | place: China: Xizang | collected 2019
CGGCGATACGGAAATGTACCAGTACGTCAGGATGAGGTTTGCCTTCCTCTACAGGACGGCTCCATCCCTCACGGAACTTGCCGGTAACGGTATTCACAGACTCACCGCCGTTAGCGTTGATAAGAGGGACCACCTCATAGCCATGGTCCTCCATATAATTACACAAAGGCCACATCACCATAGGTCCCCAGACCTGGTTGAGAGCAGCATATCCCATTGTAGGATAGGTTGAGAAGAGAGTTCCTTCCTCGATACCGCGGAGAGAACCTCTCGGGATACGGAATCCGAGCACAATAAAAGACTTCGCTCCCGGGAATATGTACCTCGGGTCATTCTGTTTAGGAGCTCCTTCCCAACGCTCCATGTTGCCGATTCCGCACAGGTCCGCACCGAATCTCTTGGCTGCAGCTTTTACATCTGCACTAGTAAGTTCGCATTCGTAAGCCATAATAATGTTTTTTTTCAACTGCAAAATTATCAAAGGTAGCCATTATATAACACGAATAAAAATTCCAGATTCTTTCAAAAAAATACCAAACTCATTTTAGACCTCTTTGGAGGAGTACTAGTGAGGAGTGGAGATCTCGATGAAATCTGATAGTCAAAATAGAACACAAATTGTTCTGCGTATTCCACTCCACCTGTACAACAGAACAGGCACTATGGTGGAACATTATAGCTTATTAATCTGTTAATCATCTTATCTGAATGAATAGTCTAATGCATCTATAACTATAGACCAGCACCTGAAACTTTTAACGAAAGTAAAGTTCATATAATGATATAATGTATAACGATGAGGCGCGTTTACCGTGGCGTAATCTGGGTATATTTTTTATAAAGATTGGTATATTTTTAAGAGATGAGCATTCTGCTGTTCGTATCTTTGCAAAAACTAACCAAAAACATATGCGACAGTTCACCCTATTACTCACAATCACCTTAATCACTTTGAGCGGATGTCTTGGCAATAAAGAGCCGGATACAGAGAGGTTGTATACGGATGTGGAGTCTGTGACAGCAACCGCCGAGTTTCTTCCAGGATCCGATGAAAATGAGAAAATAGTAATCGTGTCTTCTAACCGTAGTTGGTACGCACATCTGAACGATGTCGACCATCCAGTCGCTATTGACCAAGAAGTACAATGGGCAAGTATCGACGTGCGGGAGCACCTGAATTTGACAAAGGTGTTGGAAGAAGTTCCAATTGCCATCAGGTTTAATAGAAATACCAGCCAGGCAGCCATAAATGGGAAGCTGGATTTTTATTCTGAAGGGGAAATCTTCTTAAGTGTCCCTATAGTTCAGGAAGGGGCTGTCTATCATCTTCAGGCAGTGCCGGACAAAACGGATGCTAACTGTGATCAAGACGTGATTCATATATCCGTTGATTGCAACACTGAATGGAGTGCTCAGATTGTAAGCGCCACTGCAAATGTTTCCTTAGATAAAGCTTCAGGGTTTGATCCTGGGATTCTCTCGGTTTCCTTTGAAGAGAACTACGAGGTTACAGAAAAGTATGCTCAAATCAAAATTTCTGCATCTGACTGTGAAGACGTCCTCATAAATCTGACGCAAGACGAGTCTGTACCATATCTCAAGCTTTCGCCGTCCAATGTCTATCAATTGCCAGGTGATGCCGTTTCCGGTAAGATTATCATTCAAACAAACTGCGCATGGACCGCAGAGGTGGCGTCCGCTACTTTGTCTGACGTAGTCCTGTCCAAGACTCAAGGAGATGCCGGAATAAGCGGTGACCAGGAGATTGAATTTTCCTTTACGAATCCCGGTGGTGATCCCAAGACGCTGTTGAATGCCATTTTCACGATAAAGACTGACTACGCGGAGCTCAATCCTGAATATACGCAACGCTGCCCATTGATACTGGATTTTATCAATGGCAGCTGGTCCCCGGCACTACCGACCTCCGCGTCTGCAGATGAAAAATATTATGCCGTTACGGCGGGGGAATCACAGTATACAATCTCTCTTTGTGTATTCTATATGAAATCGACTTATATGCTTATCAGGGGCTATTTAAAGCCCACATACGGTTTCCTGAAGACCCCGGCAATAGATAACCTTACCCTGAAGACGATTGAGTTGGTTAAGAAAAAGAATTCATCATATTATAAAGTTACGGCCAAAGTGGAAGATTTGAACGGTGTGAAAGTAGCAAATCTGGTATCTGATTCAACAATTGATGACGTAAAGGTAAAGTGGACACTTGGAGACACCGGAGTTGAGCCTCAACCCGGGAAATCATATAAACTGCTTTGTACCCAGAATCAGAATTGCGCTGCCTCCAAAATTATTTTATACTATGAGTAAACGTATACTATTATTGCCGATTTGTCTTCTCATATGCTGGGGACAGGCTAATGCACAGGTTGCAGATTCATGCGGTTTCTTTTCATCTGCCGCCAATAACGCTGTGGAATTATTGCGGGGAAAAGTATCCGGAGTACGGGTTTCAGCGATTGACGGGAATCCATCTGGGGTGATGAATGTCTACATTCGAGGCTTGAATTCATTACGTTCTGACAATCAGCCACTGTACATAGTGGATGGTACAATGGTTTCCAATGAATTGAATGATAATGTGGATGCTTTCTGGCAGTATGGAGAATCCAACTATACTGTCCCGCTTAATCCCCTCTCTTTTCTTGCTTCCTCTGAAATTGAAAGCATAGAAGTTCTCAAGGATATCTCAGCGACCTCATTATATGGGTCTCGTGGAGCTAATGGTGTGGTAATCATTAACACAAAGAAAAGGACATCCACCTCTCCTAATAAGAATTTCTCCTTTTCAGCAAATTCAGGAGTCAATTTGTATGCTCTCTCCAACACCCCGTCTATTCTTCATAATTACCGTGCTGCTGTTGACGGGGCTTCAGGAAAAGCTTTTTATAATATCTCCGCAACTTTTCGCCACCACTCCGGAAACATGGCACGCATGCATGGAAATTATGGCTCTCTTAAGGCCAATTTCAACACTCAGGCTAATAAAGTTATTTGGTTTGGGTTTAATGCACTGTTAAGCGTAGGGAAAACATCCTCGACAACCGGTACTTCATATTTTGGAGCCCCATCATACACTTTGGCTTTGAGAGATCCCGCCCTTTCTTCCGGAATCAGTCTTGAAACATGGAAGAACAATTATGATGACGACTCGATGGACTATAGAGCGCTGGCGTCATCCCATTTGATCATCAATCTGGCCAAAAGCCTTCGTCTGAAAACTTCTGTAGGAATTGATTTTCAAGATAATTCCCGTTATATCTGGTATGGGGATGGTTTGCCTCTCGGTCAAAAGTCAGCTGAGAATGTTGATGGCGGTGCTGCTGCAGTCCTTACCTCATTGATTTTTAATTATAACGCAAACATTGGCTTGGAGTTCAAACGCTATTTAGGAAATGTGCACCTTGTAACCGCATCCGCAGGTGCCGAGGCATATGGATTCATCTCCAAATACAACACGATGAACATGCTCAACTTTGCCACCCATGAACTTCGTGCCAAGGGTCTAAATCTTGGTAATTCTCCTGTGCAAAACAGGCTTTTCCCAAGGGAATATTCACATTTATCATGGTTTGCAACTGCAGAATACAAGTATGAGAAAATAGCAGGTGTTAATCTCTCGTACCGTATGGACTGGACGCCCAAATACAAGGGACTCATACTAAACCACTATCCTGCAGTGAATGTTTGGACTGATCTTCAAAAAGCATTATTCAAGGATTCAAAAGTTGTTTCATCCCTGCGTATCAAGGGAGGCTGGGGAATCAGCGGGAAAGAGAAATATATTCCATACGAATTGTTTGGTAACTATCTGACAGGAGGCTGGTATACTCCTGAGGCCGGCACGGAAGCTTTTTATGACGGAATGGATCGTCTTCTTACCAAAGAGTACAATGTAGGGGCGGAAGCCACCTTTCTTGCAGATAGATTATCCCTTGGCATCATATATTATGACCGTGTTACATCGGATAGTTTCCAGATGTTCTGCAACGGTGCCAAGTATAGTGATGCCGATTATTGGGGATGGAAGAATCCTTCTCTCGTTTTTGACCGTGTAAGTTCTATTGCCAACAAGGGTTTCGAGTTCGACATTAAAGGGATGTTGATGCAGAGGAATAATTTCAAATGGTCTTTGTCAGCAAACCTTTCTTATAATATCAATCGGATGATTTCTTCAAACCCTGAAGACTTTGCGGGGAAAAATGTGGGAAAGAACCTTTATTGCACGTGTAATACCGTAGGATTACCTGTCAGCAGTCTGTTTGGATATAAAACTGATGAAAACGGAAATTTAGCTGATGTTACGGGAGAGGGTATCATTTCTGTTTCTGACAAGGTTGTTCTGGGTAGTTCCATTCCAGCGGTTTTCGGTGGTCTTCAGACCGTGCTGACGTTTGGTAATTTCCGGGTAGAAGTACTCGCAGATGGTGCTGCAGGACACAAAATCGCCAATGTAAACAACCTTGTTCGAGACGGTTTTACAGATTCTACCGGTCAGATTGCTCTAACTGGGAAGTATGTTGAAAAAGGAGATTTCCTTCGACTGTCCGAAGTGGGCATCGGCTACACTTTCCCGTTCGAAAAAGTAAAATGGATAAAAGGTTTGGATTTGAGGCTCAGTGGTCATAACCTGGCAACTATTACATCTTATAGTGGTTGGAGTCCAGACGTCAATGTTTTTGGCATTTCTGCACTGGCAAATGGATATGATTACGGCTCGTTCCCTTCGGCAAGGAGTCTCATTCTTGGCGTAAGTTTATTATTCTAAAGGAAAGGGAATTATTATGAAAAAGATTATTTCGATTGTTTGTATTCTCTGCTTCTGTCTCTTTTTACAGGCCAAGGAGCGAACTCTCAGTGGAACAGTAATTGATATAAAAGGAGAGCCCGTGCCAGGCGCTGTTGTGCAAATAGAAGGCGTCTCGGGAGTGGGTACCGTAACTGATTCAAAAGGATATTTCACCCTGAAAGCAGATATAGATAACAATGCACAACTCATCTGTTCCTGTATGGGATATTTGGAAAAGAAGGTTTCCATCGGTACGGACTTTTCCTATACCATCATTCTTGAAGAAGACAGGTTATTATTGGACGAGGCTGTGGTGGTTGGATATGGTGCGATGCGGCGTTCAGATTTAACTGGAGCGGTAACATCGGTCAAAATTGATGACGAAATGGCAGCCAGAAGTGCCACTTTGGATCAGATGCTTGAGGGAAAAACCGCCGGCATGCAGGTTCTCGCTGGTGGCGGCGGTCCGGATTCCGGAATTAACATCCGCATCAGAGGTCTCTCTTCTTTTGGCAACTCTGAACCATTGTATGTGGTTGATGGAATCATCATGAACTGCGAGTCGGAAGAATTGACAACCATTGACAAGGCAGCTTCTCCTACTAATGGACTATCAGGTATCAATCCTAGGGACATCGCATCAATTGAGATTCTTAAAGATGCTTCAGCTACTGCGATATATGGTTCACTGGGAGCAAATGGAGTCGTACTTATTACAACGAAACAGGCGAATAAGCAGAAGCCTCAGATTAGTTTTAGCGGTGGCGTGTCGGTGAGTCAAACCATGAAAAAGATGGATATACTTTCATTTAACGAATATGTTCAATACCTGGAAGCAAATCCATCCAGTTCTTCGACAAAATATTTGAATTCGCTATATGAAGGATATGTCGGACCAGATAATCGTGGTCAGCTCAAAGTTACACCGATGGATTGGCAGGACTATTGTTTCCAGACAGGAATAAGTCAACGCTATTATCTATCAATCGCTGGTAAACCAAAGAGCTTGAATTATTTGTTTTCTATTGGTTTCAATGACAAGAATGGAATAATTCGAAGCAGTTATGCCAGGGGGTTATCTATGAGACTCAATCTGGAAAAGCGAATTAATAAATCACTCACCATTGGAACACGAAATAGCTTCGGATATAATGTTTCAAACCTCCTCAACGGATCGTCAAATGGCACGGCAACAGGCACTTCGGCAAGTATCCTCCGTTCTATGATGTATTCCCGCCCATTTTCTTATCACGACTTCTCACAAGATGACTCGACCGAAGAAGATGATGATCTCAGATATGGCCCTGAGAAATGGATACAGGAATTTGAAAACAAATCTGAACGTTTTCGTATTAATCCTTCCTTGTATCTTAATTGGAAAATAATACGGCATCTGTCTTTTAAATCAACGTTTGGCGGGGACTTTAAGAGTGAATCCAGAACACAGACCAAAACCGTTAAGCTCTCGCCTACTGATGGAAACGTTGTGGGTGTTGGAAAGACAAACAGCGTCAACTTCAACTGGGACAATATTCTTACGTTCAATATGAACATTAAAAAGTTTGCAATAACAGCAACCATGGGACAGACGCTGAGCCGGGCGATGAAGTCAACGGAACGCGTCACGGGCAAGCATCTGAGCCAGCCCAAAGCTTCTGCATATGCTATTAATACCGCTGATCCCAGCTATTCCTCATTGTCCTATCTGGAGCAAAAGAGTTCGCTGCTGTCATTCTTCGCCAGAGGTGTTTTCAATTATGGTGAGCGATATATCCTTACAGCAACGTACCGCTTTGATGGCTCAAGTAAGTTTCAGGGCAAAAACAAATGGGGGCAGTTCCCTTCATTCGCATTTGCCTGGAGGCCCACAAGCGAGAGGTGGTTCAGAGTTCCTGTCATTTCAAACATGAAACTCCGTGCCGGTTGGGGAATGGTTGGTAATCAGGCAATCAGCAGCTATCAGACGCAGAGTACATATGAAACCTCACACATAGGTAACTGGATGGCAGATTCCGGAGCGCAAAAGGCGGTCCGCCCAAGCAATGTAAACAATCCTGCCCTAAAATGGGAGACATCTGAACAGTATAATGTCGGTCTGGATCTTAGCTTATGGAAAGGTAGACTTTCCCTGACAGTAGATGCGTATAATAAAAACACTAAAGATCTTCTCCAGCAGAAAGTCATAGCATACTCTTCCGGTTTTAATACCATCTATGTCAACGATGGTTCCATTTGCAATAGAGGCATTGAACTAACCGTTGATACAACTCCCGTTCACACCAAAGACTTTGATCTTCAGATAGGCGGCAACATTTCTTTCAACAAGAATATCATCACCAGTGTAGGAGAAAGCGGGGATTCTGGTCTCATTTATTTAAGTGAAGGTAATCAAAAGAATGTTAATTATTGGATGGGTGACAAACTTCAAAACAACGGTTATACCAATGCCCTGAACATCTTTATCGAAGGGCAGCCAATGGGCCTATTCTACGGGTTCAAGACCGATGGTATCGTACAAGAAGGTGAAACCGGGCCGGGATTCGAAGCCGGGAAAACCCGTGAGCCGGGGCATATTAAATATGTAGATCTTGATGGGAATGGTTACATTGATCTGAATGACCGTACTATAATAGGTACCCCATGGCCTAAATTCACTTATGGATTTAATCTTAATTTCTCATGGAAAGATCTATCCGTTAAGATGGCATTCAGCGGAGCCTATGGATTTGACATATATAACTATTCCAACATGTTCGATTATCTGACGAATATGACAGATCACAACATCAGAAAGCGAGCATGGACCGAAGCATGGACACCAGAGAATAAGAGCAATACCTTCCCGGGGGTGGGGCTTATTAATTCAACTGATGACGGAAGATTCTCGGACCGTTATGTAGAGGATGGTTCATATCTCCGTCTATCCAATATCTCTCTATCCTACTCATTACCAATTAAGTCCAAGAAATCTCGGGTTCTCAAAGACGTCTCATTCTCTTTCTCTTGCGATAATCCATTTGTCGCAACAAAATACTCTGGTTGGAGTCCTTTCATTAACTCATCCGGAGGAAACGTGAAAAGAATGGGAGTAGACTCTAATGCTTATCCTATCCCAAGGAACTATAATATTGATGTAAAACTTGTTTTTTAAGGAGGGCTCACAATGAAACAACCTTTATTTTGCACTTTGATCCTTATCGCCCTTTCTTCGTGTTCCGGTTTTTTGGAAGAGAAACAAACAACCGGCCTTCATGATACAATCTATACAAGCGAAGCGATGCTTGAAGCTAATATTTATGGCATTATCAGCGGTTTCTCGGGCACTTATGGTATAACCGGAGAGCCCATGGAGTTTTTTAGTCAGGCTTCAGCATTGACCCATTGGGGCGGAACTTCACGTTTGGGAAAGCCCAAATGGGACTCGGTACTGAAATTTACACAGTATTCCACCAACGAAGTAAACAATAAGTATTTTCAGGTAATCTACAAATGCATTGACTATTGCAACGTCCTACTTGCCAACCTCCCGGATTCACCTATAGATGAGAGTTTCAAGAGACAGATTGAGGCTGAGGCAAAGTTCTATCGTGGGGTACTGTATTTTAATGCCGTTCGGATTTGGGGTGATCTACCTCTCCGGACAGAGGTTATCACGGTTGAAAATTCCACCAATTGCCCAAGAAGCAGCTATTCTAAGGTATACGCACAAATAGTAGATGACTTTACAGATGCAGCAGCAGGGATGCGTTCACCTCAGGAGGTTCGGGACAACTACAATGGCGCCCTTCGCCCGGACAAATTTGCCCCCATTGCTTACCTTTCGAGCGTTTATGTGACGATTGGATCATTGCTCTCATCTCAGGATGACAATTTCTGGGACAATTCAAAAGAAAATCGGCGCCCCGACTTCTCGTCTATGGGCATAATCACTGCCGAAGACGCATACAGAAAGGCACTTGCATGTGCTGAATCCCTAATTCCCGAGTCCGAACTAAGGGATCCGGAATGTCGATATCAATTGGTGGATAAGTACTCGGATCTTTTCCATTTTGATCCTGAATACTCTTCCATAGCCTATGACAACCCGGAACAAATTTTTGCCCTGTTATACACTCCGCAAAGCGGTGGTGGCTATCATGCATCACGAACTCTTCCTCAGTACTGTGAAGGGACGCGTGATTGTGTTGAAACTTCCCATAGTAGCAACACCGGACGTTTCCGCCCCAACAGATGGGTTTTCCAGAAATGGTGTGAAACCTATCCCGGTACAAAACAGTCCGGTAGGTATATTTCCAGTTCAGACCCCCGCCTGGATGCATCTTTGTTTTATTCATCCATTGTCAACGCCTGTAACGAGAAGGTAACAAAGATTTATCCTAACGTGTTGGAAAACAAGAAGATTTCAGTGTATCCGTATTTCAAGAAATATTGGAGTTCAACATATAATATGGATACCGGATCTACCGTATTCTATTGTATGCGTTTTGCGGAAGTGTACCTTAATGCTGCGGAGGCTGCTGCATATTTGAAACAAGATCAAAAGGCGTATGATTATATTGAAGTGCTTCATAAACGTGCCCGTGGGACGGAAAGTGATCAACCAAGATGGGAGGCCAAGAGATTTGCAACTACGGAAGAACTCCTGATCGGCATTTTCTGGGAAAGAATATTCGAACTCTATGGTGAAGGTCATGAGTGGAATGAAGTTCATCGTCATGGAGCCCAATGGATTATCGACAATATTTCTATCCCTAAAAACGAATTCTTAGACAGAGCGGAGAGTGCCGACTTGAGAAAGTCCGGCAGTGATCAGAAGTCTTATAATTCCGGTTTTTATTACAGTACATCCGTTGAAGAAGTCAGGAAAGGCCTTCTTGCCGCTTTCCCTAACAATGAGTTCCTTTATAACAAAGGGATTAGTTATGAAAACCAGAATGATTATTATTTCGAATAAGCCATGATTTTACTATCCGGGAAAGTCCCGGACGATTATTATAAAGTTTAACAATTAAAACAAACTTGGTTCGGTAGAGCCATCAAGTTCACTTACCGGACACTAATTAAGCCATGAAAAAATCAGTTGTTATTATTCTTGCATTGATGCTGCCGCTTTTCCTTGCGGCTCGCCCTGGAAAAAAATGGAACAATTGGACGGACAGGCAATCTGTTCTGGACAATATTGAAAAGGCATCCAAAGAAGGAAGGACCTATTTCAGCATGTTCAAGTTCTATAATTATCCCAAAACCGACGACATTGAGAAGTCGAAGGCAAGGGATCTTGGTCATCCGTTGATGTATGGCATTGATTTCTATGAGGCCACAGGAGATTATTTGCCAAAGGAGATGACAGAACCCCAGTATCATAATATCTCAGTTATCGTCAAGGATGCTTGGAAAAACAATAAGGCTATTCCTCTTGTTTCTTGGCATCTCCACTCTCCATATGCTGTCTATTCGGATTTCAATAAAAGAATGGGCTGTCGTTACCAGCATCTTGTTGATGGATATCCCCAGGAACACAGATATGTCATAAATGAAATCCTGAACAACAAACAGGTGGACACATTGGGAATCAACAGGATAGGAGATTGGTTTGATGCACAGGTCAGGGAAATAGCCGATTTTATCAACAATGAGTTTATTGATGATAACGGCAACCCGATTCCGTTCGTCTTCAGATTGTGGCACGAGCAGACGGACTCCTGGCATTGGTGGGGTCTTGCTCAAGAAGAGAAGCGCTCTCATGTTTCAGCCGAGGACTATAAGGCCTTCTGGAGATTGACGGTCGAGAAATTCAATAAATATTGTCCTAAAGCTCAGATTTTGTGGTGTTATTGTCCGAACAGGCATTTCAAAACAGAAGAGCAATATCTGTTATCATACCCAGGAGATGACATTGTTGATATCCTGGCATATGATGATTATCAGATTGGAGACGGCAAAAATGTCAAATCGGAAGAGGAACTTCGTGAAGTCGTCTTAAAAAGAGCTCGTCTTGTATCCGGGATTGCAAGTCGTTTGAACAAACCGCTTATGATTGCGGAAAGCAATTGTCGCAAAGAAGAATTGAAGGATGTCTACTTCGATATTATGCAAGAAATACTTACCGATAAGGAAGTTCATATCAGTATAGTTCAGTTGTGGTCAATGTCCTACTATAAAAACCAGACGATTGAATTTGTTCAAAATAAGAACATCATTTTTAACAAATAGTACACTCGCTTTTCTATGTTTAAAAAGATAATTCTCACTGCGGCGTTGGCGTTACCTGTTGCGTGTGCGATGAGACCCGACGTAATCTCTGACAATATTGAGTTTGCCAGCAAGCAGATTCCGTACATGCTCAAGCTTTGCGAACCTTCTGCGGACTCGACTTTAATTCCGAATACCATCAATGATGACGGGTCCTTCGCCACTACGAATGACAAGAGCTGGGTTTGCGGTTTCTTCCCGGGTA
>JAEIGA010016425.1_pt1 | contig 11266 bp, 11 predicted proteins | sample 9270691 | NCBI WGS metagenome assembly JAEIGA01 (sample SAMN17057246, study PRJNA624740) | gut metagenome | biome: biome; isolation source: fecal sample | host: Bos grunniens | place: China: Xizang | collected 2019
GTACTTTTATATCTGATCATGGATAACACAGCTGCTACACCGATACAAATACACGCATACAGAACACCATCGTCCGGTGTAATGATGCCGCGCCATACAGCCAAATAAATCACAAACCGCGCATAATTAGAAAGCACATCAAAAATATCTAAATTATGTCCTTTTTCTTTTGCTCTTTTACGCAAGGCCTCCGTCGGAGCACTGAATTCTATCGGAATAGAAAGCACACTGCTTATAAACAATAACGTATACAACAACGGCACTTCCCCGGTAGCGGCATATATCATATACGCAATCGCCCCTTCCAACGAAGCCGTCAGAATATAGCTAACGATTACCATACAACCCCTCCATTATTCTTATCATTTATCATAATAAAATATTCTTTTCATTAAACATTTGCAAAAAAAATTATACTTTGCTATACTTAACACATTGATGATAGAAACAAGCCATCGGTTGTGCTTTAAGGAGGCGTAAACAATATGTTAATCACAGGTGAAACAGGTATCAAAGACTGCGTACAGAAATACCCAAAAACTGCTGCTGTATTCATGGAATTCGGCATGGGTTGCTTAGGTTGTGCTGCTGCTCACTTTGAAAACATCGAACAGGGTGCTGTTGTACACGGTATCGATGTACCATCTTTACTGGAAGCATTAAACAAAGCTGCTGAACAGGCTTAATTGCTCATAAGAAACTGCGAAGACCTCTTGCCACGTGCAGAGGTCTTTTTTATTTGCATCTATCAGCCCTTTTGCAATTCATCCAGCTTCTGCTGTATACGGCTTTGCACCAGTGCTGCAATCTGCACTGTTTTCAGATCTTGAAGTTCCTCATACGCAATGGGCGGCAAAAAATGTACTTGTACCGTTACCGGTATCAATTGCCAACTGTTGAAGGCTTTGTAGGTATCCACCAGCACAACGGGTACAATAGGCATTTTAGAATTTACCGCAATTTTAAAACATCCGGCCTTAAAATCAATCAACGTATTCTTTTTTTCTTTTGTATATCCCGATTCTGGGAATAAAATATATCTTCGTCCGGCAGCCACTTCTTCCGTAATGGCTTTGATTACTCCAACAGCTTTGCGAGGATTGTTTAACTCCAGTCGTTGTCCGCACATCATATCAATAATCTCACGAACAAAAATCGTATAAGATTTGGCTTCATCCATCACCACAGTACATGGCAACGGGTGTGCCGCTACAATGGCATACGCATCTAATTTGCCCTGATGATTTGGGCACATCAAATATCCACCCTCCTGCGGCAAATGCTCCATACCGTAGCTTTCCACGCGAATATGCCCTGTATGCAAAAGTTCATTGGTTACCCACTTCATATATGCGTAATTTTCTTCTTCTGAATAAGGTTCTTTGACACTTAGTTTACGCATATGACCGATGACACCGGGCAATCGATACAGATTACGGCCAATTGTATAAATTAATCTCCACATAGCTACCTCTTACTTCTCCGTCCATTGTTTTGTCGAAACATTGTAAAGCATTATACTACATAGACAGATAAAAAGCTATGCTATCTACAAAAATACCCGAAAGAAAATATCCTCTTTCGGGTACTTTATACTATTCACACTGTAATGCCGTAATGGCAATCATGTCAACGACATCCTGCACACTGCAGCCGCGGGACAAATCGTTCACCGGTTTGGCCATTCCTTGTAAAATTGGACCAATTGCCGATGCATTGGCAAAACGCTGTACCAGCTTGTAGCCAATATTGCCCGATTGTAAATCCGGGAATACCAATACATTTGCATTTCCTGCCACAGGACTACCCGGTGCTTTTTTATCGGCTACCGACTGTACCACTGCTGCGTCCAACTGTACTTCGCCATCTACCAACAACTCCGGACGGCGTTCTTTGACTAACGCCAAAGCCTCTGTTACTTTGTCTACATTTGGATGGGCAGCAGAGCCTTTTGTGGAAAAGCTCAACATTGCTACCGCCGCGTCGCCGCCAATGAGGCTCTGTTTGGTTTCTGCACAGCTAATGGTGATATCGGCCAACTGCTCGGCAGTAGGGTCCGGATTTACGGCACAGTCCCCAAAAATAAATACGCCATTGTCGCCATAGGTCTCTTCCGGCAAAATCATAACAAATGCACCGGATACGGTATTGATCCCTTTCTTGGTTTTTACGGTATGCAATGCCGCGCGGAGCACATCGCCGGTGGTGTTATCGGCACCTGCCAAAAGACCATCGGCCATACCTTTCATCAGCATCAAATTCCCATAATAGAGCGGATTTTTCACTGTCTGCGCCGCTTTTTCCGGTGTCATCCCTTTATGTTTCCGCAATTCATAAAAGAATGCTGCAAACTCTTCTAAATATTCACTGCTTGCAACATCGATTACGGTAACACCGTTTAACTCCAAGCCTTCTTTTTCCGCCAAAGCAAAAATTTCTGCTTGATCGCCCAACAAAATTGGCTCTGCCAAGCCTTCCTGTGCCGCAATGACAGCCCCTTTTAAGGTACGTAATTCATTGCCTTCCGGCAGTACAATTCTTTTTTTATTCGCTTTTGCTTTCTCTTTAAACAGATCCAATAGACTCATAGCAAGTCCTCCTATTCTCAACGATTGTATAGATTACAACTGTGCTACCACACGCACCACATCTTCGGCGATGGACAATTCTTCATTGGTTGGTACTACCCACACCTGTACACGGCTTCCATCAACATGAATGGCCCGTTCTTCCCCGCGCACATTATTTTTTTCGGCATCGATGGCAATCCCGAAAAACTCCATATTGGCACAAATATCTGCACGGGCATCTTTACTGTTTTCACCAATCCCCGCTGTAAACACAATGGCATCGACACCATTCATTTCTGCCATATAACTGCCGATATATTTTTTTGCACGGTGAATAAAAATATCTCTTGCAAGTTTGGCATCGCTATTCCCTTCGGCAATGGCCGCCTCGATGTCACGCAAATCACTAGAATAAGCAGAAACACCCAAAAGCCCAGACTCTTTGTTTAAGATGCGGTCCATATCGGCCGCGTCGATTTGCTCTTTCTGCATCAAATACAACACCGCCGTAGCGTCGATATCCCCACAGCGAGTACCCATAATCATACCCTCATGCGGCGTAAACCCCATAGAAGTGTCCACTACCTGGCCATGTTTTACCGCAGTAATACTAGAACCATTGCCCAAATGGCAGGTAATCAGTTTTAAGGATTCTATTGGTTTCCCCATCAACGATGCCACACGGTTGGCCACATACTTGTGAGAAGTGCCGTGTGCTCCATAACGACGAATGCGATGTGCTTGTGCATAGTGCTTTGGCAAACCATAGGTATAGGCCTCCGGTGCCATGGTCTGATGAAATGCCGTATCAAATACCGCTACTTGCGGTTTTCCCGGCATAAGCACCTTACATGCGTCTACCCCTTTTAAATGGGCCGGATTGTGAAGGGGTGCCATTGCGCCATAGTCACGAATTTTTTCATATACCTCGTCAGTAATCAGCACGGAACAATTGAAAGCGTCGCCGCCCTGCACGATGCGATGCCCAATGGCATCAATTTCTTCTAAAGAAGCTAACCCTACCGCAGCATTGGCTAATAACTCCTGCAATACCAGTTCTACTGCCACTTCATGATTGGGTACCTGCAGCTCTCTTTGTGTTTTGGCATCGCCCGCTTTCAGCGTAAAAATACCCATAGGCAAACCGATTTTTTCTACATTGCCCTGTGCCATAATGCTGTGCGATTCCATATTTCGCAACTGAAATTTTAAGGATGAACTACCACTGTTAATTACCAATACGATCATTTGATTTCCCCCAGTATTTATATAGTTGGCCGCCCGGGTTTCCTGGCGGTAAATGCCTTATTCGCTTGTTTTGCTCATAAATCGCTTTGCCTTCTCGCGGAGTGTTTGTTCTTCTGCTTCGGCTTGTTTTTGTTTTTCCAGCAAATAGCGTTTCTGATATTTTAGTTTGGCATATTCGCTGATTTTCTTGCAATAAATCACATTGGCAGGACCGCCAATGACACCTACAAGGGGTAGCCCTTGCAAGAATTTAAGGCAAACCATATCGGCAGCAAAACTATCGGCAGTATTGCGCATCTGCCACTCGATATCGTAGCCGATTGGTGTTTCTGATACAAAAAAATGAATGAGTTTATCCACTTCTTCATTGGCATCCTCTTTATGTTCCTCATCGGATAATGCCGCTTCTATGAGTTTGAGGATAAAATATTGCTCCTGTTCTTCTCGATAATCATACCCATAGCTCAAAGAGACTTCATAAATGCTTTTCAGTACTACCCCAATAAAGACAGGAATATCCGGTAACCCTACACCCAAAAGCCCCAGCCCAGTACCTTCTACCGCCGTAATGCCGAGATTTTTCAGATTGCCTTTGCCCGCCAATTTGTTGATGCCTTTTAAGCTTTTCTTTTTGTTCAATTTATCAAAGGAGGCATTGTATACCTCGTGCTCCAAAATCAGCTGATCTCGATCATAGGTCTTTTCGATAATGCCGTTTCCCTTTTCAAAAATGGTTTTGAACCCCAAATAAAAGGCTTGCTGCAATTTATTATACAACTCTTGCGGAATTTTATCTTCCACTTTGTCTGTCAATGGCTTCATAAAGGTGCCGCTTGGCTGCTGCATCCATTTTTCTTCTTGTTTGACCAGTTTTTTTAGATGTTTATCGATTACTTTATCCACAGCATCTTCTCCATTTCATATAGTATATACTATATCGCAAATAAGATACCCTACTTATTATATAGTATATCCTATTTTCATCTTTAATTCTACACATTTTTTTAGATTCCTTCAAAACCGCTATACGAATTTCTTTGTAGCCATATCAGAGAAAACTATGATATTCACACAAATAATTCTCAGAAAACACTTGACAATCACGATCTTATTCTATATAATGAATCAGGTAAGTTAATGACATGCCGAAATGGCGGAATTGGCAGACGCAGCGGACTCAAAATCCGCCGCCGTCAAAAGCGTGCGGGTTCGACTCCCGCTTTCGGCACCAGAACAAGACCTCGATTCTTCGAGGTCTTTTCTTTTTATTCTCATACATTGGATAGGAGAGCGCTATGCAACACCATATGCCCAACATCACCAATATCATAGAACTGACCGACTTTGCCGCACCGGAGCTGGACATCTACGCCCGTCTCAACGAAGCCCAATTGCTGCATTATTATGAGCCCCATGGCGGATTGTTTATTGCAGAAAGTCCGAAAGTCATCGAACGTGCATTAAACGCCGGCTACACACCTGTTTCTATGCTGGTAGAAAAGAAGCACATTACCGGCGAAGCGCAAGAAGTCATTGCTCGTTGCGGCGACATTCCGATTTATACTGCTGCATTTGACGTACTGACACAACTTACCGGATTCCCCCTTACCAGAGGCGCACTGTGTGCTTTCCGACGGGCCCCACTGCCGGATGTGGCTACGCTCTGTGCCAACACCAAACGCATTGCCATCTTAGAAAATGTGGTGAACCCTACCAACATCGGTGCGATTTTTCGTTCTGCTGCTGCATTGCATATGGATGCTATATTGCTGACTCCGGCCTGCAGCGACCCATTGTACCGCAGAGCCAGCCGTGTAAGTATGGGCACGGTATTTCAAATTCCATGGACTTATTTCGATAAAAAATCTATTGCATGGCCAACAGACGGCATTGCATTATTACACCGGCTAGGGTTTCAGACAGCAGCTATGGCATTGTCGGACCAATCCATATCCATTGACGACCCACAACTGGCACACGCCGACAAATTGGCTATCATCTTAGGCACAGAAGGCGACGGCTTGGCTACTTCCACCATAGCTGATTGCGACTTCACCGTCAAAATTCCTATGGCAGAAGGCATCGACTCCCTCAATGTCGCTGCCGCCAGTGCAGTGGCTTTTTGGCAATTAGGAAAACGATAACAGAAAAAGACTGCGTTCAGACGATTGTATCGTCCAAGCGCAGTCTTTGTTGTTTTCTTATTCTCTTTTTAGCCTTCCTGGGAGTCGTTCCAGATATCAACAACTTTTTCCCATTCTTCATCGTCTTCGATGTCGTACAGTACTTCTTCGCCGTTTTCATCTTCTACGATTTTCAGGATGATTGCTTCATCTTCGTCAGAACCTTCTTCCAGTGGTACCAGAACAGCATATTTGTTCCCGTCTACTTCTACCATATCAATCATCTGGAAAGGATGTTCCTGATCTTCTTCGTCTACCAGAATCAATACGTCATCCAGTTCTTCTTCCATCATTTTTTCATTTGCCATAATAAGCACCTCTTTCTTTTTTCATCAGCAAACACTGATTCTTTAATTATTATGATCGCCTGTCCGCTATTTTACAGTCTATCCAAATAGCTCTGTAAAATAACCACTGCGGCCATTTTATCAATTACTTTTTTGCGTTTTGCTCTGGACACATCGGCTTCCAGCAATACACGCTCTGCACTGACGGTAGTCAAACGCTCATCAATCCAAATAATGTCTATCTTGCGTTCTGCCGTCAGATCGGCAATAAATTGCTGTACTTCTTCTGCTTTGAAACCAATGGTACCATCCATATTTTTTGGCAAGCCTACAACCAACTGACTCACTTCATGCTCGTCTATCAGCTGCCACAGTCCTTTCACATCTTCTTCCAGCGTGGTGCGCTGAAAAGTCTGCAGGCCCTGCGCCGTAATTTTCAAAGGATCGCTCAAAGCTACCCCAATACGTTTGCTGCCCACATCCAATGCCATAATTCTCATATGACTTCTCCTATTTTTTCAGATATGTGCGAACCAGTTCTTCCACCAGTTCATCCCGTTCCACTTTGCGAATCAGTGCACGGGCGTTGTTGTGACTTGTGATATAGGCAGGATCGCCGGAAAGAATATATCCTACAATCTGATTGATTGGGTCATACCCTTTTTCCGCCAACGCAATATATACAGTACTTAATACTTCCTGTAATTCTGTTTTCTTTGCAGCATCTGCCTTAAAAAACATGGTATTATCTAAATCCATTTCCGTCCTCCTTTTCTTCGCCTGTACCAACCTATCGTATAATTACGCCCAAGTGTCTGCAAAATCCTTTGCAAACACTTGAGAAACGATTCTTATTTTTTCTGTGCTGCAACCAGTGTTTCCGCCATTGCCAGTGCTTCCGCCAATTTGCTGTAATCTTTCCCACCGGCCTGTGCCATATCCGGACGACCGCCACCGCCGCCACCGGTTACTTTAGCAATTTCTTTGATGATATTGCCTGCGTGAATGCCCTCTTTGGTCAAATCTTTGGTAGCAGCTACAATCAAGTTCACGCCGCTGTCACTCTTCGCACCCAATACCACAACACCGCTGCCCAGCTTATCGCGGAACATATCGCTCATATCACGCAAACTGTTCATATCAGCCGCTTCTACTTCGCAAGCCAATACTTTGATCCCGGCTACTTCTTTCACCTGGCTCAACAAACCATCTACCTGCCCTTTGGAAGCCTCTGCATGCAGCTGTGCAATCTGTTTTTCCAGCTCTTTATTCTGGGCTGCCAACTGTTCTACACGGGCAACCAGATCTTTTTCGTTGGCTTTCAGTGCTTTGGAAAGCTCTGCTACCAGCTGTTCTTTCTGCAATGCATACTGATATGCACCCAAACCGGTTACCGCTTCAATACGACGTACCCCGGCAGCTACCGCACCTTCGCTAACGATTTTAAACAAACCAACCTGACTAATATTATCCAAATGGGTACCGCCGCACAATTCCATGCTGTAGTCGCCTACCTGTACGCAACGTACCACATCACCATATTTTTCACCAAACAGTGCGGTAAAGCCCAATGCTTTCGCTTCATCGATACCGGCTTCAAAAATGGTAACAGGGATTGCCTGTAAAATCACTTCATTTACTTTCTGCTCTACCAGTGCCAACTCTTCGGCAGTAACTGCACTCATATGAGAGAAGTCAAAGCGCAAACGCTGTGCATCTACAGAAGAACCGGACTGATGTACATGGTCGCCCAATACTTCACGCAATGCCTTGTGCAACAAATGGGTCGCTGTATGGTTGCGTGCAGTAGCCATACGTACAGTACCATCTACCTGTGCCACTACAGCCTCCCCGGCATCCACAGTACCACTTACCACACCATGATGTACATATTTGCCATCAGGCAGTTTTTCGGTACCATCTACCACGATTTTGCCGGTAGCACCACTGATTACCCCATGGTCGCCGGCCTGACCGCCGCTCATGGCATAGAACGGTGTCACCGGTAATACCACATACACTTCCTGGCCTTCTTCTGCCTGAGCCACTTTCTGCCCATCCACAATCATACCGGATAAGGTGGTGTTCACTGCCAGCTCTGTATAGCCTACAAATGTGGTAGCGTCTAAATCACCCAGCTGTTCTTTCACAGTGAATGCCAAATCCCATGCGGTAACATCTTTTTTGGATTTTTTGGACAGTGCACGCTGCGCCTGCATTGCAGCTTCGAAGCCTTTTTCATCTACAGTCATACCGGCCTCTTCTGCCATATCCTGTGTCAGGTCGATTGGAAAGCCATAAGTATCATAGAATGTAAATGCTGTCGCACCGTCAATTTCTGTTTTGCCTTCTGCTTTCAGACGTGCAATGTTGTCGTTTACAATACGAATCCCATCGCTCAATGTCATCTGGAAACGTTCTTCTTCGGTTTTGATTACTTTTTCAATGAAGGACAGTTTTTCAGCCAGTTCCGGATAATCTTCGCCCATAATTTCTACTACTTTGGAGCTGAATTTGTACAGGAATGGACCTTCAATGCCCAATGTTTTACCGAAACGTACCGCGCGGCGTAAAATACGACGCAGTACATAGCCACGACCTTCATTGCTTGGCAATACGCCATCACAAATCAAGAAGGTGCAAGAACGAGCATGGTCCGCAATTACACGGAATGGGAACCCGCTCATATCTTTTTGATATTCTTTGCCGCTGATTTCTTCTACTTTAGCAATCAAAGGACGAATCAAATCGGTATCATAGTTGCTTTCTACGTTCTGAATCACAGAAGTGATACGTTCCAGACCCATACCGGTGTCGATACTTGGACGAGGCAGTGGAGTCAGTACTCCATTTTCATCTCTGTCATACTGCATAAATACCAAGTTCCAGATTTCCAGCCATCTGTCGCAATCGCACACGCCCAGTGCACACCCATCCGGATGAGTGCAGGCAAGCTCTGCGCCGCGGTCAATATGGATTTCACTACAAGGACCACATGGACCGGTTTCACCCATCTGCCAGAAGTTGTCCTTCTCGCCCAAACGAATAATCCGTTCTTCCGGTACCGGAGTCAACTCACGCCACAAATCATGGGCCTCATCGTCATCGTTGTAAATGGTGATATATAATTTATCGATTGGTAATTTCAACTCTTCGGTCAAAAAACCCCATGCATTGATGATGGCATCGCGTTTGAAATAATCGCCGAAGGAGAAGTTCCCCAGCATTTCAAAGAATGTATGATGACGTGCAGTACGCCCTACGGTGTCCAAGTCATTATGTTTCCCACCGGCACGTACACATTTCTGTGCAGTGGTAGCTCTTGTATAGTCTCGTTTTTCCAAACCCAAGAACACATCTTTGAACTGGTTCATCCCTGCGTTGGTAAACAGCAAGGTAGGGTCATTGTAAGGCACCAGAGAAGAACTGGCTACATGTGTATGCCCTTTGGATTCAAAATATTTAATAAACATCTGTCGGATTTCTTTCCCTGTTAACATGTTTATTGCTCCTTTCTGCGATTTTCGCATCCCAGACACACGGTCTGTATCATATCCTTTTATTATAGATTTTCCGTCAATTTCGGTCAACTGCATTTGATAAAAAATACAAGAAAAAATACATAAATTCTACGCCTGTCGCGGTATTTGCTGGGCGATAAACTGCAGATTCTGAAAATACGCTTTCAAAAATGAAATCAATACTTCATCGGCCTCGCTCAATACATACGTGGATGGATACACAATGCTGCACGGAGTACCCGGGGTATCTCGAAAAGGAATCATAGCCACATCGGGATACATAGGCTTTAGCTTCGGCAATAAAATATCGGGCATCGTACACACCGTATCGTTTTGCACCACCGAATCCAAATGCTGATACACATTAGACGAAGTAAAAACCAGCTTGTCCGATTGATAGGTATCCATAGGAGAAATAGGCGATACGGTATTTACCATCGCCATCCCTTCCTCGGCATCAATGTCCTTGTAAGTGGCCACAGGAGAAGTCTTGTTGACACATAAATACGTACGTGACTGCACAATAGGAATGATATTGAGTTTGTCTTTCAGTTTTTCCAAAATGGCATCTTCAATATAATAGCCTAAAAAATGCAAATGATCGCTGGTGAGACTATCCTCTGAAATTTGGCGGCTATCCTCAATACAGGTAAGCGTAATATCCGGCGCCACCTCTTTGAATTTGCTGATCAAATCGCTCAAATGCACAGAAATAAACGGCGGAATATACAATATGCACCGCCCACTGACCGACTGCTCGGCAAGAGCTTTATCCTCCGTACGCCGCATAAAAAAATAATTTTGCATGGCAGAATACTCGGTTAAAATTTTGCTGGCATATTTGGCAAACTTCTTCCCATCCTCGGTCAAGGTCATGCCTCGTTTGCTACGAGTAAACAATGTCACATGCAGTTCGTTTTCCAAGGACGTAAGAATGCGATTCAAATGTTGCTGAGAAACATACAATTCCTTTGCCGCCTGATTGATGGACTTGGCATTGGCAAAGCATTGAAAATACCGTAAATGTTCAATTTTCATAGCGTTCCCTCCATTACTGGCATAGTCACTGTAGTTATTATATCAGTTGCACACAATAGGTGCAACTAAAATACTGCTCTTTCCAACGAGATTTGTGCTGTCGTACATCGATATGCACAAAATTCCAACATAATTACGGTATATACAAAAAAAGAGGCTGATGATTCCATCAGCCTCTTTTTCGTTTATGTGGTAGATTTTTCTACTTCTCTTGCTTTTTCTTTGGCTTTTTTCTCTTTCCAATCTTTCAGCATTGGAATAACATTGACGATGACCAGCACAATGGTGATGATACCGATAATCAAGGTACTCAATGCATTGATAGACGGATTTACGCGTTTGCTCATGGTATATACCAAGATGGATATATTGTTTACGCCGTTGCCGGTAACGAAATAGGAAATGATGAAGTCATCAAA
>JAEIGA010016426.1_pt1 | contig 11266 bp, 16 predicted proteins | sample 9270691 | NCBI WGS metagenome assembly JAEIGA01 (sample SAMN17057246, study PRJNA624740) | gut metagenome | biome: biome; isolation source: fecal sample | host: Bos grunniens | place: China: Xizang | collected 2019
AAATTTGTACCGTTATAGCCTAAGTAAAGAATGTCGCCTTTGTTAAACACATCACCTTTATAGTCACTTACCTCTATTCCCTCAGCGATGATTGATGGTTGAGAAAAAGTGCCTCTGATTTCAGTGCCAATGAACTTAATATGAGAGTCATTAGATTGCTCTAAAAATTTTCCTAAACCGCTGTCTAAACTGCTGTGAGACTTCTGTGCTAATTTGCCTCCGATAAATACCCATGTTGAGCTGTTGCCAGTATAAATGTGCACACTATTTTCTTTATCATAACTTGCAAAAGTCTGAGCGTTTACTACAGTAGCATTAGTAAAGTTATCACCATAAAACATATAATCGCAATAGTAAGCCTCAGAGCCACACGATATCAAGCTACCAATATATCCTCTTAGATCGTAAGCTATATGGTACGCTCCATCACACGCACAATTTTCCATATTCATGTAACTGCCATCTATACGATAAGCGTTAGTACACTCTGAACAGTAACAATTAGAGAAATTGATTGATGTGTTAGTGTAGGAGTTTTTGTCTACTGGCACTAAATAAAAACCGTATCCAGGTGTATTAAATACTCTAACATTACTAATAGTGCCAAGATAGGTTGTCTTATCGGTGTATATGCCCGCTGTAGTTGGACGATTGATTCTGATATTTCTGAGTTCAAACTTAGAAATAGTTACGGTTGATAATATGCCATAGGCAACGCTACTATTGCATTCTATAGTAAAGTTTTTAAGAGCTACTTCCCCGCTACCAACAAAATTAAACACAGTGTCTGGTGTAGAAGAAGAGGTTTTAGCAACGATAGTATTATCCCAGTCCTCACCTATAATAGTTGTGTTATTAGGTAGTCCTATCACCTCAGACACAAGATAGGTCCCATTTGGTATATATACTGTTTTGCCTATCTCTATTGCTCTATTTATAGAGATTGCATCATCATGAGAATTATCACCGTAAGCTCCCAGTTGTTTAATGTTTATCTCATTGAAATAAACTAGTTGAGCTACTAAGTTATTATTTAATGCAATTACATCCATCTCATTTGCAGTACCAGTATCAGTGATTTTATACAGAGCTCCGCCCCCATCATTTAAAGCATAGAACCCGCCAGTCCTAGCGTAGTCTCCAGCATTTAAGTCTTCCGAGGCTTTCATGTCTGCCACCGTATCGAAGAATCTAGCATACTGTTCAATGTTGGCTATCTCACCTTGTAAGCCTAACTCTTCAGATGTCTTGTTGCCACGCAAAGTCACGCCATTTATCTGAGGCAAGTTGATAGCATCTTCGTAATTAGTGATGCCGTTGTTGAGTTGCGTAGGGATACCGTCAGACGAATACAAGTATGACTTACTGTTAGCTTCATAGTAAAGTAATACATTATGATACTTCCCTACCACTGGTGGCACAGTCGTGTCATCGCCCATAGATGCAGGGATAGTCACCTTACGCATGAGCGTTATTTGTTCTGGATTATCAATTTCGATAACCGCTTTAGTAAAATCTTTATTCTTGCAGGAGCATTTGGGCTTTCCGCAAGATGTGCATTTATTCTTATCCATAGGTCTATTATAACAATGTTAGAAAGAGAGAACAAAAAATCCCTAGTTGTTGGCTAGGGATTTATTGGCAACAATCACTACGAAATATTTAGGCTAGTGTTTTGGTTTCAAACAAACCAGTGGTGGTATTAACCTGTTGATAGTACACTGTGCCGTTAGCTTTAACAAAGTTAAACTGTTGAGTAGTTGGGTTGTATTGCATGTTTGCAATGTTGACAATTGTAGCGCCCTTTATAACACTTGCAGGTAGTCTAAATTGTAAGTTAGAGCCATATATATTGGTAGCAACTAGATTGGTTGAGTCTTGAGTTAGATTTATATTACTCAACACTAGTGTGGTGACTGTGCAGTATATTTGTCTTAAATATGAGTTAGTAATTGTAAGCTTATTACAATGTGCTCCACTTAAACCAACATCGCACCTTCTTGTTCCAATGTATTCATTGATACCCTCAAGATAAATATCACTGCTACTCATATCAATATGTGAGTCTGATGTTTTAGGAAGGTTAATATCCAACCAAGCATTTTTAATTGTTATATTTTTAATAACATAATTTGATGTGGCTGGAAGATTGAAGTAAGACCTACATTGGATGGTTTTATTTGTTTTAATGTTTTCAATATAAACATCTGAATAATAATATGTCTTACCAGTAACAAAAGGTGAATGACTAAACCATATACCACAATAAGTACCATTAGCACCTGTGGTGGTGTTCAGATAAACATTTGTTATAGTGTACTTAGAATTATTTTCAATAGATGGCGATTGAATTGCCACGTGACACCTCTTTTGATTATCTTTAAGAGGATAAATCTTTACATTATTTACAAATGAAAGACCACACACATCAATTAAAGAAGCGTTTACATTTTCGACAGTGGTGCCAAGAGCATTAGTATGGTCGCAAATGGCATACTGTGAATCACAGAACAAAGTACTATTAGATACAGTATTTTTATAGCATAGATAAATACCAGAAGTTGTCCATGAGTGCCAATTTTTATTGTATAAATAACTATCAGTTAAATTACAAAATGATGAGTCCTCAATATAAACAATGTAACTAATATTATCCGTAAAGCTTATATCATGCGTAATGTTCAAGTTTCTACAGGCTACATTGATAGATTTAGAGATGTCGATATCTACATAGGCTTTCAGGTCTTTGCCATAGATATTCTCAATAACATATCCTTCGGCATATTCTATTAAAATACTCCTATTAGCATTTGTTATTGTTTGATGAGCAATATTTTTGATATTCTTTAAAGTACCATGAATTGGGTTGATAATATCTATAGCTGTATTTGTTACAGGGATAGGGTACGGAGTACAAATCTTTCCATTATCAAAAGTACAAGCAAAGCCACCTCTGTAATAGTCTCTTGACTCTTCAAAGTTGTTATCACCGCGTAAGAAGGCAAAACCTGTGTAAGTGGTGTATTGCACATTAGTGATTGAGTAGTCTACATCGTTTGCAGTATAGTTATTTTCATTTGCTAAAGTGTCAGTCACTTCGCCATGAATATTGAATAATCTTGTGTCAGAGCAAACAAAACTTGCATTACCACAGTCAATATCAATATCATCAGTAACTTCAATAGTTGACACTAGATATGTTTTTTCAAAAGCTTTAACATCTCTTCCAACTGATACAGCTTTGTTCCAAGCATTTGTGTCATCATGAGAGCCATCCCCATATGCGCCAAACATCTCTGGACTTGCTACTTCAGGTAAAATAATTTCAGCATATAAATCTCCAACACTTATTACATCCATCTCATTTGCAGTACCAGTGTCGGTAATCTTATACAGAGCGCCACCTCCATCATTAATTGAATAAAATCCTAATGTTCTTACTCTGTCTCCAGCTTGTAATGTAGTCGAAGCTTTCATATCTGCCACAGTGTCAAATCCATACACAGGTTCACCTATGTATTCAGAAATAATATCTGCTAGTGTTCCATCGGATGCCATTTCATCTAGTTTATCGTTGATAGCTTGAGTTACAGCGCCATCTGAATCTAGGCTATCGTAAATACCAAAGGTATAGCCTTTGCCATGTTTATCGTAAATAACAGCGATACCTTTTTCAATGTCAGTTACAATCTGGTCTCGGTATCCATTAGGGTTATTCTCCATATCATAGCCAGGAATATCTACTGGACCAGCCCAAGTAATCATCACTCGGTGCTTATCGTCCACATAAAAGGTAGTATTGATATCGTTCACATGGACCAAGCAGTTAGCTAGGTTCGTGATACCTTCTACTGATTCAACTGTGATAGATGGAATAACAGCAGTGCTATCACAAGTTGGTTCCATTTCTTTGATGCGACCTAGCTTGCATCCACAATACTCGTTCATGCAACAATCGTTATAGTTACATTTAGATTCAGTGGTATATTGCATCGGTCTGCCACAACATTCCCCAGTTATTTTTTTGTCATTCATTTTATCCTCCTATTCCTGTATCTTGGAACTCACCGGCGAAATATATTTTGCCAGAGTTGCTAAAATAAAAAGAGTCTATCAAATCTTCGTTAAATTCTTGACCACGAAACTTCACATATAAGAATTGTCCTTTGAGTTTGAAACTTTTGATAAAATCAGTCCATTGTTCCTCAGTTTGTACGTCTTCTGGAAGTTGAACTTCAACATCCCCTTGCCAAGTAATTATCGGAGTACCTTTATCATCTACATAATAAGTAGTATTATTGCTTAAGATATGCACGAAGCAATTAGTATAACTTGTAAGACCAAAGGTAGTCTCTAATGTTACGGCTGGGATGACCGCTTGCGCATCACAAATTCGATTACCTTTTCTGATACAAGCATCCATCTTGTAATTGTATTCATTAAAACAACAGTGGTTTTGCCCACATTTAGGTGTCGTAGCATAATTCATCGTCCTGCCACAGCACCCACTGTTGGGTGTATTATAGTTATCGTTCATACTCTCTATTATACAAGCAAAACTTTTTAAAAGAAAAAATAGCCCCTGACTCAACGCAGGGGCTATCCTCACACTCTTAGGGGCTGGAGCTTTGTGGATTTACAGGGAGGTGATACCACCACTTTGGCTCATTTAACAATTATGGAATTACATACTCAAAGATAGGTGCAACCGAGCATAACCATACATCTGCGAGGCACTAGTGTTCATCATGGCGTAAGGTTAAAGAAACACTTCACTAGATACCTTTTAGAGGCACCCCCTAAAGTTTTATTTCTTAGCGAACTTACCGGAAGCGTCTCTTGTTTGGCTCATTGCCTTTTCTGCCTTCTTATTCTTAGGCACGTTTTTGATGTTGACTTTTATAGCTTGTACTTCCCTACTAAGTTCTTCCACTTTGATACTTAGTCTAGTTACATCATGGTCAATGCTACGCACTGCCTCTACTATATCTGATTTGCGAATCATTTGTTGTCTCCTATACGACGGTCGAATGCTCGTCGATGATTAATTGATAGTTTTTCTACTGGCAGGTCTATACAGTCATTGCTGACTCCATCTATAAAACCTTCTGACCTTGCCCACTTAAAGGTTTTATAGTCATAGTTTGTTATCCTATATACCTCCTTTCCTGCGATAGTTATTTTACTGACCTGATTAAAAGCTCTCTTAACTGGGTTATTTCTTAAGCGATAATACAGCCTAAAACAAAACGCATAGATATCGAAGAATATTTTTACGGCATCCTTTTCATGTACATTCTCGTCCATCATGTCAGCTATCATATCGCACAATTCGTCCCAGTGACCATCCATTTTATCTTCAATAGTTGCTATCTTGTCTATAACGTTGGCAACGCAACCCCACTCTAGAGTCAATGCATGCAAGTCATCAATTTCTTCCACTTGCTTCCTCCAGGAATATCTCGGTGCTATCAATGTCGTCTAGCTCTTTCTCGATATTAGTCTTAGCTTTGCTTATCTTATCATAGGCTTGCCAAGCTAGGTCGATCCCCTCTTTTAACTTAGTGAATTCCCTTTTGTCTAAGTCTTTGATAAGGTCAACAATTAGTTGAAAGCGTTGCTCTACCTTATCTTCTCTAATATTTTTTCGCTTCGAAAGCCAACGCATCGTCGCCTCCTTTCCATACATATTCCTTTTCTTTGCCTTGTCCAGTAGTGACTCCAGTCCTACGGCTTTTTCTACCCCCCTTCCTTCCAGCAGCCCTGACTTTTTCTATGCTCATGGCTGCAAATCCTTTTGGTTTTCCATCTTTAGCTTGCCCACCTTTAGAGCCAATGATACGGTAAAAGTCTGGTCCGTATAGTTTTATATTTTTCTTGGCGGCCTTCTGGCCACCGATGCGAGTGCCTGGCATCTCATCTCCTTTCTTTTAGTTGTTATGTTTTATAACCCTATAATATCAAACTTTCTTGCTTATGTCAATATCTTTTTTATTATTATTTTTTACCATCTGTGCAAAAGCCATCATCATCTGAGCTAATGCAACCACTCTATCTGGGTCGCTTTCCTTGAAAATGAATTCAATAGATAATTGCCTATCTCTCGGTTTTATTGTTACTGTTCCATTTGATTCTTCTACTCCGGTTAATTTAGCATCATAATTCTGGCACTTTAATTCTGAATGGTATGACATGGTAATGTCATAAATAGTTTGCTTTTCTTCTATATTAACTTCGTTCATTTTTTTTCCTCCTTTAATATTTTATTTAATTCATCATATATCTCGCCTGAGAATATGGTGTCCATTTTCTTTTGCAATAATCTTGCTGTATCTTTTGCATTCCTTTCCTCCATGGATGCTTTCCATTCATCCTTATCTGCGTATGGAGTGGGGTACTCTTTCTTCCCTATAATCAGTTTCCAATCGCTCCACTCCACCATGTCCTCTGCTTCAATGTAGAATTTTGTGTCATACTCATCTATCAGTTCTTCCATCCTCTCTCTAAGTTCATCGTGCTTTAGATAGTCTAAGAATGTAGAGTAAGCACGAAGGTCTGCTCCAGGGTTATCTTTGTTGTATTCGTTGATAATCTTGAAAGCGTGCTCAGCTCCTTGCAGTAGGAAGTCAGTAGGGTACAGTGGGTTCTGATGTTTCCACAGCGTCAACGCTCGGCCGGTATGGATACAACCTAGATGGCATAGGCTACATACACAGAACACCCGCACAAACTTAGCTGTGCCATGGGCGTAGTCAATCTCATAGACCTCATGGCCGTGCCTATGGCGTAAGTTCTCAGGCTTAGCTCCGCATATCTCGCAAGTATCGTTAGCTTGTGCATAACAATATTTTCGCATACGATTCCATGTCGGAGTGCCTAACAGTGTCCTCGGATTAACCCCGTGCAATGGCCGAGGGATGTTGGGCATCGCAATAAGAGGGCGCAGGTCTTCCCCACTGGGGGGAAGCCAACCATCTACGAGCTTGACGTCATACTTAGACATTATCTCTTTAGATAGGCTCACTGCTATACTCCTTCGTGTAGTCTTCCCATCCAGCTTCTATAGTCTCGCCATAGTTCTTGCATCCAATTCGGTTAAAATCTACGACGCCTGGGCCAAACACTACAATCTCCCCAGTGTATTTATTTTTTAATACTGGCATACTTCTCCTAAAACGGTAAGCTGTCTATTTCAATTTCACCAGAAGCATCTTCGGCTCCAGTTAATGGGTCGTCAGCTTTATTTTCTTTAGACTGTTCGTCGCCATGAGGCATGGCCACCGAGCGGTCTTTAAATTCTGCACGAGCATAGTCTTTGCCGTTGCTCTGGTTGCGTTCAGTGTAGACCTCAATCTCTACCCCTGGTTTCTTAGCCACGAGTTTGCCAAAGGTTTGCTCGTAGGCTTTGACGATTGCATCTTTACCAGATTTACCCTCGCACATATCGACCGCCTTCTGTGCTGCATCCTTAGGAGCACCAAGCACCATCATAAGGTTTCGGCTATGATACTTCCTAAAGTTTTCGTTCTTAAATGATAGCCAGTGGTCAGCAGTCGGGTATTGGACGTCATCAGTTTCCTCGAACCCGAATTTCATAATCACCGAGCCATTAGTTCCAACCTCTTTAATCTCGATGCTGTTGCATTTTGCTTTATATACTCCGTCATCTGCGAAGTCCTTAAAGTTTCCCCCCATTTCGCTTTCTAAAGCGTCCCAATCAGTAGCTGCCATAATTATTTGTCTCCTTTCGGCATTAGTAGTTTATTTATATCTATATCAGCGAGTTTGACCTCGCCAGTAAGTTCTAGCCTATTCTTGGCTAAGACGTTGCTATCTCCTTCTAACACGAGGTACCTCTCGCCGTTGATGTTCTTCAGATAGAACACATTGTCGCACCATTCTACGAATGTATTCATCGTGTTCACATCAATCTTTGGAGCGATTCGCTCGGTGTCTACCCCATCGGCATCCATCAAGTCTTTGCGTTCTGCATGTGCAACCAAACAGATACCATACCCTTGCTTGTTGAGTGACACTAACAGTGGTAGGAGCATAGTCCGAATCTGGTTTTCTAAGACCTGCTTGCCGTTCCCGTACCCACCGTTAGAGCGATTGAGCGTCTCGGTTAAGTTATGTTTGTCGATGCCGGCTGCTTTTTCCACAACCTTACGTACTAGCCAGTCCACGCTGTCTATTACGATAGTGTCGTACTCACGCTTACCAGCTTCGGCTTTGCGATAGAGCTCGACTAAGTCCTTATAGAACGCATCGAGGTCTAAATACTGTGGTGTTCTATCTACTCCGAGATAGTTCAAGCCACCTTCGAAGTCCAAGAACAGAGGGTTCTTGAGCTTCGCAGCTAAGCTAGACTTACCTACGCCACTCAAGCCATATAGCATAAGCTTCGGCGCAGTTAATGTCTTGCCCTTGACTACTTGCATAGTCCTCCTTTCTCTAATTGTAAGTGTAATTTATTATTGTTGAGGCGATGGTGCGGTGAGCTCGCCTCATAATCATTATATCAAACTTAAACATTTTTGTCAATCATTCGGCTAAAATCCATAAGCCTCTTTAACTGCCACTATTGTCATAATGGCCACCATAATAAGAAATATCCAAAACAATATTTCGCTTTTGCTCACATTCATTCTCCTTTCACATTAGTATTATTTTGTACGACATTGTCGCTCATATTAAGCACATCGTCTATGCCGTCTTTGCATTGTTGCTCATCGCTGCCGAACACGGTGCAGACTGCCTCGGCTGTCTTTCGTATCTGGTGATTCGACACTATTATGTGGAATATCGTAGCCAAGGCAACCCCTATCACGAATGACAGCACGATGTGCCACACCTTGCTCCAAATCTTTTTAAGCCCCTGGAACTTCTTCTTTTTGAAGCTAGTCTTCGGGCCGGCTATCTTCCCATCTACCTCTACTTTGCTCAGATCCACCCCACCTAAACGATAGAGATACTCATCGCACCAGTCCACCATCGTCTCATTCTTGCATCCACAGGCTTGGAATCCTGGGTGTTTGTCGTCTGCTATCATTGCTTTTCCACAAGCTAAACATCTAACAATCATAAATCCTCCATCATTTCTCTCATTACTGCTTCCCCCTGACTCCACCAATATTCTCTGGCTTCTTCTTCCGCCATTGCATCATCTTGCCAACTCATTCTCCACCTCCTAGCAATTCTGGATTTTCGTGTATGTTGCCAATGACCTCAATGTCGCTTAGTTTATCATCGAATAGATAGTAGATTCTGTCTGGGGCGTTTTTCGACCCAAGTATATGGAACACGTCCATATACCTTATCTCGTTGTAGACCACCTCTAAATTCCATGTCGCCTTCCCCTCACAAATTGTGTTTGGGCCAGTCTCCCAAAACCCTTGAATCTTTGCCTTTACTATATCCCCCTCATAAATTTCTTTTCCGTTCTTGTCTTTGAGGCCAGTGTATTGCTCGATGACAACAACTTCGTCATCAAGCCAGTTGGCAAAACTATTCATTGCGTCAAATGGTTTGACATCACCAAGGTTATCGTATGAATTTTGGATGTCATAATACATTTTATTAGAGTCCTCATCATCTTCCCATCTAGGTTTAAGCCACGCTCTAAATTTTATTTCTCTACTCATTCTTCACCTCCGAAAATAAACATTATGTCTTTAAACACATCGTGTGTCTCATCAAAAGTTCTCTGTTGTGGTTCAGCTTTAGGCGCAAGATACCACTTCCCGTCTATAACTTTGACTTCAAAAGATATACCATTATCTTTCAGCCGTTTCCAAGCCTTGAGCTTTTCCACAGCGAGTTCGGCTTCTTCTTTAGTTCCAAAGTAGTTGCCGAATTGTTTGTGCATATCTGCCACAGCTGGTTGTTCTTCTTCGGTGCGTACTTCTACTACTCCACACGAATTTATAAACCAATACTCTTTCGGTTCTTCGTAATCTTCCCACTCCTTGTTGAGTTCGGCAAGGGAATTGTATTCTCCTAATCTATCCATCTCGTCATCTTCTACCGCAAAGTTCGTAACAAATTTATAAGCTCCGTCTACTATTAAAGTTCCTATCTCCCCTGTCTGTTTATTCTTGAGTTTCATTTTTCCTCCTTTCTGCTCTTTTAACTCTAGTTACTTTCAAATAATACTCATGTTGATATTTCCTTCTCTGGATTTCTCTCTCTGCATCAGTAATATACTTGCGTGGTCTTCCTGGGCCAGCCTTAGTATGAGTACTAGCCACCCCAGTTGCAATTCGTCCTTTCGTTTTCATCATCTCTCTGTGCAATATGTAGTCTAGCTTGACTCGCTCTGCAAACCAAGCGTCATATGTTTCTTTGTCCGTAGCACATATTAGATTTTTCCATGCACTCTTAATCCCAGACAGTGCATTCTTTACTTCTTGATTCATAATACCTCCATTATATTCTTGTTTACACACCAATTAGATTCTGCAAAGTCTGACTTCGTTGCCAAAGCTTTATACACATCATCTTCTATGGTGTCGGTTGTCTTCAAATAATAATAAAATTGTGGCATCTTTTGACCGATTCGCCTAATCCTGCCACGTGCTTGTGTACTTGTGCTGTATGAGTAACATGACTCTACGCTACACCAGTAGTGCAGGAACTGAAGGTTCAAGGCTTCGCTACCACTCTGCCACTGGCATAACACCATATCTTTCGGACCGATGGTCTCGGCTGTCGGGATGTCGTGGTGCTTGCCATCTATTCGCCAGATATTACCATCTTTACCAAGAACCTTAGCCATTATTTCTTCTAACTTATCTCCAGTAGCTATAAAGTTATAGAAAAATACGCAGCCACTTTCTAAATCTGTTACGAAGTCCTTAACCCATTCTTGCTTGTCTTTTGTGAAACATTGTCTCCTAAGCTCTGCACATAGAGCTCCCGATGTGTCCAAGAACTCACCGTCCTCTGTATAGCGTGTTTTTAGTATTTTACTATATACAGGGGGCTTCTTAAAGGTAAACACTTTGTGCGTCTGCTCTGGCAATTCAGACATAACCTTGTCTGTGTCTGGTGCGTAGCTTATGCTCGCCCACATCTTTTGCAATTCGTCCTCATTTCTCCACCCAACTATCTCTGGATACCCCTTGTACGTTTGTACAGTTGCATAGGTATTCAGAAATGAAGTCTTGTTTTTAACGATTCCGCATGCTTGCATGTATGGATAAAATGATAGCCATGTGTCGCCAGGCGTACCAGTAAAACCAGCCCAGTCCTCTGTATTTTTTGT
>JAEIGA010016427.1_pt1 | contig 11265 bp, 10 predicted proteins | sample 9270691 | NCBI WGS metagenome assembly JAEIGA01 (sample SAMN17057246, study PRJNA624740) | gut metagenome | biome: biome; isolation source: fecal sample | host: Bos grunniens | place: China: Xizang | collected 2019
CGTTGGTTGAATCTTCCTTGAATTCCAACTGATTGTTTTGTAAAAATTCAAGCAGTTCTTCTTTGTAGAATGGAAGAAGTGGGCGAATGATGTTGTCCCTCCTTGAAGGGATACCACGTATTCCGTCAAGCCCGCCACCGCGAATCAGCCGAAACAGAACGGTTTCAGCTTGGTCAGAGGCTGTGTGAGCAGTTGCAATTTTGTTATAGTTATTCGCTTTTGCGTGTTTTTCTAAGGCGTTGTATCGAAGAATTCTGGCACTTTCTTCTAATCCCAGGCGGTTTTCTTTTCCGTAGGCGGGTGCATCCACGTGTTCAAAATAAAAGGGAATCTTTCTGCTTTCGCAAAATGATTTGCAAAATGCCAGATCTTGATCTGCTTCTTTTCCTCGTATGCCGTGGTGAACGTGACAAGCTGCGATGTCAATGGCTAGCTCTTGTCTTAATTTGTGTAATAAGAAAAGAAGGCACACCGAATCCTTGCCGCCGGAAAAGGCAACAAGGATTCGATCTGACTTTGAAATGAGTTTGTTTTTATGCAGTTCTTCTTGAAAACGTGAAATAAAGGTCATCGTTATGCTTCGGGCGGAGCACTGTCAAACCGTTTTTCCAAGGTGCAGAAACGGGTATACTGTCCGTCCCAACCAAGGTTAATGGTATCAACGGCACCGTGACGGTTTTTGGCAATGATACATTCCGCCATATTTTGAATTTCGGTATTGCGGTTATCGTAATAAAATTCTCTGTGCAAAAACATTACAACGTCCGCGTCCTGCTCGATGGCACCGGAATCTCGGAGGTCAGTCAGCTGAGGACGTTTGTCTTTACGGTCCTGAGAAATACGGGAAAGCTGTGACAGAAGTACGATGGGGCATCCGAATTCCTTCGCCATGATTTTCAGGTTTCGGGTGATATCGGCTACTTCCAGCACTCGGTTATCACTCTTTTTCTTATCGTCGGAATGCATGAGCTGCAAATAGTCGATAAAGATGATGCCGATATTTTTGAGTCTGCGCAGCTTCGTTCTCATCTTCATGGGAGAAAGGTCGGAAGAATCGTCAATATAAACCTGGGTTTCTGCCAATGCGCTGGCTGCTTCCGCCAGCTTTGCATAGTCTTCAGCTTCCAAATTACCGTCACGAAGCTTGCGGCTTTCAATTCCGCCCTCGGAAGAAAGAAGACGGGAAGCAAGCTGCGTTTTGGTCATTTCCAAAGAGAAGATCGCAATGGTTTTGTCGGTTCTCTTTTTCGCGATTTCCGCTGCGATGTTTAAGGCGAAACTGGTTTTACCCATACCGGGACGCGCACCAATCAGAATCAAGTCACCCGGATTCATACCTACCAGAACGCGGTCAATATCGCTATAGAAGGTATGGATGGTGGAGGTCTTGTCACCGCCTTTGCTCAGCTCGGTAAGTTCTTTGTAGAAAGCGGTGATGATTTCGCTCAAGGGCGAAAAGTCGTCTTTCGTTGTGTTTTGGGAAAGGGAATAGATCTTTTGTTCTGCCTGATCCAAAACCGATGCCGTATCTTCGTGCTGTGAATAAGCGGAATCCTGAATTTCTTCCGCGATCTGAATCAGCTTTCGCAGAAGCGCTTTTTCGTGGACGATGGCGGCATAGTCCATAATATTGGAAAGAGCGGGAACACTCTCTGCCAAATGGCGGATGTATTGGGAACCCTGTTCCTCGGTATAAACGCCGTTCTTTACAAGTTCACTTAAAAGAGTAACAACGTCAATACCGCTGCTTCTGGCAGATAAACTGATGAGAGCGTTGTAAATATCGCGATGCTTGTCCAGATAAAAATCATCGGAACTGACAACACCGGAAACGTCACCGATGCGCTCACAGTCAAGAATCAAAGCACCTAAAAGCGCAATTTCATTCTCAATGGAGTGAGGCGGCTGTTTTCCCAAAAATGAGGTTGGATTTGTATTCATAACCTTGATCCTTGTTTATTCTTCTACAACAACTTTCAGCGTTGCGGTGATGCCGGAGGAAAGCTTGATTTCGGCATTGAAGGTTCCGAAATTTTTGATGGTTGCCACAGTAATCTTTCTCTTGTCAATGTCAATCTTATGCTGAGCGGCGAGAAGCTCGGAAATGTGTGCATTGGTAACGCTGCCGTAAATTTTTCCGTCAGCACCGGCACTTGCCTTGGCGTGAACTTCAATTTTTTCCAGCTTTTCTTTCAATGCTTTTGCATTTTCCAGATCAACTTTTGCCTTGTATTCCTTGGAGGAGAGCTGGTTCTTCAGTTCGTTTTCTGCTTTTGCATCTGCGGGTGCAGCAAGTCCCTTGGGGAAGAGAAAATTACGGGCATATCCGTCGGATACGTTTACGATTTCTCCTTTTTTTCCTTGTCCTTTTACGTCTGCTTTCAATACTACTTTCATATTGTAAACTCCTTTTGAATTCTTATATTTCGTTCAGATAGTCGTTGACCGCTTCTTTCAAGCGTTCAAAGGTTTCGGTGATCGTGGAATTTTTAACCTGCGCTCCTGCCATATCGAAGTGACCGCCACCGTGTAGCTTCTCCATAATGAGCTGAACGTTGACAGTGCCGGAGGAACGGGCGGAAATGTGGACCGTGCTTCCCATTCTGCACAATACAAACGAAGCAAGAACTCCGTCCAGGCTGAGAAGTCGATCGGCGGCTTTTGAAGCAGCAATCTTGTCTTCCTGGGTTGCATCCTCGTCGATGTAGGAGAATGCAATGATATTGCGATGAATGAAGGCGGCTGTTTCATATTTGATTTCCCGTTTGAAGTCATTCAAATCGGAACGGAACAGCATTTGTGCTTCCGCGGGACTTGCTCCTTCAGAACGAAGGAAGTGGGCGGCAGCAAAGGTTCGGGGGCCGGTATTGTTTGCAAATTGTTTGGTGTCGAGGATAATGCCTGCAAAGAGTAGCTCGGCTTCTTCTTTCAGAAGGCTGCGAGGTGGGAGCTGCTGCTCGATCATTTCCGAGACCAACTCGCTGGCGCTGGAGGAACTGGGCTCGATGTAAATTACGTCAGGCTTAACAGCGTATTCAGCGCTTTGTCTGTGATGGTCGATGATGACCACGTTGGAAATGTTTTCAAACAGCTCGGGAGCCTCGAATTGATTGGTATTGTTCACGTCGGTAATAATCAGCAGCGTGGAGGAGGTAATGGTGCTTTGTGCTGTGATACCGTCGATGAACATACTCTTGTATTCGGGAAGTCCGCTGAGTTTTTTGAAGGTGCCTTTCAAGTTGGTATCGTGTACGTTAACAACGATGTTGACCTTTGAACAGTAGTGCAGGGCAAAACGCGCCATACCAATGCCGGAACCGATAGAGTCATGGTCGGCAAAGCGGTGTCCCATAATGAGAACGTTTGAGGCTTGGGCCATCAATTGTGCAACTTCGGTAGCAATGATTCTGCTGCGGATTTTGGTGCGCTTTTGAACGGTTTTGGTTTTACCGCCGTAATATTCCGTTGCGTTTTCACGCTTTTTCAAAACTGCTTGGTCTCCGCCGCGCTGCATCGCAAGATCGAGTGCTTGGTGCGCTACGGCTTCTTTTTGGCTCATGGTTCCGTCTATGCAAACCATACCGATGGAAATGGTTACTGGTACGCCTACGTTATCCTTGGAGATATCGCGGACGCGGTCCAAAATATCGAATTTTTTCTCAACCAAACCCGATAAATGCTTTTCCTCGGCAATGAGGATATAGCGGTCGTTTTCAACCTCGCGCAAAATCGCATCCATTTCATTTGCCCATTCTTTCAAAAGAATGGAGATCTTTGCCGTGATCGTTCTGTAATTACCTTGCAAAAATCCGTCTGCTTCGGAATAGTTATCAACGGCAATATAGGAAACCAATGCATTTTGTTCCGCCAATTTGATCTCCAAAGCCTTTTCGCGGGCAAGGGAAGTCCAGAGGGTGATCATATTGGTGTTGCTGTTTGCATCAATCTGATAAGCGGTGATTTGAAATTTTTCTCCGCCCAAGGTTGCAATAACAGGTTTTTCTTCTTGTTCAGCCAGATCTTTTTCTCGCAGGCGGCGCAAGGCGATTTTATCATCTACAATATCTTTGATGTTTTCCTGACCTTGTGCAGAAAGACCGCTTTTTGCCTGAAAAGCCTTGTTGAACCAGAGAATATTTCCGTCTTTGTTTAATATTGCCACCGGTGAAGTTAAATTCAACAAGAATTCCAAGGTCATACCGTTTAAATCGGATAAGTGGGCATCACTGCGGTGAGAGATGGTGGAGTAAGCCCAAAAGAACGAGATTTCGACCAAGATAAACGTGATACCAAGCGGTAGGATTAGCCAATTGGAGAACAGGAAGGAGGCGAGAATTGCAAATAACAATAAAATTGTGGAGGAGATCAAAATAATGTTTGTGTGCTTCATTCGATCCGGCACGACACTTTTGATTGCGCTTTTTCGTTTCATCCATGTCCCTCTCTTGTATTTTAATTATTATACTTTTGAAAAGTATATCTACTATATTATATCACCCCCATTATATTTTGTAAAGGAATCGGCATGAAAAAAATGGTTTTTTGGGAAAGTTTTCAATATTGCCTTGACAAATTTCCATGCATATTGTATCATTGTATTAATGCATTAATACAACGGAAGGAGGAAACGATCTGAGTTTTGAAAACAACGTGCCGATTTATCTCCAATTGGTGGAGCGAATTCGGCTACAGATCATATCAGGCGCTCTTCAGCCGGGAGAGAGAGTTTTGTCCGTTAGAGAATGGGCAATGCAAGAGAAGGTGAATCCCAATACCATGCAAAAAGCTCTTTCCGAATTGGAAGAAATGGGGTTGATTCTGACGGAGCGAACCAACGGAAGATTCGTTACCTCCGATTTGGAATTGATTCAGAATTGCAAAAAAAATGAAGCAGAGCGCATTGCCGAGGAATTCTACCGAAAAATGAAGCAAATCGGTTTGAATCCCGATGAGGCTTTGAACTGTCTTGAATTTTTGAAAGGAGAAGAGAGGAAATGATTTTAGAATGCAAATCAATTGAAAAAAGCTATGGAAGCAAAAAGGTTTTGGACTGTGTTAACCTTTCCTTGGAGGAAGGCCGTATCATTGGTCTTCTTGGCAAAAACGGAACCGGAAAATCTACTCTTTTGAAACTGATCAACGGTCTTTTGACCCTTGACAGCGGAGAAATCCTTTTCCGAGGTGAACCGATTGGGGTGGAGAGCAAAAAGAGAATCGCATATCTCCCCGAAAGAACGTATTTGGATAAATCTATGAGAGTTCGGGACGTGTTTGCTTTCTTTTCGGATTTTTATGACAATTTTGACGTTGAAAAAGCAAGAAAACTGTTGAAAGATCTTTCTTTGGATGAAGATATGAAACTGCAAAAAATGAGTAAGGGAATGCAGGAAAAGGTTCAGCTGGTACTGGTGATGAGCCGCAAAGCCGATCTTTATATTTTGGATGAACCTTTAGGCGGTGTTGACCCTGCTACCCGCGATTATATTCTGGACACCATATTGACCAACTTTAATCCCGGTGCTTCCGTTTTGATCTCCACGCATTTGATCAGTGACATTGAGCGTATTCTGGATGACGTTGTGTTTATCAATGACGGTAAAATTGCTTTATCCGAAAACTGCGATAGCCTGCGCACCAGAGAAGGTGCTTCTATAGATGAGATTTTCAGGAGGATGTTTCGATGCTGATTCGCTTATTAAAATACGATTTTAAGAAAATGTTCGGATTTTTATCGATATTTTTTCTTATGGCACTGTTCTTTGGCTTTTTGACACGATTTTTTGGTGAACTGGAAGCCTCTCTTGCTTTTTCTATTTGCAAAGGAATTTGCAACGGAACCATGATTTCCATGCTGTGCAGTTTGCTGATCAACTGTTTTATGCGTACGTGGGTTTTATTCCGCGCATCTTTGTTCGGGGATGAATCCTATTTGACCCATACGCTTCCCGTGAAAAGAGAAACCATTTATGCTGCAAAAGCGTTGAATGCAGCAATTTGTATCTTCTTATCACTCATTGCAATTATTGCAGTACTCTTTATCACGTATTGGAGTGAAGATTTAGAACTGCTTCTGAAAGCGTTTCTTGTTCCGATTACAGATTATCTGGGCATTTCTGCTTGGGGATTGTTCATCTTCCTCTTTGCTCTTTTGTTTGTCGAGTTTTTCAATGGCGTTCAGATCGGTATGATGGGAATTTTGATCGGTCACCGTTTTCTTCAGAAAAAAATCTTATTATCGGTGATCTTTGGTTTTGCCGTGTATATGGTGACGCAAAGTGTTACGCTTTTGGGTATGCTTTTGATCGGACTGATCGATTCTGATTTTATGAAGATTTTCAGCACCAACGATCTAATGTCATTAAAGCCGGAAACGATCATCACCGTTTCTTTGGTCGGTTTCGCTTTTTATGCTTTGATTTCGATCGCAGGCTTTATTGTGAACAGTTACATCCTGAAAAAAGGCGTCAACGTTGAATAAAAGTAAAAATGCACGGCAGTTGCCGTGCATTTTTTATGCTTGTGTTTATTTTTCGTATCTGAAGGTGAATTTCTCCCAAGGAATCTGAACAGGCTTCTTTTCGGTGATGATCTCGTCCACGTGAAGAAGAAGAGGGAAGTCTTCAAGATTCAATCTACCAAGCTTTGCAGCAGTCTTGATGGCGCTTGCCACTCGCTCCGCAACAACCAAAGACTCCAAGGTAACGCCGTTCAGCTCGGCTTTTGCGCTGTCAATATCCAGACCGCGTCCCAAAAGGATACCTACCAGACGGGTTCTTCCTCCGTATACGGTTACGTAAAGGTCACCGTAGCCAACGGTCATATTTTCCAAAGTTGCCGCGCCTTGATAATCCAGCAAGCGGTACATCTCCTTCACCGCTTGTCCGAAGATGGCGGCTTGAGAATTAAAGTGAAGATCGCAGTCCAAACCGTGTTCTTTCTGGAGCAGACCAATGGTCAAAGCAATGCCCAGCGCATAACCGTTTTTCAGAGCAACCGCGCTTTCAATACCCACAACGTCATTGGAAAGGCTGATGTGATAGTAATCGGTGGTCATAATGGAGCGCATTTTTTCCAGAATCTTCATATCTCTTCCGCAGAAAGCCACGTTGGACTGATCGTGGAAGACAAGCTCGTAGCTGGTGCAGGGACCGCCGATTGCATTAATGGAAAGCTTCTTTCCGATTTTTTCCATCTTTGCTTCCCATACGTCGGGATAGGTGAGGAGTCTGCCGTCCTCGGTATTGACCAGACCTTTTGTTACGCTCAAAACGGGAATTTCTTCGGGAATCAAGGGCAGAATTTCATCGCCAAACCAATCTACACCAAAACTGGAAACACCACCGATAATCATATCGGAGCCTGCAATGGCTTCTTTGACCTCTTCGATTTGGAAATATTTCATGCCTGCGGGAAACGCTTTGTTAAACTTGGGGTGCTGGTTTTTTGCGATGCAATTTTCAATGATTTCGCGGTCCAGATGTGTGCCCACCAAACGAACCTCGTGTCCGTTTTCTCTTGCAGGGAATGCAAGAGCGGAACCCATCATACCCGCGCCGATAATCGTTACGATAGCCATAGTATTTCTCCTTGTTTGAAAAAGTTCTTGCAAATCCGTGGATTTGTGATAAAATTAGTGTATATAAGGCTTCGCCGTTTGTCAATGGTTGCCGTGAAAGTTGCAAAAATGAAAAAACTTTTTCATTTGTATGGGGGAGTAATATGAAACGAGAACAGATGATTTCCGATTTTCTTGCTGACCGTGGTTTTGCTACCATTGCAGAACTTGCGGATTTGATACATACAAGTCAGGCTACCGTTCGTCGGTCTGTTAAGGAAATGGAACGCCAAGGGATTTTGAAGTGTGTTTACGGTGGTGTGATCCATATGGAATATCAGATGCTTCCCGTGCCGATTCGCCTTCGTGACGGTGAAAACCACGCGGCAAAGGAACGTCTTGCCAAGCGCGCCGCTGAAATGATTCCCGATCATGCAACCATCTTGATCGATTCATCCACAACTGCCCGTCGAATTTGCAAACACATTTGTGACCGCGAAGGTTTGACTGTTATTACCAGCAGCCTTCGCGTTTGCGGTGAATTGCGGGATTCTTCCGTTCGCGTTCTCTGTACCGGCGGAAGCCTGCTTCCCAGAAGAGAATGCTTTGCAGGGCATTTTGCCGAGGAATTCGTTTCAAAGATCAAAGCGGATTATTTTTTCTTTTCCGCGCAAGGTGTTTCCGAGAATGGAGATATTACCGATAGCAGCGAGGAAGAAATAGCGCTTCGCAAAGTGATGCTTTCGGTTTCCAAACAAAAGATTTTTCTTTTTGATTCCTCAAAAAAAGGGAAGGATTACCCCTTTATATTGTGCAACACCGCTGATCTCTCAGCGGTGTTGAAGGATTGATTATTCAAATTTCATCAGTCCGAATGAATCCGGATTGTGGAAAGAAGCATACTCCAGAAGCGGATGGGGATTCCAGGTCAGATAGTGAGGAGGCTCGGTCATATCTGCGCATTTGAAGCAGTTTGCACGCATTTCTTTTCCGGAATAAACCGTGAACTCGGGGAAGAATCGACGGATAAATTCATAAGGAACGCTGTAGCTCAGCTCCCATCCGTCAGCGGTTTTCTTCGCGCAGGGTTTGATGCTGGGCTCTTCCGGGAAGAGTCTGACCAGGTTGTGGGCGTTGCTTCCGATACCGAGATAAATGGCTTCGTTGAGGTTGCCTTCAATATTGAAATATCTTTTGTCGCCTTCCATGGGGGAGAAGAAAAACTCCAAACAGCTGTCGCTGCAAACCTCGTCAAGAGGACCTGTGAGCTCTGCGCGAATATTTTTTTCATCGCTGGAAAGACGGATGTAGAGAGCATTTTCGTCATAGCAGATCTGTGCCCAAGCGCCAATGTTCACCTCGACGTCCTCCAAAGGCTCGCAAATGGTGAGCGTGGGGATTTTATCCCAAGAAAAATCTTCGGGCTTTCTGATAATCGTATATTCTTTCATTGTTTCCTCCAAAATCAGTAATTATTTGTTTGTGTCATCGTAGATGAGAACTTCTTCGACCTTGCGTTTCGGTACGCGAAAATCACCGTTTTCATTCAGATAATAAGCGGTATCGCCGTTTGCATCCACCGCCTCGCTGCCTACTCCTGCATAGCCAAGAGCAATCGCATAGTAGGGAAGCAATTCTGAGAATTGAAAGTGAGATTGGATTTCATCACGCTTTGTAATTTTCAAACAACAGTTCGCGATACCCTCGCTTTCCGCAGCCAGCATTACGGTTGCCGCACAGCTTCCCACGTCGAATTCAAAGAAATCGCTTTCTTTTTCCTTGCCCAAAAGCAAAAGATAAGCCATAGGTCTTTCCGTTTTTGCAATGGGGTAGGGATGCAAACGCATTGCCCAGTTCAAGTGTTCAAAAAGAAAATCGCGGTCGGATTCCTTTGTTACAATGGCAAAGCGAACGGGCTGCCCGTTCATAGCGGAAGAATAAAGTCTTCCCAAACGAACAAGCTCCGTAAGGATTTCGTTCGGTACGGGGATTGGTTTGAATTTGCGGATGGATCTTCTTTTTTCAATGGCATCCAAGGTATTCATAGTTCCACATCCTTTCGCTCTATTATTGCTTTTTTTTGATCTTTTGTCAAGAAAAACAGAGCGAAGTTCTTAATTCTTGCGGCAGTTTTTCCTTCTTTTGCAATTTTTTGCATTTTTACTTGCAATTTTTATCTATTTTTGCTATTCTGTAGTGGTAAATTTTTATTCCCGAAAGGAGATTTTGATATGTCACGTTATATTCCGCAGCCCGCTTATATCGACCGTATGCCCGTGGACATTTCCTTTGTTTTTGCAGATGAAAAGCCCGCTGGTAAGCGCGGTTTCGTGAAGGCGGTTGGTGAAGACCTCCGTTTTGAGGATGGCACTCTTGCACGTTTCTGGGGTGTAAACTTCAACGGTGGCGCTTGTTTCCCCGACAAAGATTATGCAAAAAAGGTAGCACAGAGATTGGCTCAGGTTGGTTGTAACCTGGTTCGTTTCCATCAGCTCGATGCTGAGTGGGATACTCCCAACATCTTCGCCTATACCAAGGGTAAGAGAGTTCGTACCACCCGTGTACTTGACGAGAAGTCTATGGACGCTCTGGACTATTTGGTATATTGCCTGAAAGAAGAGGGTATTTACTGCTATCTGGATATGATCACCTACCGTCACTTTAAAGAGGACGACGGCATTGTAGATTGCGAAAAGCTGCTGGATAAGGGCAGACCTTGGGCAATCGTTGACAAGAAAATGAGAGAGCTTCAGAAGGAGTACTGTGACCAGCTTTGGAATCACTACAATCCTTACACCGAGCTTCTTTACAAAGATGATCCCGTTTTCGTTATGACCGAAATCATCAACGAAGAAGACCTTTTTGTAGATCATCACTCTATGAGAACCGAGCACGTTCACAGCGTATACTATGAAAATATGTTCCGCGAAATGTTCCGTGATTGGCTGAAAGAGAATAACATCGAGTTTGATTGGCAGAACTGTGACCTTTATTGCTCCGACGATCCCATGATCCAGTTCAAAATCTACGTCTCCAGAACCTATTTCCAGGAAATGTACGATTATATCCGCTCCTTGGGGGTAAAGATTCCCATCGCAGGCACCAACTGGCTCAAGACCACCGCCAGTGTAAAGGCCGAAACCGAGATGGACTTTTTGGATGGTCACCACTATTACTATGACTGGAAGTGGGGCAATACGGAAAGAACCTGTATGAACCGTTCCGTAAACTCTTCTCCCTTTATTTTCCCCAACCTCGGCAAGCGCGCTTTGGCGGGTAAGCCTTACTTCGTTTCCGAGTGGGATATGCCTTGGCCGAACTCTTACCGTGCAGAAGGCCCTCTCTACTATGCTGCAGTAGGCGCTCTTCAGAATTGGAGCGGCTTTGCGATCCATACCTACGCTTACAGCTGCCTTCTGGATAAGATGGATATTCTCGGCAGAGAGCTTTCCAGCCCCGTTGCAGGCGTTCCTTACAGAGAAGGTATTTTCTCCATCTGGAATGACCCTGCAAAGTTCGGTATGTTCTATCACGCAGCTCTGATTACCAGACGTGCTGACGTATCTCCCGCAAACAAGAAGGTTGGCGTTCAGGCTGATGCTATGGCAAAGGCTTTGACCGGACCTTTTGAAAGCCGCCTTGAAAAGAATCAGGTGAAGACCTGCTTCGACGGTCTGCCCGAAGGTTATGATGAAGTAATTCACGAAACC
>JAEIGA010016428.1_pt1 | contig 11265 bp, 8 predicted proteins | sample 9270691 | NCBI WGS metagenome assembly JAEIGA01 (sample SAMN17057246, study PRJNA624740) | gut metagenome | biome: biome; isolation source: fecal sample | host: Bos grunniens | place: China: Xizang | collected 2019
CCTAATTCAGTTTATTATGATATTCTTTATAAAATATATAATTTTATATTAAGAAAAAAAGTTACAACTAAATTTGATAAAGATAGTTTTAATAATTTGGAAGGACCATTTGTTTTATTAAGTAATCATCCATCTAGTGTTGATGTGTATTATTCAACAAGTAGTGTTTTGCCGAAAAGATTAACCTTTATCATGAATAAATATTATTTTAAATTTAAATTTTTCAAATTTGTTTTTAATAAATTTGGATGTATTCCTAAAAAATTATTTACTCCTGATATAGGAACTATAAAAGGAACATTAAAGGCTGTAAAAAAAGGGTATCCTGTTTATATGTGTCCTGAAGGTCGTTTAGGTCTTGATGGAACGAATTATTATATAACTAAGGAAACAGGTAAATTTATTAAACAATTAAAATTGCCAATTGTTATTATGACTATTAATGGCGCATATTTATCTAAACCAAAATGGCGTAAACATCGTATTAAATCTTTTGTCGAAACCAAAGTTACTAAGATAATTACCAAAGAAGAAGTTATGTCAAAAGATGTAAATGAAATAAATGATATTATCAATCAGTTTTTAAGTTATAATGATTTTGAATATGCGAGAACAAATAATTTAAATTTTAAAGATAAACATAAAGCTGAAGGTTTAGAAAATGTTTTATATTATTGTCCCGAATGTCATAGGGAGTTTACTATTGAAACCAAAGGTAATAAGATAAAATGTAATCATTGTGGATTTAGTTTAGATATTTTGGAAGACTATCATTTTAATGAAAATAAATATAATATTCATACCATCCATGATTGGTATGAGTTAATCAAAATATATGAAAAGAAAAATATTGAAAAAGGTATTAATTTAAGTTGTGAAGTTAAAATTAAGAAATTTAATATTGATAATAAGAAATTAGATGAAAAAGGAAGAGGTATCTGTTATTTAACTAATAGTGAATTTAGATATGAAGGAGATCTAAAAGTATCTAATTTTACTATTAGTATAGAACATTTAAAAGCTTTAGCATTTTCTTGTGGAGAAGAATTTGAATGTTATTATAATGATGAATTATATTATTTTTATCCTGTTGAAAAGAAAGAACAATGTGTTAAGTGGGCATTAATAGTTGATGAATTGGTGAAAATTTATGAACAATAATAAAATAATTGATATTAACAAAAAATCTTTTATTAGTATAATAGCAATGCTTGCAGCTTTAATGATTGTTTCAATAATTATTACATATGTAGTACCTAAAGGAACATTTGGTACTAGAGTTGATGAATTTGGTAATGAAATAATTGATTATACTCAATATATTAGTTTGCCTGATAGTAAGGGGATTAATGTTATAAAAGGGATTTTCTCCTTTGTTTTAGTGCTATTTTCTAGTGATGGAATAACACTTATTATGCTTAGTTTATTTTTGTTAACAATTTCGGGTACTTTCCAAGTAATGAGTGATACAGAAGGAATTAATGTTATTGTAAAAAAAATAGTGACTAAGTTTAAAAATAAGAAGAAGCTTTTAGTAAGCATAATAACCCTTGTATTTATGATGTTTGGATCGTTTTTTGGACTATTTGAAGAAGTTTTAACATTGCTACCATTAATTGTTATGGTTACGATTTCTATTGGATATGATGGTTATTTAGGATTTGTTATTTGTATAGTAGCGACTGGTTTTGGTTTTGCTAGTGCATTGACTAATCCATTTACTGTCATAACCGCATCTAATATTATTGGTGCATCACCAATGACTAATATTTGGTATCGTATAATTATTTTCTTTGTAATGTATGGATTATTATTATTGGTTATTTTTAAACATATTAAAAAAATTACTACGGATCCTCTTAAATCACCTACATATAAAGCGGATCTTAAGAAAAAAGAGATTACAAAAGAAGATGTTGTAATCGAAAATGAAGGATTAATTGCTAGAACATACATTGTTATTCTTAGCCTTATTTTAGGATGTATCATTGTGGTAACATCAATTGATGCTTTAAGAAGTTATACAGTTGTGTTTTTAATAGTGCTATTTTTGATTAGTGGAATTGTAGCAGGAAGACTAATAAATCATAATTTTAAAGATACATTTAAAAGTTTTGGTAAAGGAGTTGTTGCTGCTTTTCCAACGATATTACTTGTTTTAATGGCATCAAGTATCAAGTATATTTTAGAAGAAGGAATGATTATAGCCACTATTGCTAGTAGTATTTCCGAATTAATTAATGGTAAAAATATCTTTGTTGTTGCGATTATCATTTACGCAATAGTCTTAGTTTTAGAGTTTTTTATTTCTTCATCAACTGCTAAAAGTGTCTTTGTTATGGGAATATTATCATTTATTAGTATCGATCTTTCTAAAGAATCATTAGTGTTAATTTACTTATTTGGTGATGGATTTACAAATGTATTATTTCCTACATCACCTGTACTTTTGATAGGACTTTCAATGATAGGAATGAACTATTTCTCATGGTTAAAGAATAGCAAATGGCTGTTTGTATTTAATACAATTATTGTTGTTGGATTAATATTTTTAGCTATAGTTATTGGATATTAAAAAAAGAATCAGAAAAACTGATAAATCAGTTTTCTGATTCTTTATTCTTTTAGTAAGATATTTATTTCATTCATAAATTCTGTTATAATATTTTCTTCTTTAATAGTCCTAATAATTTCCCCTTTTTTAAAAAGAACAACTTGATTTTTACCACCAGCAATTCCAATATCAGCATCACGTGCCTCACCTGGTCCATTAACAACACATCCCATAATCGCAATCTTTAGTGGTTTGTTAACTTCTGAGATAAGAGGTTCTAATTTTTCAATAATATTTAACATATTATAATCAGTTCTACCACATGTAGGGCAGCTAATAATAGTTGGGCTATTATAGTTATTAGTCATTTTTAAAATTTCTTTAACTACTTTAATTTCTTCTTTTGGATCTGCTGTTAAAGATACTCTAATAGTGTTGCCGATTTTTTCGTTTAGTAGAGTTCCTAAAACGTAACTTGAACGAACCGTTCCAGAAGTTATTGTTCCGGCTTCCGTTAAGCCGATATGAAGAGGATATCTAAATATTTTGCTAGCTAGACGGTTAGCATCAAGGGTAATATTGATATCGGTGTCTTTTAAACTGATTATAATATCATTGAAATCTAAGTCTTCTAAAATCTTTATGTGTTCTCTAGCACTAGTAACTAAAGCCTCAGGTGTGTGACCATATTTTGCGTAAACTTCTGAATTTAAAGAACCACCATTAATTCCTATGCGAATGGGAATCTTTTTTTCTTTACATGCAAGAACCACTTGTTTAATTTGTTCTGGATCTTTAATATTACCAGGATTTAGTCTTAATTTATCAATACCATTTTCAATAGCTTTTAGTGCTAATCTATAATCAAAATGGATATCAGCTACAAGCGGGACGTTAGTTTTTTCTTTAATTTCTTTAATGGCTAAAGCATCATCCATGTCAGCAACAGCTACTCTTACGATTTGAGCTCCAGCCTCAACTAGATTATTTATTTGTTTAACAGTTGCTTCAACATCTTTAGTTTTAGTATTTGTCATACTTTGGATAACGATTGGATGATTTTCTCCTATTGGTATATCTTTTACATAAACGGTTTTCATAACATTTAACTCCTTTGATTAAATAAAAAATAGACGGATTTATTCCGCCTATTCAGTAGTCTTTGTGGAAGTCGTAGAAGTCTCTTTTAAAGTAGTAGTACGTTTTTTCTTCTTTCTTTGAGGACTACGGATTCTTCCTCTTCTTAGAAAATTGTAAATCGTAGAACGAGATGCGGTAATACCATATTCATCTTGAACAATTCTTGCGAAAGCACTGAAGTTTGTTCCACGATATTCTTTACGATAAAGTTTAGTAATGAAAGTACTGATTTCTGTATCATAAGTATTATATGGTTTATAGTTTTTGTTCTTATGAATTACTCCATCTGCTCCTTCATTTAAAACTTGACGTTTTAAGTTACGCACTTGTCTTGTTGATAATTTAAGTTTTTTTGCAGCTTGTGTACCGTTAATTTCACCGGCAATTAGTTTGTTAATAACTCTTAATTTTTTCTTTTCAATTTTTGAAAGTTTTTTCTTAGGTTTTTCCTCAACCGGCGTTACATCTACGGAATTTTCTACTGCAGTAATTTGTTCTTTTTGTTCCATAACAAACTCCTTACAAAATTTAATACATTGTAATCATAACATAAAAATATAAAAATAGCAAACAATTTGATAGGAAAGAATAGCATAAAAATTGGAAAAATAAAGAAAATATGATATAATACAATTATACAAAATGGTGATTTTATGGATTTAAAAATATTATACGAAGACAATCATTTAATAGTAGTAGAGAAACCTGCGGGTATTTTATCACAAGCTGATAATACTAGTGATGCTGATATGCTTACTATTATTAAACAATATTTAAAAGAAAAATACAATAAACCTGGTAATGTTTATTTAGGATTAGTGCATAGATTAGATAGAATGACTGGTGGAGTTATGGTTTTTGCTAAAACTTCGAAATGTGCATCTAGACTAAGCGAACAAATTAGAAATCATGAATTTGAGAAGAAGTATTTAGCTATTATTAAAAATGCCAATTTAAAAAAACAAGATACTCTAATTGATTATATAAGTGTTGATGAAAAAACAGGTATTTCAAAAATTAGTAGTAATGGTAAAATGGCAAAATTAGATTATCAAGTTATTAGAGAAGTTGATAATTTAACCCTTGTAGATATTAAGCTTTATACCGGGCGTCATCATCAAATTAGAATTCAATTTGCAGGTAGTGGTAATCCATTATATGGAGATGTACTATATGGAAATGGTCCTAAAGTTCCGCTTTCATTATATGCATATAGTCTTAAATTTTATCACCCAATTACCAAAGAATTATTAGAATTTAAAAATATGCCTAAGTATGGTATATGGGGAAAATTTTAAAAAATAAAATATAATTTATTAATTGACAAAAAAACATGGAATGTGTATAATATATACGCAATTATCAAGATACTTTTGAAATAAAGTAACATTAAGAAGACAAGTAGAGAGTAAACTCGGTTAATGTGTCGCCAACCTGCTATAGCGTAAGGTGGTTAAATCTGAAATAAATGTGGCATAAGCAATTACTGCTCTCATGTCGCGACATGGGGGCTTTTATAATGTTATCAGTTATAAAGTTATTTAATTTGCAAAAAAATAAAAAAAGAGGTATAATTAGTTGAGATGCCTTGTGGAAAGGAATATAAAAAAATATGGAAAAAAAGAATAGAATTTTTACGTCGGAATCAGTAACTGAAGGTCATCCTGATAAGATTTGTGACCAAATTTCAGATGCGATTTTAGATGACATTTTAAGTCAAGATCCTAATTCTCGTGTAGCATGTGAGGTATGTGTTACAACAGGACTTGTAGTGGTTATGGGAGAAATTACTACTAATGGTTATTGTGATGTTCAAAAGGTAGTTAGAAGAACTGTTGAAAACATTGGATATAATCGTGGTAAATATGGATTTGATGCGGAAAACTTAGCTGTTTTAGTAGCAATTGATAGTCAATCACAAGATATCGCTTTAGGAGTAGATAGAGATGGTGCAGGTGACCAAGGGATGATGTTTGGTTATGCATGTAATGAAACTGAGGAATTTATGCCACTTCCAATTGTTTTATCTCATAAACTTGCTAAACGTCTTACAGATATTAGAAAACAAGGTGTTGTTAATTTCTTAAGACCAGATGGTAAAACACAAGTAAGTGTTGAATATGATGAATTTAATAAACCAGTTAGAATTGATTCTATCTTAATTTCTACTCAACATGATGAACATGTTAGTCAAGAAATTTTAAGAGAAACGCTTATTAATGAAGTAATTAATAAAATTGTTCCTATGGAATTAATGGATGAGGCGACTAAAATTTTAGTAAATCCAACAGGACGTTTTGTTATTGGAGGTCCAAAAGGAGATACTGGTTTAACAGGTCGTAAAATTATTGTTGATACTTATGGAAGCTTTGCTCGTCATGGTGGGGGAGCATTTAGCGGAAAAGATCCAACAAAAGTTGATAGAAGTGCCGCATATATGTTAAGATATGTTGCTAAAAATATGGTAGCTGCTGGATTTGCTGAAAAGATGGAAATTCAAATTGCATATGCGATTGGAGTAGCAGAACCAAGTAGTATTTCAGTTGAAACATTTGGTACTTCTAAATATTCTGAAGCTGAACTAATTAAAGTAATTAAAGAAAACTTTAGATTAACGCCAAAAGGAATTATCGAAACATTAAATTTACGTCGCCCAATTTATGCTCAAACAGCTGCTTATGGACACTTTGGACGACATGATGTTGACTTGCCTTGGGAAAAACTTGACAAAGTACAAGACTTAAAAAAATATTTATAAAACAGGAGGAAAAAATGAAAATTTGTATTATTGGAGCAGGTAGTACTTATACACCTGAATTAGTTGAAGGAATTATTAATAAGAGAGACACATTACCAGTAACTGAACTTGCTTTCATGGATATTGATGAAAGAAAATTAAACATTGTTGGTGGTTTATGTCAAAGAATGATTGAAGCTGCAGGGCTTCCTTGTAAAACTGAATTAGTATTAAATGATTATGAAAAAGCATTAAAAGGAGCAGATTTCGTTTTAGCTCAAATTCGTGTAGGTAAACTTCCTGCTCGTGTTAAAGATGAAAAAATTCCTTTAAAACATGGATTAATTGGTCAAGAAACATGTGGTATCGGAGGAATGTTCAAAGGTTTAAGAACAATTCCAGTAATGATGAAAATTGTTAAATTAATGGAAGAACATTGTCCAAATGCATGGTTAATTAACTTCTCTAATCCATCTGGTATGATTGCTGAAGCATTATTAAATCATACTAATGTTAAAATGATGGGATTATGTAATGTTCCAATCAATACAATTGATGGTATTAAACGTAGTATGAATTTACCTAATGCTAACATTGAATATATGGGATTAAATCACTTTGCTTATATTACTAAAATTGAAGCTGATGGTAAAGACTATTTACAAGAAGCATTAGAAGCTGGATTAAATAGTGAATCAATGAAAAATATTCCAGCTAGCGGATTTACTAAAGAACAAGTTGCTGCTATTGGAGCAATTCCTACTTGTTATTTAGAATACTATTATTTTAAAAATCACAAATTAGAAACTTTAAAATCTCACGAAAAAACTCGTGGTGAAAGATGTATGGAAATTGAAGAAGAACTTCTTGAAATTTATCAAAATAGTGAACTTCATGTAAAACCAGCTCAACTTTCTCAACGTGGTGGAGCTCGTTATTCAGAAGTTGCTATTAACCTTGTTAACTCTATTTGGAATGACTGTGGAGATGTACAAGTTGTTAACGTTTTAAATAAAGGAGCAATTCCATTCTTAAAAGATACTGATGCTGTTGAAATTTGTGCAAGAATTGGTAAGGATGGTGCTACACCTCTTCCTGTAACTGGTGTTATTACTGATCATATGGTTGAATACATTTCTAATGTTAAAGCATATGAACGTCATGCTGTTAAAGCTGCTTTAAATGGAGATAAATTAGAAGCAATGCGTGCTTTAGTTGTTAACCCTCTTGTAGGTGATTTAAAATCTGCTTCAGCATGTTTTGATGAAATGTTAGAAGCTCATAAAGAATTCTTACCTCAATTCTTTACAGAAGAAAAATAATAAATAATAGGTATAGATAATGAAAAAATATATTATCGGTGTTGATGGTGGAAACACTAAAACAGATTACTTATTATTTGATTTAGAAGGTAATTTTGTTGATGGACTTAGAAGTGGTACATGTAGCCATGAAGGGTTAAAAGATTCTTTTGATGGAAGTTACAGAGTAATGAAAGAACAACTTGAAATCTTATTTACTCGTAATAATATTACAGTTAAGGATATTGCTGGAGCAGGTTTTGGACTTGCTGGAGCTGATGTTCCTTATCAAAAGAAAAAATTAAATGAAATTATCTCAAAAATTGGTTTTGAAAACTTTGGTATGGAAAATGATGGTTTCTTAGGTGTAAAAGCAGCATCTCCAAATGGTTGTGGTGTATGTTCTATCAATGGAACAGGAACTGTAACAGTAGGGATGGATGAACTTGGAAATCATGTTCAAGTAGGTGGAGTAGGATATTTATCAGGTGATGAAGCTGGTGGAGCTTATCTTACAAGAAGAACGTTCCAAGCAGTTTATGATGAATTATACCGTGTTGGTGAAAAAACATCTATGACTCCTGAATTATTTGAAAAATTTGGAATTACTGATAAAGAAGATTATTTAGCTACTATCGTAGATATTACAATGTCAGGTAAACTTAATCGTACTGAAATTATTCAAATGTTATTTAGACATGCTAATAACGGTGATAATGTTGCTAAAAGCGTATTAAGAACTGCAGGTAGATGTATGGGACTTTCAACTGCAGGATGTATTGCAAATTTAAATTTCCAATCAACTGCTTATGTTATCTTAGCAGGATCAGTTTGGGCTAATGCTGCTGCACCTGATATGTTTGATGGTTTCAAAGATGCTATTGAATCTAATATCAAAGAGAGTGTAGAATATATTGTCTTAAAAGTTGCTCCTGCATGTGGTGCATTAGTTTGGGCAATGGAACTTGCAAATGGTGTTTTACCAGATGATGCTATGCGTGCTAAAATTTTAGAAAACGTTGAAGCCTATCAAAAAACACAAGCAGGCACAAAATAATTACATAAAATAATTACCTCATTACTAAAATGTAATGAGGTTTTTTATTATGAAGATAGATTTAGAACATGTATTAACAATTATTATGATATTTATTTTTATTACATCCATAGGTTGGACAATATATTTAAAATTTCCCCAATTCCGAACAATAAAAAAAGTACAAGAATTTAATAAGAAATATCCTAATCATCCGGTTTATAAAACTTTTTTAGTTTCGCTTGCGACAAACCTTGGAACTGGTAACTTAGTAGGTGTAACAACGGGAATTATTATGGGAGGACCAGGAGTAATTATTTGGATGTGGATTTTTGGATTTTTTAGTAGTGCTCTGGCTTATATTGAAAATGTCTATGCTGTTAAATATCAAGAAAAAATAGGTAGTGAATTTCGTGGTGGAGCATGTTACTATATTTTAAAGGGGTTAAATAGTCCTGTGCTTAGTATCCTTTTTGCCGGTTTTCTCTTGCTTACTAATACTATCTTTTTTCCACCTATTCAAGTAAATACGATTATTTCGGCATTTACAAAAATATTGCCTATTAGTAAATATTTAATAGGTATTGTTTTAATAATAGTTATTCTATTAATTGTGTTAAAAGGTACAAGTAAAATTATTGATGTTACTAATAAAATAGTTCCTATTATGACAATTACCTTTATGACAACAATTATTTTTTTAATGGTTATGCATTATCAAACATTTGTAGATAGTATTATTCTTATAGTAAACTCGGCTTTTAATGTAAAAGCTATGGGTATTGGTTTAATAATAAATGCGGTATCAGTAGGAATTAGAAGAAGTTTATTTTCTCATGAAGCTGGTCTTGGAACAATGCCATCAATTACTGGTATGAGCAATGCACCAACACCTGATATTCAAGGATATTTTGCGGTAATGGGAGTATATGTTGATACTTTGATAATGTGTACAATTACGGGGATTTTTATTGTTCAAATGAACATGGATTATAGTCTTTACGATGGAGCAAGTCTTTTAATGGGTATATTTATGGATAATCTAGGTTTATTTGGATTAATAATGGGAATATTTTTTCTTTTTATTTTCGCATTTTCTTCATTAATTGGGCAATACTATTTAGGAGAAAGTAATGCGTTATTATTTACAAAAGTTTTAAAAATATCACCTAAAAAAGTAATAAATATCTACCGAATTATCTTTATTATTGGTCTTATTTTAGGTATTATTCTTAATATGAATGAGACTATAAATTTAGTAGATATTGGACTTTTAATATTAGGATTTACCAATATGATAGTACTAATAAAACTAGAAAAAAGAAGCAAAAAAATATAAATAAAAACTCTTGCCAAAAGAGTTTTAAAATGATATAATGTTTGTACTTAACCTGGAGTTCACGCATTTTCACATAATTGCTGCCCGAACAGTCTTTAATAGGAAGTTGAGGATATTCGGTGTTGAAAGCCTGCACGATTATAGTAGTAGGAATCCTAAAGAATACTCCGTGAGATTTCCGCCCTTGTAAAATATGCGGTTGCGCATAGTGATAACGGTTCATCTGGGTTTATAAATTGTAAATAAAGTGCCTATTAATTAGGTGCTTTTTTAATTTTTTATGGTATTATTTGTTAAAAAGATAATTTTGTGGTAAAATAAGAAAGAATTTATGAAGAGGTAATAATATGATTAAAGAAATATTACAAAATATCAAAGATGAATTAACAAACAATATTAAAGAATTAGGATACTATACTGAAGGACTTGAAGTAGTACTTGAAATTCCTAAAGATAAAGAAAATGGAGATTACGCAACTAATGTGGCAATGCGTCTTGCTCGTGTTGCACGTAAGGCTCCAATGGTTATCGCAGGAGAAATCATTGAAAAATTCAATAAAGAAAAAACACATATTTCCAAAGTAGAAGCTGCTGGTAGTGGATTTATTAACTTTACTTTAGATATTGACTATTTACTACGAGTAGTTTTATTAATCAATAAAGAAAAAGATAATTATGGTAAAGTAAACTATGGTAATGGTCAAAAAGTATTATTAGAATTCGTTTCAGCTAACCCTACAGGATACCTACATTTAGGTCATGGACGTGGAGCAGCCTATGGTGATAGCCTTGCTAATGTCATGAATAAAGCAGGATTTAATGTTGATAAAGAACACTATGTAAATGATGCTGGTAACCAAATTACTAATATGGCTTTAAGTGTTTATGAACGTTATAAAGAATTATATGGTTTACCAATTGATTTTAAAGAAGATTATTATCATGGTAAAGAAATTATCACAATTGCGGAAATGATTAAAGCTGAATATGGTGATAAATTCTTAAAAGAATTTGATATTGATTTCTTTAAAGATTATGGTACAAAAGTATTGCTTGGAAACTTAAAGAAAGATTTAGAACGATTTAATGTAACTTTTGATAACTGGTTTAGTGAAAAATCATTATATGCAACTAATGCGGTTGAAAAAACTTTAAAAA
>JAEIGA010016429.1_pt1 | contig 11265 bp, 9 predicted proteins | sample 9270691 | NCBI WGS metagenome assembly JAEIGA01 (sample SAMN17057246, study PRJNA624740) | gut metagenome | biome: biome; isolation source: fecal sample | host: Bos grunniens | place: China: Xizang | collected 2019
AACTTATTGAAATAAGTAAAAGTCAAAATACGGCTATTCAAAACAATAATAAGCCTTTGACTCAAGCAGCGATTGAAATTGAAGAAGACAAAATTTCTGCAATTATAGGTTAAAAAATTAGGTCAAGGCTTTCTTGACCTTTTTTTTAGGAGTGTAATATGATAGCCGAGGTTATCGTTGACGTTGCAACGTCAGAACTTGATAAAATTTTCGATTACAAAGTAAACAACCTTGCCGTACGTGAAGGCAGTAGGGTTGTTGTTCCATTCGGTAACTATGTTACCGAAGGTTTTGTTATGCGATTAAAACAAACTTCTGACTTTGCTGTTGATAAATTAAAATCAATTCTTCGCGTCGTTGACGATATCCCTGCATTAACTAGTGAAAATTTGCAGTTATGTCGTTATATGCACGACTTGTACCACGTTGCTTACGCTCCTATTTTAAGACTATTTTTACCTACCGAAATGCGAAAAGGTACGGTAAGAAAAAAGACGGTTGACTATATTGAATTTAATAGTTCGTTAAATTACGAACAAGTAATAGCGTCTTTTAGTAAAAGTTCAAAAGCAAAATTAAAAGTTTTAGAATATTTATATAAAAACGGTAAAACGAAACGCTTAATTTTATTAGATATAGTTTCGCCGAGCGTAATTAACGGTTTAGTAAGCGAAAATATTTTAAAGGTTGTTAAAGAGCGTGAAATTCGTACTCCGTATAAAAATATTGATTTAAAAGACGATAAACATAATTTAACTTATGAACAACAAAATGCAGTAAATATCGTTTCAAACGCTAAAAAGCCCGTATTAATTCACGGCGTAACGGGTAGTGGTAAAACTGAAGTTTACTTAAATTTAATTGAAAACGTCGTAAAACAAGGTAAAACGGCAATAATGTTAGTGCCTGAAATTGCATTAACACCACAAATGTTTTCACGCTTAAAAGGTAGGTTTGGCGATTTATCGGCAATTTTGCATAGTGGACTTTCTAAAGGCGAAAGGTTTGACGAGTGGTGGCGACTTCGTAGTGGCGAGGCTAAAATTGCAATAGGTGCGCGTAGCGCAATATTTGCTCCACTTGAAAACATAGGCTTAATAATAATCGACGAAGAACACGATTCAAGTTACGAAAGCGAAACTAACCCACGCTACGTAACGGGTGATATTGCATTGTATAGGGCAAAATTAAATAACGCTCAACTTGTTTTAGGTAGCGCAACCCCTAAATTTGAAAGTTATTTTAAAGCAAAAAAGGGCGAATACGAACTTTGTGAAATGAATTTAAGGGTGAACGGCAAACCTATGCCTGAAATTATCATTAGCGATATGAAGGATGAGGCGCGTCGTGGTAATCCGTCAATGTTTTCGGGCGTTTTAAAACAAGAAATTCAAAATGCGCTTGAAAATGATAATCAAGTAATAATTTTCTTAAATAGGCGTGGTTTTTCACAAAAAATAATTTGTCGTGAGTGTGGTTTTGTTGCAAAATGTACTCATTGTGACGTTTCGTTGACATATCATAGGTTTGATAATCTATTAAAATGTCATTATTGTGGTTCTACGTACGTGACGCCAACGGCTTGTCCCGACTGTGGTTCTGTAAAAATTAATTATTCGGGTACGGGAACGCAAAAAGTAGTTGACGAACTTCAAACTTTATTCCCAAGTGCAAAAATTTTGCGTATGGATAACGATACGACTTCGACTAAAGAAGGTCATTACAAAATTTTAAGCGAATTTGCAAGTAAAAAAGCAAATATTTTAGTTGGAACTCAAATGATAGCAAAAGGGCACGATTTTCCGTCGGTCACTTTGGTTGGTATTATAGACGCGGATATGAGTTTGTATTTTTCAGATTATCGCTCGGGGGAAAGGACTTTTCAGTTAATAACTCAAGTTGCTGGTAGGTCAGGTAGAGCAGGTAACAAAGGTAAAGTTGTACTTCAAACTTATAGTCCTGAAAATAGTGTGCTTAACTTTGCAATTAATTACGATTATAAAGGCTTTTTTAAAAAAGAAAACGCTTTAAGACTATCGACAAGTTTTCCTCCGTATGCTGATATCGTTAGAATTATGATTGAAAGCGACGACGATGCTTTAGCGCTTGATACCTTAAAAGAAATTTATTTTGAGTGTAAACAAGTTAACGAAAATTATAAGGACAGTTTTGTTTATTTTAACAAAATGAAAAGTCCGTTAAAAAGAATTAAAAATAAATTCAGATATCAAATTTTAGCAAGAATTACTGATAATAGAAAAGAAATTGAAGATATTTTTTACGAAATAAGCAATAAATATTCAAATAGGAACGTGCTTTGTTACGTAGAAATTAATCCGACTAATTTAAGTTAGGTGAATTATGGCAATTAGACAAATAGTACAAGTAGGCGACGAAGTTTTAAGAAAAAAAAGCAATCCAGTTACTGATTTTGGTGAAAAAACGCACAAGTTGTTAGACGATATGAAAGATACTGTTTATAAAGTCGACGGCGCAGGTTTAGCAGCGCCACAAGTCGGCGTTTTAAGGCGTATTTTCGTAGTTAAAGTCGACGAAGGTTACTTTGAATTTATAAACCCTGTAATAGTTAGTCAAAGTGGCTCGCAATACGGCCCTGAAGGTTGTTTATCAGTCGTTGGTAAGCAAGGTAACGTAAAAAGACCAAATACCGTTAAAGTAAAATTCCAAGATAGAAAAGGTGATTTTCACACTTTAACGGCTCAAGGATTTTTTGCAAAGGCAATTTGTCACGAATATGACCATTTAGAAGGTATTTTGTATATTGACAAAGCCGACGATATTAAGGTGGTTAATTAATGAAAGTCGTATTTTTAGGAACGCCTGAGTTTTCAGTTAACGTATTAAATTCAATATATAATTCATCTCACGAAATAGTAGGCGTTGTTACGCAACCTGATAGAAAGGTGGGCAGAAAGGGTATAATTACTCCTTGTCAAGTAAAGGTGCAAGCCCAAAATTTAAATTTACCCGTATTTTCTTTTGAGAAGATTTCTGCCGAAGGCGTTGAGTTGTTAAAAAGTTTGAAGGCTGATATCTTCGTTACTTGCGCCTACGGTCAAATTTTATCACAACAAATCTTAGATATAGCGCCTTACGGCGTAATAAACGTGCACGCATCACTTTTGCCAAAATATAGGGGTTCAGCGCCAATTCAATGGGCGATTATTAACGGTGATAAAACTACGGGCGTTACTATTATGCAAACGGCTTTAGGCGTTGATTCGGGCGATATTATTTTGCAAGAAGAATTGTCTATTGACGGCAACTACGTTGACGAGTTGTTTAGTCGTTTATCAACGCTTGGCGCATCGTTAATCGTAAAAGCGCTTGATTTAATTGAAAGTGGCAAAGCAACTTATACTAAACAAGACGAAAGTAAAGTCGTTCACGTAAAAATGATTAGTAAAAACGACGGTTTAATTGATTTTTCAAAATCAGCAATTAACGTCGTAAATTTAGTTAAAGGATTATGCACTTGGCCAACTGCCTTTACTTATTATGAAGGCAAAATGCTTAAAATTTATAAAGCAACCGCTATCGATGGAAATGGAAACGTAGGTGAAGTAGTAGATAGCAACGCTAAAACAGGTTTACTTATAGGCACAAGCGACGGTTTAGTTTCAGTTGAAGAAGTCCAACTTGAAGGTGGCAAAAAAATGCCGATAAAAGACTTTTTACTTGGTAAAAAAATTCAAGTTGGTTATAGGTTTTAAAAATGTTAATTACTTTATACGACAGTTACAATATTTTAACCAAAGTGTATAGCAAAGGCGCATTTTTAAAACAAGCCGTTTTAGAAACTCAAATCGAGCCGTTAAATAGGGCAAAAGTTACTAAAATTTGTTACGGGGTATTAGAAAAGGACGTTACTTTAAGTTACATAATAACTTCCCTTTGTGAAAAACAGCCCAAACTTTCAGTAAGAACTTTAATAAAAATTGCCTTATATATGATAATTTATATGGAAAAATCGCCTTATGCAGTCACCGATAACGCCGTTGAACTTTTAAAAAAGTTAGGCAAAGGTGGTATGAAAGGCTTTTTGAACGGTTTTTTAAGGAATTTTATTCGTAACGGATATCAAATGCCAAAAAATCAAATTGATTATCTTTCTATTAAATATTCGTATCCAAAATTTTTAGTTGAAATATTAATTAAAGACTATGGAATTGAAACTGCTGAAAAAATTATGGAATATGATAGCGTTAAAACTTGTATTAGGTTTAACGACGGAGTTGACGGCGAAGAATATTTATTAAAGCGTGATTATCAATTTGAAAAAACGCACTTTTATAATACTTTTTTCGTTGATAATTTTAAAATGGAAGAAGGTTTTTATAACGGCGATTACACCTTTCAGTCAATAGGTAGCGTTGCTATTTGCGACTGTGTAGAAAAGGGTGAAAATTTGCTTGACGTTTGTAGTGCGCCAGGTGGTAAAACGGTAAATTTATCTTCAAAGTTTAGTAGCGTTACGGCGTGCGAATTACACGCACATAGAGTTGAGTTACTAAAAAGTTACTGCACGCGTATGAAAAAAGAAAATATTACCTTTTTACAAAGGGATATGAAGGAATTTTATAAGCCTTTTGAAGATAAATTTGATGCGGTTTTACTTGACGCTCCTTGCTCTGGTTTTGGTGTTGTAAAAGATAATCCAGACATCTTTTTAAATAGGAAAATCGACGACTTAAAGTCTATTGTTTTAGAACAGTCTAACTTATTAGAAGTAGCAAGTAAATACGTTAAAATAGGTGGATATTTATACTATTCTACTTGCAGTATACTAAAAGACGAAAATGTTAGACAAATTGCTAAATTTTTAGCAAAATTCGATAACTTTATCGAAGAAAAAACAGTTAGTAAATTAACTGGTGAAACCCAAGAATTTGGAATTCAATTTTTGCCACATTTATCAAGTGGCGCAGGCTTTTATTTAGTAAAATTAAAAAGGATAAAGTAATGAAAATTTTACAAGATTATTCGTACGAAGAATTGAACGAAATAGTTTTATCATACGGCGAAAAAAAGTATAGAACGGGGCAAATTTATAGGGCGCTTGCAAACGGTTTAAAAATTAGTGAAATTACTGAAATTTCAAAAGCGTTTAGGGATAAATTGCTTGAAGATTATTACGACGAGCCCGTCTCTTTATACAAAAAATTAGTATCTATCGACGGTACTGAAAAATATCTTTTCAAACTACACGACGGCAATATCGTTGAAGGCGTTTATATGAAAAACAATTACGGCAATACTCAATGTTTGTCAACGCAAATAGGTTGTCGTATGGGTTGCGTATTTTGTGCGTCGGGGATAGGTGGACTCGTTAGGAATTTATCTAGTGGCGAAATGCTTGCTACGGTATGTCTTGTAAATCGATTAGGTGGCGGTAATATATCCAAAAGAGTTGTAACTAATATCGTTTTAATGGGTAGTGGCGAGCCTTTTGATAACTACGATAATACGGTAAAATTTTTGCGCTCGGTTTCGTCACCTGAAGGGTTGAACGTTAGTTTAAGAAATATAAGTTTATCAACTTCAGGGTTAGTACCTCAAATTTACAAATTTAGTGAAGAAAAATTGCCTGTTAATTTAACAATCTCACTTCATCAACCTTTTACTAAAGAAAGGGAAAAGTTAATGCCTATTACAAAAGCATATTCAGTTGAAGAAATTTTAAAAGCGTGTGAATATTATTTTGATAAGACGGGTAGAAGATATATTTTTGAATATTCGCTTGTGAAAGGGCATAACGACACTCAAAAATGCTTGGACGAATTAATTAGAATACTAAAAGGTCGTCCTTGTCACGTTAATATTATTAGGCTTAACGAAGTTAAGGAAAATAATTTAAAATCAACTACTGAAAAAGAGGCGTACGCTTTTGCAGGTTATTTAGAAAAAAACGGTATTTCAGCGACTGTTCGCAGACTTAACGGTGCTGATATCGAAGGCGCTTGCGGGCAACTTCGCCGTAGTGTTATAAACAATGCAAATTAAAGGAGTTATTATGAAAAAAATTAAAATTGCGCCATCAATTTTATCGGCGAACTTTGCAATTATGGGACAAGAAACTGCAGATATTACTGCTAACGGTGCTGATTATATTCACCTTGACGTTATGGACGGTGTTTTCGTTCCAAATATGTCGTTTGGTTACAAATTAATTAAGGAAATTAGACCTTATTCAAAAGCAGTATTCGATACTCATTTAATGATTACTAAACCGGAAAGATATATTAAAGAGTTTTGTAACGCAGGTTCTGATATCGTTACTATTCATTACGAGGCTTGTGAAGAAGACGTTATTAAAGTTTTAGATACGATAAGGTCGTACGGCGTAAAAAGTGCAATTTCAATTAAGCCAAAAACTCAAGTTAGCGTATTAAAACCTTTGCTTAATCACCTAGATATGATACTTTTAATGAGTGTTGAGCCAGGTTTTGGCGGTCAAAAGTTTATGGAGGATGCTATACCTCGTCTTAAAGAAATTAAGGCTATGGTTGATGAAAGCGGATTAGATATTGATATTGAGGTTGACGGTGGTATTACTTTTGAAAACGTTAAAAGGGTAAAAGATGCAGGCGCTAACGTAATAGTTGCAGGTTCTACCGTGTTTAATCACCCTGATAGAAAAGAGGCTATCGAAAAATTAAGAATTTTATAAGTAATGTTTTTTATGGGGTTATCATATTATATAGTAGGAGCAGTCTTATGAAAATTTTTTGTTTTAAACCCCCTAAATTTATACGAATGTTTTTAAAATTGTTTTGCAAAAACAAGTAAATAAAACGCCGTTGCATAGTAACAACGGCGTTTTATTATGCAAATTTTTTAAAAAAATAATATATTGTAAAAAAATTTTACATAAATATTTTAAGTGTTTGACTATAAAAGGCATAAATGATATAATTATTCTTGTATTATTTTGGTGAATTATGGATATTAAATCAATTTATAAACAATTAAACGTAAGTGAAAAAATTTATAATTTTGGTCAAGAAATTTTAAAAGGGTTAGAAAGCCGTTTTAAAAAAATTGATGAAATTAGTGAAATTAATCAAAACAAAGTGCTTTACGCTATGCAAAAAAATAGGGTTGATGCGTCATGTTTTCAAACGACTACGGGCTACGGTTACGACGACTTAGGCCGTGATAAATTAGAAAGGGTTTACGCTGACGTTTTTCATACTGAAAGCGCGCTTGTTCGTCCACAAATAACTTGTGGCACGCACGCATTAACTATTAGTTTATCAGCAAACTTATTACCGGGTGACGAGTTGCTGTCAATTAGTGGTAGACCGTACGACACTTTAGAAGAAGTTATAGGTATTAGGTCAAGCCCTTGTTCGCTTATGGAATATGGCGTTACCTATAACGAAGTTGATTTAACAAGCGACGGTAAATTTGATTTTGACAAAATTAAAAATGCAATTAACGATAAAACGAAATTAATTGCTATTCAAAGGTCTAAAGGTTATAAAATAAGACCTACTTTAAGCGTTGAACAAATAGGCGAGGCTATTAAATTCGTTAAATCGATAAAACCCGAAGTTATCGTTATGGTTGACAACTGCTACGGTGAATTTGTAGAAACGGTTGAGCCAAGCGACTACGGTGCGGATATGACGGTAGGTTCGTTAATTAAAAACCCTGGTGGTGGACTTGCCCCTATCGGTGGTTATATCGTTGGAACTAAAAAATGTATTGATAGGTGCGCTTATAGGCTTTCAGCACCGGGACTTGGACAAGAAGTTGGTGCAACGCTTGGCATATTAGAAAAGTTTTATCAAGGTTTATTTTTAGCGCCAACTGTAACGGCAGGGGCGTTAAAGGGTGCAATTTTCGCTGCTAATATATATGAAAGGTTAGGGTTTAAAGTCCTACCAAATTCAACTGAAGAAAGATACGATATTATCCAAGCAGTTGAATTAAAAAGTAGTGAAGGTATGCTTGCATTTGCTAAGGGTATACAAAACGCAGCGCCTGTTGATAGTTACGTTAGCCCTGTTCCTGGTGATATGCCTGGGTATGATAGCCAAGTTATTATGGCTGCTGGTGCTTTCGTTCAAGGCTCGTCAATCGAACTTTCAGCCGACGGTCCGTTAAGAGAACCTTACGCAATTTATTTCCAAGGTGGTTTAACTTTTTACCACGCTAAACTTGGTATTTTAAAATCGTTACAAGAAATGGTTGATGCTGGTCTTGTAAATTTATAGGAGAATTAAGATGTTTTTTATATTTTCACTTGTTGCGCTCCTTGCTTGGAGTGGCTCGGATTTATTCTCTAAAATGGGAACTTCTGAAAATGATAAAAATAGCCATTGGAAAGTAGTTTTTGCCGTTGGCTTTATAATGGGTATTCACTTTTTAATCACTTTAGTAGGTGGTCAAATTATTGATAATACGGTTGGTATTGATAACGTACCAAAGTTTATTGGCAGTTTATTTTATACCGACTTTGTTTTTTCTGACTTTTTAGTGTATTTACCCGTTGCGGGACTTTACATATTTGCAATGGTGCTTGGTTATATAGGTTTAAGATATATTGAACTTTCAATATCTTCACCTATTTGTAACTGTTCAGGTTCGTTAGCCCTTTTATTATGCGCACTTATTTGGTGGGGCGATTTAACTTTAGATATCGGTTCAATTATCGGCGTTGTTTTAATTACCGTAGGTATAATTTCATTAAGTTTTGTTGAAAGTAATGAAGATGAAGAATTAAAAGTTTTAAGAAGAAAAGAAAGTAATAAAAAATACGTAAAGTCAATTTGGGCGTTACTTTTGCCTGTCCTTTATTTAATTATCGACGCATTAGGAACGGTAGGCGACGAACTTTTATTCTCAGTTCATAGATGTATGGAATGTGGTAAATTATTTATAATTACTGACACTTGTGCAAATTGTGGCTTACTTCATAGTGAAAGTATGTTAGAAACGACTGGTATTATTACTGACTACGCATCTAATTCAGCATTTGAACTTACTTTCTTCGTACTTGCAATATTTGCATTTATTTGGGTTAAGTTTATTAAAAAAGATACCTTATTTGCAAAGAAAAACGGCTTATTATACGTGGGTGGTATATGTGAAACTATAGGTCAAATATTCTATATGGCAGTTATGTTTGCTGATTATAGCGTAGGTATGGTTATTATTTCAGCGTATTGCGTATTATCGCTTGTGTGGAGTAGAATAGTTATTAAAGAAAAATTATCTTTAAAACATTATATTACTATATCAATTACCGTAATAGGTATAATTTTACTTGGAATATTTAGTCCTGTATAATTTAATTAAAACTAAAAGCACTTGCTAAAATGCAAGTGCTTTTTTATATATTTTTTTATAAAGTCCAATCTATTTCGCCTAAATTGTTTTCTTTTAGGAATTCATTTGTTTTAGAAAAGGGCTTAGAACCGAAAAAGCCGTTGTAAGCCGATAAAGGCGACGGATGTGCGCTTTCTATTATAAAATGTTTATTCGTGTCTATAATGGCTTTTTTCGACCTTGCGTTGCCACCCCATAAAATAAATACTACGGGCTTATCTTTATTAGATATTTTTTTAATTACTTGGTCGGTAAACCATTGCCATCCACAGTTTTTATGTGAATTTGCTTGACCTTCACGCACGGTTAAAACGGTGTTTAAAAGTAGTACGCCACGCTTTGCCCATTTTGTTAAATCGCCACTATTTGGAGGAGTAATGCCTAAATCACTATTCAATTCTTTATATATATTTTTAAGTGACGGTGGAATTTTTACGCCGTCGGGAACTGAAAAACTTATGCCTTGCGCTTGCCCAAATTCGTGGTAGGGGTCTTGACCTAAAATTACCACCTTTATATCGTCGTAACTTGTTAACTTGAAACAGTTAAAAATATCGTGCATATTAGGGTAGATAACTTGAGTTGAATATTCGGTTTTTAAAAAGAAACGGATTTCTTCATATTTAGTCGTGTTAAATATTTCTTTTAAAATTTCGTCCCAACTATTGTTAAATTTTATCATAAAAATATTTTATCATAATTTGTAATAATTTGCAAGAACTATGCCTTAAATATATTATATATATTTAGAAAAAAGGGCAAAATTTTTTATCTATATATAATATATAAAGAAAAGAAAAAAATTTCAAAAAAGTGTTTACAATTTGATAATTATGGTATACAATAAGTTGTATTAAATTGATAGGGGATTATTATGCTTGCAAAGGTAACTAGTTTTTCTTTATACGGTTTACAAGGCTTGCCAATTTCAGTTGAGGTTGACGTTTTTAACGGTATGCCGTCGTTTGAAATTGTTGGTCTTGCCGATACAGCGGTAAAAGAAAGTAAAGAAAGGGTACGTTCAGCCATAAAAAATAGTGGCAAACACTTTCGTAACGGCAAAATTACCATTAATTTAGCGCCTGCTGATATTAAAAAGCAAGGTGCTTATTTAGATTTAGCAATAGCAACGGGCATACTTAAAGCGCAAGGGGAAGAAAATCTTGCTGATATAAGTGATTTCGTTATGCTTGGCGAATTGTCGCTTGACGGTAGTTTAAGGGGCGTAAACGGAATAATGCCAATATTAATTTCTGCAAAAAGTTTAGGCTACACTAAATTTATAATTCCTAAAGAAAATGAGTTTGAGGCAAGTTATATTAGTGGTACAACTATCTATGCTTTAAATTCTTTAAGTGAAGTAGTAGACCTTTTGTCAAATAATAAACAATTTGCTCCACTTGTTGAAAAGGAATACGACGCAAGTAGTAGTGAAATTGAATATTCGTGCGATTTATCTTTCGTAAAAGGTCAAGCATTTTGCAAAAGGGCGTTAGAGGTTGCCGTTTCAGGCGGACATAATATGTTAATGGTAGGACCTCCGGGCGCTGGTAAAACAATGATAGCAAAATGTATCCCTACGATTATGCCTGATATGGCGTTTTCAGAGGCGCTTGAAACTACAAAAATACATAGCGTTGCAGGTTTATTAAATCATAACGAAGGTATTATAACGAAAAGACCGTTTATGACACCGCATCACACGGCGACTAATACTGCTTTAATAGGTGGTGGACCTAATGCGTTGCCAGGTATAATAAGTTTAGCGCATAACGGCGTTTTATATCTTGACGAAATGCCTGAATATACAAGGTCAACACTTGAATCTTTACGCCAACCGCTTGAAGATAGAGTTATTACTGTATCAAGAGCAAAAGCAAGCGTGCAATATCCGGCAAGTTTTATGCT